>Ga0255780_10005109_pt1 | contig 11116 bp, 9 predicted proteins | sample 071ome_32_FD_179978 | JGI IMG/M metagenome (GOLD analysis project Ga0255780, IMG submission 179978) | Coastal salt marsh microbial communities from the Groves Creek Marsh, Skidaway Island, Georgia - 071405AT metaG (version 2) | ecosystem: Environmental > Aquatic > Marine > Intertidal zone > Salt...
AGGGTCCCCCCGGATACACGACCATCGGCGAGAAGATCATCAACGCCTACGACCTCAACTTCCAGGTAATCAACACCGGATCCGAGGCCGCGTTGATCGAGATGTTCACACAGGCTGCCGAGAACAAGGAGCCAGGTCTGGGCTACTTCTACGAGCCCCAGAACTTCCTCGCTCAGGTTGAGCTCTGCCGGATCAACTTCCCCGAGAACGACTGGACCGACACGGCCGAAGCCAGTGGCTTGACGGACTACCCCGAGACCCCGCTGGTCAAGCTGGCCACGACGGAACTGCTCGATTCGGGTTCGCCGTTCGCAACCCTGGTGTCCAACTTCGAGTGGACCAACGGCGACCAGAACGCTGTTGCTGCAGCGATCGAGGGAGGTGCCACTCCCGAAGAGGCGGCTGCTGAATGGATCAGCGCCAACACCGACACAGTCAACATGTGGCTGGAAGGCACCGGCGCGAGCATGTAGTTCATTGCGCACACGCGAGTGGGGTCCCGGCACTAGCCGGGGCCCCACTTCTCTTTTCGCGCCGTCTCCTCTTACAGGCGTTTTTCGACGAAAACACCCCCACAGCGTCGCCACCCTTGCCACACTCAAGCAACGAGCGGCCAGCGTTCAAGGGGAGCGACTATGACCATTCACCACAGCCCACTGCCCGATGTAGTGATTCCGGACGTGACGATCACCGACCACGTCCTCCGCGAAGCGGCAAGAGTTCCTGACCGCCCGGCTCTGATCGACGGGCCCACCGGTCGGACGTACACCTACGCCCAGTTCGCCGGTGCGGTCAAAGCCTTCGCGGGCGGACTTCAGGCCAAGGAGCTGGGACCCGGAGACACCATCGCTTTGATGTCACCCAACATCCCCGAGTTTGCGATCATCTTCCACGGCGCCGCGGTTGCGGGAGTCACGGTGAGCACCATCAACCCGACCTACACCGCCGAGGAAGTCGCATTCCAACTCAAGGACTCGACCTCGAGCATGCTCATCACCATTGCACTCTTCGCCGAGACCGCCGCGGCCGCAGCCAAGGAAGCCGGCATCGATGAGATTTTCATCATCGGCGACGCACCCGATGGCATGACGCCCTTCACCGCTCTTATGGGGTCTGCGATCGAACAGGTGCCGGTGAGTATCGACGAGCAAATCGTGGTGCTCCCCTACTCATCGGGCACCACCGGCTTTCCCAAGGGAGTGATGCTGAGTCATCGCAATCTGGTCGCCAACCTGGTGCAGTGTGAGGATGCGCTTGAGGTGGAGGACGGTGAGGTAGTCCTGGCTGTGCTGCCCTTCTTCCACATCTACGGCATGCAGGTCCTGATGAACTTCTTCCTGAGTAAAGGATCGACGATCGTGACCGTCCCGCGCTTCGATCTCGAACAGAGTTTGGGCTTGATCCAGGAATACAAGATCACGCGCCTGTTCGCCGTGCCACCGATCGTGCTGGCCCTGGCAAAGCATCCGCTCGTGGATAACTATGACCTCTCGAGCCTCAAGCAGGTGTTCTCCGGTGCGGCCCCTCTCGGTGCGGAACTTGCGCAGGAGGCATCGGATCGGATCGCATGCGAGGTGGTCCAGGGATATGGCATGACGGAGATGAGCCCCGTCTCCCATGTCACTCGAATGGGTGGATTCAAGCCAGGCACCTGCGGGGTGACCGTCGCAAACACCGAGTGCCGCATTGTCGATATTGAGAACGGGGACGATCAGGATGTAGGTGGGGTCGGCGAGTTGTGGGTTCGCGGACCCCAGGTCATGAAGGGCTACCTGAACAACCCGGAAGCGACCGCCATCACGATCGATGAAGACGGCTGGTTGCATACAGGTGACGTCGGTTTCATCGACGAGGACGGTCACCTTACGATCGTCGATCGCGTCAAGGAACTCATCAAGTTCAAGGGCTTCCAGGTAGCTCCGGCCGAACTAGAGGCCCTGCTCCTCACTCACCCCGCTGTTGCCGACGCCGCGGTCATCGGCGTGCCGGATGACGAGGCAGGTGAGCGTCCTCGCGCCTTCATCGTGGTCAAGCCCGGTCAGGACGTGAGTCCGGCCGACATCACCGCGTTCACCGCAGAGCACGTCGCGACGTACAAGGTGGTGCACGACGTCGTCTTCACCGAGGAAATCCCGAAGTCCGCTTCAGGAAAAATCCTCAGGCGCATGCTCCGCGACAAGTAGACGGCGGGGAGTGGGAGCGTGACCCACGATCGTGTGATGCACTGAGCACATGGTCCGCCATGGTGTGCTGATTCTTGCTGGAGCCGTACTCCTCTCAGCGTGCGGTTCGCCCGAGGCCGAGTCCGGGCAAGGGACCACCCCAAGCCCTACTGCATCACCCACGACTGAGTCGACTCCCTCACCGTCGAGCGCCCCGCAGACCCCGGAGCAGGAGTGGTCTTCCGCGCTATCGACCACCACGGGGCAGGCCACGGTGGAGGCACAGCTCCTCACGAACGTCGAAGGGTTCGAGCGCATCGTGGCTGGCGAGGGAACGGTGCAACCAGCCAACGGCTACGGGGACATCACCTGGTCCGATGAACTCGCCACCACCCGCGAAATCCAAACGGTCGATGGCCACTTCCTCGAGCTCGACGGCACCTGGTTCCTCCTTGATGGAGAGACCGGGGTGCCGACCAAAGTTGGCTTCACCCCGCTTGCCGGCCTCGAATCCGCCACCAACGTGATTCGTGTCGGAGAGGAGGAGGTGGTCGGCGTTTCCGCAACACGCTTCGACGCCAATCTCGACCCGAATGCAGGCCCAGCGACGATGGGCTTCAGCGGTGAAGAACTTACGGTCGTGAACGACGCAACCGATGCCTCACTCGTGGCGACGATCTGGATCGATGACGCTGGTCGCATCGTGCGGGTGCTCCGGGAATACTCAGCCAGTAGCCCCGACAGCGACCCCATTAGCGCTACCACTCTGTACCTGCTGAGCAATTTCACCGAGCCAACACCTATCGAGGTGCCGGAGACGGCAGATGCGATTCCTGCGCCTGCCTAAAGACACGCCCTCAAGAAAGCATCGATCAGAGGTCGGTCCAGTTCCCTGCGGTCAGGATGCTCCGGATGCCATTGGACTCCGATGGCCATCACGCCGCGATCATCCTCGATGACCTCCACGGTTTCATCTGGAGCTCGCCCGGTAACACGCAAGTCTCCCGCATCCTTAATGGCCTGGTGGTGGAAGGAGTTAACTGTCATATCCACCGTGCCGTAGATATCGGCAATCATCGAGCCAGGCTCGAAACGAGCAGCATGCTCCACGAATACCAGTGGCGCTCGCTTGTGTTCAAGGTCCGTGACTTCCGGAAGGTGCTGATGTAACGCACCGCCGTGGGCGATCGCCATGATCTGCGCACCGCGACAGATGCCCAAGAAAGGCATACCCCGGTCCCGAGCCTGCTTGTACAAGGCGAGTTCGAGGGCATCTCGTGATTCTCGAGGCGAATCCGCCGTCTCATGGTGGTGTTCGCCGTACAGCCGTGAATCCACGTCAGCCCCGCCGGCTATTGCGAGCCCATCGACCCGACCCAGAACATCGCTGGATGTCATCGGCGGGATGAGCAAAACGTCGGCTCCAGCGTTATCGAAAACATCCAGGTACCAGCGCGGGATCAACGCTGCCTCAATACTCCACAGACCCCACTCCGCTGGCTCGAAATAGGTCGACAGCCCTATGACGGGACGACTCATGCAGTGGCCTGCTCGTCGCTATTGGCAAAAAAGCCCAGTCGATCGAGCACTTCGACGGCGTGCCGCCCACTTGCCGATATGTGCTGTTCCATGGAGCGCTGGGCCGCAAGCGTGTCCCGCCGCGTGAATGCATCGAGGATGTCCGAGTGCTGCTGCTCGGCATCCGCGAGCCACTCTGGGGGCAGTTTGTCGTAAGGCATCGGCAGGGATCGGGAGAGGAGGCCAAGCATCGAAAGGATGCGCTGGCTCTCGCAAGCGAGATTTATGGTGCGGTGGAATTCGTGATTGAGACGTTCCTGTTCGGCTACATCCTTGGTGTTGCTAAGCCGACGATCCAGGTCCGCTAACTGCTTCACTTGGGCGTCGTCCATTCGCACCACTGCCCGAGCGGCGGCCAGCCCGGCGACCTGTCCGAAGAGCTGATAGTGATCGATGACGTCTTCTCGACTGAATGTTGCGACGTATGCTCCACGCCGTGGAATGTTGTTCACCAGCCCTTCCTGGTCCAGCGAGATCAGCGCTTCGCGAACAGGCAGCCTGCTAACGCCCAACTGCTCGGCAATGGCGTCTTGATCGATGCGCTCGCCAGGTTTGAGGTCGCCAGACAAAATTGCCACGCGGATGTGCTCCGCCGCGTCCTCAGCGAGATTCCGCCGCCGACGGTTGCGCATGAGTCCTCCCTGAGCAGCCACCACTATTCCTCACCCAATTCCATCCACGTGGTCTTGATGTCGAGGAACTTATCCAATGCATGCAGACTCTTGTCGCGACCGAACCCCGATTGCTTGACTCCGCCGAAGGGTACGGTCAAGTCCCCTTCTTCGTAGCAGTTAACCCAGACCACGCCCATTTTGAGTCTCCGGGAGAAGCGGTGAGCACGGGACAGGTCATTCGTCCAAACTGCTGATGCCAATCCGTACGGCGTTCCATTCGCCAACGCAAGCGCCTGTCCCTCGTCGGAGAATGTGGTGATTGCTAGCACCGGGCCGAAGAGTTCCTGCTGAGCGAGCAGGGAATCCGGACGGACGTTGTCGACAACCGTGGGCGGGTAGTAGGCGCCGCCGGTGTCAGTAAGCACCGGTGCACCGCCGCTGAGAAGTTCTCCACTCTGTGCTACACCCTCCTCCACCATGCCGTGCACGGTGTCGCGGTGTTCGGCGCTCACAACAGCCCCCAGCGGCGCGTCTTCGGCGAGCGGGTTTGCCGGCTGCATGGATGCGGCGATCGCCAATACGCGCTCGACAACGTCGTCGTGGATAGATTCATGCACGAGCAACCGGGATCCTGCGGTGCACATCTGTCCGGCGTTGTAGAAGATCGACCAGGCGGCCGTGCTTGCGGCCTTGTCCAGATCGGCATCGGGGAATATCACGTTGGCACCCTTGCCACCGAGTTCAAGCCACACTCGCTTCAGGTTTGACGTCGCCGAGTACTCCATGAACTTCCGACCCACGGCTGTCGAGCCGGTGAACGTCAAGACGTCCACGTCCGGATGCTCACCTAGCGCCCTGCCCGCCACATGCCCGAGTCCATTCACCACGTTAAGGACTCCCTCGGGGAGTCCAGCCTCCAACGCCAACTCAGCCAACAGCAGGGCCGACAACGGAGATTGCTCCGCGGGTTTGAGCACGACTGTGCACCCAGTCGCCAGCGCGGGAGCTACCTTCCAGGCCGCCATCGTGAGAGGAAAGTTCCATGGCACGACAGCGCCCACCACTCCCGCCGGCTCCCGCTGAATCAACGCGACACTGGATGTCGGGACATTGGGAATCTCGTCAAGGATTTTGTCAATGGCTTCTCCGAACCACTGGATGGTCCGCACCACCGCACGCATGTCGACATCGCGTGCCTCTCTCGCCGGTTTGCCCATTTCCAACGCATGAAGCAGAGCGAGATCTTCGCGGCGCTCGTGGCACAGCTGCGACCAACGGATCAAGATCGCCTTGCGGTCAGCGGGTGCAAGGCCGGACCACCGTCCATCCTCGAACGCCCGGCGCGCCGAACGTACGGCCGCATCGACCGTGGAGGCGTCGCCCGCGGCAATGTCCGCCACCACGGCCCCGTCAATAGGGCTGACTACCTCCAGGCGGTCTGGACCGGATTGCCAGGACCCGTCGATCAGCAGTTCCGTGCGATAGCGGATTCCCGCCAGGCGCGAGGCCCACTCGGGCGAAGGGGCGTAACCGGCGGTTGCCGAACTACCAGCGTGCTGCGTCATGGGCCATCCCAGGTGCTTGTATTTCTTATCAATGATACAAATTGACCGTGAAACTGTCCGGACCTTCAGACTACGACGATCTCCGGGACGGCGTCCGCCAGGTATGCGAGCCGTTCAACGGGGCCTATTGGCGTGGACTCGAGCCCGATTCCTACCCCGTGGAGTTCGTCCAAGCTCTCACCGACTCCGGATTCCTCGCCGCCTTGATCCCTGAGGAGTATTCCGGCGGTGGGGCCACACTGACCGAGGCTTCGGTGATCATGGAGGAGATCGCGGCGTCAGGTGGCAACCCGGCGGCCTGCCACGCGCAGATGTACGTCATGGGCACCGTTCTTCGTCACGGGAGTCCCGAGCAAAAGGCCGAGTACTTGCCACGCATCGCCGCTGGTGAACTCCGACTTCAGGCTTTCGGTGTGACCGAACCCGGAGCAGGATCGGAGACGACCAGGATTCGAACGAAGGCCACCCGAGTCCCCGAGGGTTGGCGCATCGACGGGCAGAAGATCTGGACGTCACGCGCCCTGTACTCGGACCTGATGTTGCTTCTCGCTCGCACCACACCCATCGAAGAGTGCGAGCGGCCCACCGACGGGCTCTCGACCTTCCTTTTCGATATCCGCGACCTTGCCGGGCTTACCATCTCGCCGATCCAGACCATGATCAATCACAACACAACCGAGGTCTTCTTCGACGGCGTCGTGATCCCCGAAACAGCGTTGATCGGCGAGGAAGGCAAGGGCTTTCGATACATCCTGGATGGCATGAATGCCGAACGGATTCTCATCGCTGCGGAGTGCATAGGTGACGGACGCTTCCTCTTGCAGAAGGCCACCGACTACGCCAATACCCGTGAGGTATTCGGCGGACCTATTGGAGCCAATCAGGGGGTGCAGTTCCCTCTGGCGCGCGCCTACGCACAACTGTGCGCAGCCGACCTCGTTCGATTCGACGCTGCTGCCCGCTACGACGCCGGTGAGAAGTGCGCAGCACAGGCGAACATGGCCAAACTTCTTGCATCCGAAGCATCCTGGGCCGCTGCGAATGCGGCACTCGACACCCACGGCGGATTCGGATTCGCCGTCGAGTACGACGTCGAGCGTAAGTTCCGCGAGACACGGCTCTACCAAGTCGCTCCCATCAACAACAACTTGGTGTTGGCCTACCTCGGCCAGCACGTGATGGGTCTGCCAAAGTCATACTGACCGGGCGGCTACCTGCCTAGCGTCGCTCGCCCACGCTGGCGTATTGCTGTGATCGTCGCTTCATCGTGCTCACCGAGCGCAGGAACCGCGCCGAGCGGGGTGGGCAGACCATTGATCACGAAGGGCGGATCGAACATCTCAAGCGGTCCGTGTTCGGTGTTCACCTCGTGGAAGCGATCGCGCGCACGTAGCTGATCGTGCTGCCAGACAGCCGGCAGGTCGTTGACCCAAGCGAAGGCCGTTCTCCCAGATTCCAAGCGAGCGATGGACTCGTGCGCCGGAAGACTCAACGACACCTCGCGGATGCAATCCTCGAGCTCCCCAACGTTCTCCAGTCGAGCTGGGTTGGTGGCGAATCGGGGATCATCACCCAACGCGGCGTCGCCAAGAAAGTGCTCTGCCATAGACCGCCACTCGGCGTCGCTTTGCACTGCGATGAGGAGCGTGCGCCCGTCAGACAAAGGAAACGTTCCGTACGGAGCGATGGCGTGATGCCGGCGACCGGTCCGTTCAGCCTGGCCTTTGCCGTAGACCGCCGCGTATAGCGGGGCCGATAGCCATTCCACCAGACTGTCGAGCATCGCGACTGAGATTTCTGCACCCTCACCCGTCCTTTCGCGGCGAGTCAGGGCAGCCAGGATGCTGGTGAGCGCGTACATCCCGGCAGAGATGTCAGCAACGCTGAAGCCGGTCTTGCTCATGTCGCCATCACCATTCACGGAGAAGGCGCCAGCTTCCGCTTGTATCGCGAGGTCGTAAGCCTTGTCACCCTCGCGTGGCCCACCACTCCCGTATCCGGAGATCTCGCACGCGATCAGTGACGGGAATCTTCGGTGCAATGTCGCGGCCTCCAAACCGCGACGCGCAGCCGCATCGGCCGACATGTTGTGCAAGAAGACATCGGCACCGGCGATCAACTCATCGAGCAGACCCGCGTCCGCAGGATCGGCAAGATCAACCGTCACCGATTGCTTGCCACGATTGGCCCACACGAAAAAAGCCGAGTTTCCCTTGGCCACCGAGTCATAGCGTCGAGCGAAGTCGCCTTCGGGACGCTCGACCTTGATCACGGTGGCGCCCAAGTCTGCGAGCTGACGACTAGCGAATGGCGCCGAGATCGCCTGCTCGAGCGTTACTACCGTTATCCCGGCGAGCGGGCGGGCGTCAGCGATCATGACCCACATTCAACTCGTCGAAGAACCAGTCCACGAGGCGTCGGCAATTGTCATCGAGTTCTTCATTGCGCGCCTCGAGAGCCTCCAGAAGCTCAGCGGCTGTGGTGCGCTGGGGAATGTGGTCGGCGCCCACGGTCGTCCACATGCGCACGAGTTCTACGTCGGCTTCCGGATGAAACTGGGTTCCGATCGCCGATCCGTGGCGGAACATTTGAATGGCGTTCTCGTTCTGCGCCAACACCTCCACACCGCCCGGGAGTTCCATTCGATCCTCGTGCCACGTGAACCAGGGGCCGGCCGGCACCGGGGCGGTGAGCGCCTTGAATTCGACCAAGCCGATCTCGTCATGGTTGGGACCTGATGGGACGACCGCGCCGCCGAGTGCCTCGGCCAGCAACTGACCTCCGAAGCAGACCCCGAGATACGGGGTGTCTGACTCCACCAACGACTTGATGAAGGCGACCTCCGGCTCCACCCATCCGCGGGATTCGGGGGCATGGGCGTTGGAGAAAGACCCGAAGGCGATGACGGCGTCGAAATCCTTGGCATCGGGAAAGGCGGTATCCGGATGATCCGGATCCTCGAGCACTACATGCAGGTCGACTTCGACCCCCCGGTCTGCCAGGAGACGGCCGATGCGTCCTGGTGCCGCTTGGGGTTCGTGAGAGATGAGAAGGATGCGGGTCATCACATGGTCGCGCGGTAACGCGAAATCTCCCAGTCGCTGACCCGACCTTCCGGGGTGTCTGCATTAGCGGCGAATTCGTCGGCTTCGCGACGCTGCATAAGCAGGTAGTTGTCGACGAAGGTGTCGCCGAACACTCCACGCGTGAATGGAGTGTCGAAGTTGTCGATCGCACCTTCGAGGCTCGCGGGAAGCCGCTCCCACTGTTCATCCGCGTGCGGATCACCCACTACCTGTGGGATCAGCTCACCTTCGCCCTCGAGGCCCTCGGCACCGGCCGCGAGGCACCCGGCGAGCACGAGATAGGGGTTGGCATCCGCAGCGGCCCAACGGACTTCAAGTCGATTCGCCGGCCCCGCACCAACGATGGACCGCACCCCCACCAATCGGTGGTCCAGCCCCCAGGTGACCTGGGTGGGTGAGAACGAGTAATCCTCCACCCGCTTGTAACCGCTCACCGTTGGCGTCATCACAAGTTGCAGATCCTTGTGGTGGGCCAGAAGCCCGGACAGGTACTTGCGCATCGTGGAATTGCCGAGGACTGAATCCTCATCGCTTTCCGCGAAGACGTTCTTTCCGTCTTTAGTCAAGGACTGGTGGACATGCATGCCGTTGCCAGCTTCCAGCAGATATGGCTTAGCCATGAAAGTCGTGTTCAGCCCGTGTCGCTTAGCCACCAGACGAACGATGTATTTGAACAAGACCGTGGCATCGGCCATCTCCAATACCGGGCCATATCGAAGATTGATCTCCGTCTGACCTGGTCCGTACTCGACATTGCTGGCCTCGACTTCGATTCCCGTCTTCCGCAGCGACTCGCGGATGTCCAGCATGAAGTACTCCATCTCCGCACCTCGAACGATGGAATAGCAGTTGATGTCGTTGTACAGCGGCTCCCAGTCAGCGGTGTAGAAGTGGCATTCGAGTTCGGTCGCTGCATCAATGCCATAGCCCATATCCGACAGGCGCGCGATCTGCCGCTTGAGCATCAGGCGGGCGTCCATCTCAATCTCGCGGTCCGACTCTGGGTGGTACGTGTCGCACATGACCACCCCGACACCATTAGTCCACCCTGCGATGCGGAAGGAATCCGGGTCCGGAACTGCGTGCATGTCTGGGAAACCGTCGGTCTCGTCCACCCACGGGGTTCCGAAGATGAAACACGTGGGGTCCCAGGTGTAGACCACGTTCGCGATCGCAAATCCAGATCGGCGCAGGAATTGCTTGACCGGTAGGCGCTTGCCGCGCGGCATCCCCCAGGTGTCGACGAAGACGCACTCCACGGTGTGGACGTCGTTCTCGTGACACAACCGCTCGACCCGTTCCCAGTCGCCTGTGGCGTGCGCCATGTCCCTCTCCCTTGCTTCCTGCGCCGGCATTTTGGATACTTGATAAACCTAGTGCGTCGAAGTCCCTCTCGTCGCCCGAACAGCGCGATCGATCCACCTGCTCGAGCCCCCACCAGAACCCGGGCCAGAACACCGGCCAGAACAGGAGCCCCGATGCGAGCCATGGTCCTGACCGAGCCCGGTCACGGAGTACACGCCCAGGATGTCGCCGATCCGGTCGCCGTAGCCCAGGGCTCGGTCGTCGACGTTCTGGCGTGCGGGATCTGCCATTCGGACCTCCACGCGGCGGCCGGGGACTATCCCACGGCCCTGCCCATCATCTTGGGGCACGAAGTGGTGGGTGAGCACCCCGACCTCGGTCCTGTTCTCGTTTACGCCTGCTGGGGTTGCCGACAGCCGGGCTGCTGGGCGTGCGAATCCGGGCAAGAGATGATCTGCCCCAACGCCACCGAGGCCGGTCTGTTCAAGAATGGTGGCTACGCGGAGAAGATGGCCGTTCCCGATGACGGCTATCTGATCCCCATTGGCGATCTTGACCCGGCCCGCACAGCGCCCTTGGCCTGTGGCGGGCTCACCGCGTACCGCGCCGTGGATCACACGCTCGAGCGGTTGTCACGTTCATCCGCTCCACGCGCTCTGGTGATCGGCGCCGGGGGACTTGGTCAGTTCGGTCTGCAGTTCCTGAAGATTCGCTCCGATGCGAAGGTGACGGTGCTGGATGCATCCGAGACCAAACGGCAGGTCGCCCTCGACCTCGGTGCCGACGCGGCTGTGGCACCCGACGAA
>Ga0255780_10005122_pt1 | contig 11097 bp, 4 predicted proteins | sample 071ome_32_FD_179978 | JGI IMG/M metagenome (GOLD analysis project Ga0255780, IMG submission 179978) | Coastal salt marsh microbial communities from the Groves Creek Marsh, Skidaway Island, Georgia - 071405AT metaG (version 2) | ecosystem: Environmental > Aquatic > Marine > Intertidal zone > Salt...
AAATCGCGCAAAACACGAAAGGTTTCGTCTACTTGGTTTCCGTCACCGGCGTGACCGGGATGCAAACCAACGTCGCGTCGAGAGTCGAAGAGTTAGTCGCGGATTTGCGAACAGTCACGGACGAACCGATCGCGGTTGGTTTTGGCGTCTCCAACGCCGGGCACGCGAAACAAATCGTCGAGTGGGGCGCCGACGGCGTCATCGTCGGCTCGGCGTTGGTCAGAGCTTTAGGCGAAGCCGGATCCGAAGCCGAAGGGTTGAAAGCGTTCGAAGAGAAAGCGAAGGAGATTCGAAGCGGCGCGACCAGAGACTAATACTCACGAGATACCATTAATAATACTAATTCGCGCGGTGAGAGGGTGTGGAGGGCAGCAGTAGTCGTCGATCATAAAAATAATCGAGAGAGAAAGGAGGGTTGTGTTTGCGTCTCTCGCGTGCGAGAGAGAAGCGCGCGCGCGAGAGAGAGAGAGAGAGAGAGATCAAGATTTCTTCTTCTTCGCGAGTAATAATTCACATTTAAATCGCATCTTTTCTACTACTTGTTCTTCTCTAACCACTCTTTAATCTTGACGTCGTTCTCCGTTCGCGCCGCGCGTCCGTTATCCACGAACGCCAGGTAATCTTTAAAGTTCTTTTTAGAGTACTCTTCGAGTCTCTCCTTCGCTCTCTCCTCTTTCTTTTCGTTTGTCTTTTGAAGCAAGTTTTGCACGAATTGCGAATCGGTTTGCTCGTTCGCTTCCAACGCGAACGCAGACGGCGGCGCGGTAAAGGAGGAGGAAGTAACGCACAGCGCGGCGACGAGCGCGAATAAGGTTCTTCGTTTCGTTTTGTTATTCATTTCGACGACGACGACGTCTTCTTCGCTGCTCGATGCTTTGACGACGACGCGGAGAGACGAAGATCGACCGGAAGACGACGACGACGCGCTGCTCGACGATCGACTCAAAGTCACGCCAGAGCGAAGAGTGAAAGCGGCGAGAGACAGAGACATGACGGTGATTTTGACGAGAGGTGTTTTTCTATTTCGGAGAAAGAAAGAGTACGCGCAAAAGCGAGCCCGATTTGTGAGATATTTTCGTGTTGAGAGAGTAAAAGAAGATACGCGCTGACTTGAGATTGATGAGAGACGTGATACTCACGCGTGTCGTCGATACATATATAAATATAGACACTTAAATCATCATCATCATCACTTTTTTTGATGATGATGATGATGATAGAAATAATAACAATAATAATAATACTTTACTCCAACGCGCCGACGCCTTCCATCATGCACAAATAACAGACGCTCACGACGAGCGAAATCCACATCGCCGGGAAGCCAATCTTGAAAAACTGACCAAACGTGACGTGGAAACCGGCTTCGTGCGCGATGCCAGCCATGACGATGTTCGCGCTCGCGCCGATGAGGGTACCCATCCCTCCGAAATCGGCGCCGAAACACAACGCCCATGCTAAACCTTTGATGTGGACGCCTTCGACGTTTTCGGCGATTTGAACGATGACGGGTAACATGGTGGTCGTGAACGGGATGTTATCGACGAACGCGGACGCGACGGCCGCGACGACCTGGACGAGGACGATGGCGACTTGCGAGCGCTTGTCGACCGGGACCATCTCGATCAGAGAGGATAGCGCGTCGGAGATTTCGCGCAATAATCCAAGTTCGGCGACGCCTTCCGTGAAGACGAACAAGCCGGCGAAGAATAAGAGCGAATCCCATTCGACTTTTTCCAAGGCGTGTTCGAAATCGTGCTCCGGTCCTGTTAGAAGCACCGCGATTGCGCCGAATAACGCGGCATAGGACGGTGAAAAGTGAATCACCGGGTGTAAGAAGAACAAAACGATGACGAAACACAAGACGATGCCGGATCGAATCAATAAAGGCATGTCGCGAATCGGATAGTCTCGTTTCATTTTGTCTAAATCCACAACCAATCTTTGCGAGTAGAACTCTTTCCCGTAGTGCCATCGAACGAAGAGCAAAACGAGCGGGACGGTTAAGACGACGCCCGGGGCCATGACTTGTAAGAAATCGTTAAAATCGATGTACTCTTTTAACGCATTTCCGACGATGATGTTCGGCGGATCACCAATCATCGTCGCGGCGCCGCCGATGTTACCGAATAAAGCCAACGGAAGTAGCAGAGGTCTCGGATCGATCTTTAACGCTTTGCACAAGGAAATAATCACGGGCGCTAACAAAAGCATCGTCGTTACGTTGTCCAAAAACGCAGACAACACGCAATCGAAGAGCATGAGCATCCACGTTAAGCGCCACATGTCGCATCTCGACAACTCGATTAAACGAACCGAGAGGAATTCAAACACCCCGGATCGAGCGAGCAACGCGACGATGACCATCATGCCCCAAAGCAACGCCAACGTTTCGTGGTCCATCCACTGAATAATCTTCGCAACGGATGGAAATCGGTGTTCTAACGCCAAAACGTACAAGACCGCGGCGGCGCCGATAAAGGCGACCAAGGTTCGGTGTATGACTTCGACGATGATTAAACCAAAAACGCTGATTAACAAGACCAACGCGATCCACTGTTGACCGATGCCAACCAAGCCGACGTCTCGTATCGTCGCTCGAACGGAGACGTTTTCCGGGCAGTTTGTGCTGACCGTGATGTATACGTCGCCGTTGGATTTCTTATAGTCGCTCAAAATGTTGTACAGAGTCTTTTCAACCGAAGGTCCGGGCCCGCCAGCCGACGCCGAAAGCAACGCCCTTCGATATCCAACTTCTCTGTGCGCCGCCGAGGAAGAACCGTCGTCGTCGGAGCTTCCTAAATCATTTAACGTTATATCGTCCAAAGCGGCTAAAACCACGTCGCCTTGTCGTATTTGCGAGTGCAAATAATACGCCGGAACATCTGTCGTGTGATGCGCGTGACACTCGCTCGCGCCTAATTTTACCTCCATCATCCCTTTACTCGCGTGCGATATTTGTTTCTTCGAAATCTCCGCGTGTTCGTGCAGCTCGACGATTTCGTGCGACGACGCCGGCGCGACCAACAAGACGTAATCTTCCTCGTACTGTTTCACAAAAACCGTCGTGCAACACAACAGAACCAACGCGATGCCGGTTAAAACGGCCGTGATGATTAATTTTTTCTTCGATTTCACTTTCACCTTCCTCGGCGTGAACTTTGCGTACAAATCTTCGCCGGCTTCGGATTCGCCTTTTTCCGATCGCCCGTCATCGCCGGCGTTTCGAAACGTTTCTCTCAGTAACTCGTATCTGTTGACTCTTCCCATGGCGACTTTTTTTCTCGAGAGTAAACCCTCCGACCGATGAATGCGCGTGATGTTATCTTTGATGAGCTCTAATCCTTTACCCAGACGGGTCGGTAAGGACCCCAACGTCGCCTCCTTCGTCTTCAACGCGTCCGAGATCAACAGCAAATCTTCCGTCGTTCTTTGCACCGATCTCAACGCCAATCGTCGTTGGCCTTGGTCCAAAACTTCGTCCACCTCTTTCTTCTTCTTCTTCTTCACCATCGTCGTTCCATCTGGTGACATCTCCATTTCTTCGCCTTCGCGAATCGTCGTCGATTTTGTCTTTTTATCCTTGGATGGATCGTCTCGCATGTGCCGAATCTCCTCGGCTAAGAATTTACTCGACGCCCCGGACAAAGTGTTCGCGTGATGTGAATTCGAAGCGCTACTTCTATTCACGTTATTGTTATTATTCTCTCTGTTCTTATTCATCGTGTACTCTCTGAGCATTTGCTTGTGCTGCGGCGACAAAGACGGGCTGCTCGATCGCTCCATACCCGCCCCTGGCGAGTTCGACAACGACGTCGTTCCGAAAATCTGCGCTAATGACGGCGCGTGCTGCAACCCCCCACCATTCGCGTCGTTGTTATTGTTTTTGTTATCCACCTTATCCCGTTGCTGTTGCTGCTGCTGATCTCGCGAGGAAACGTCATCTCTCCCACCTACACCCGAGACGATATTCGCGTTCGGGTTGAGCGTTTGCGCCGCTTCCGCCGTGAGCGTTCCGCCGGGCGTCGTTTCTGTTTCGTTTCGTTTCGTTTCGTTTCGAGAGCGCGCGCGTCAGTGATCATTCGATCGAAAGAGAAACACACACAAAGAGAAAGAGAGAGAGAGAGAGAGAGAAAAGTAACGACGCGTAACGCTTTACCTGGACTTTGCGTGTCTTCCAACCCTTGAAACAGTTGGTGTCGGCTCAGTTCTCGTTTCAATCGTCTCCCGGACGCCCCGGTGAGCGTCAGCGCGTGTTCGTCGTGCGGTAACTCGTCTTCTTCGAACGAATCACCTGCGTCGAGAGATTTCCTCGACGTCTTCTTTTGCGCGGAGGAGAGTTTCTTTAAATCATCGAACGAACCCATGATGGCGAAAGTTGCGGTTTAACCAACTCTCTCTCCGCGAGCGGAAAATCTATCCGTAAAAAAAGAGAACGGGGCGCTTCTTTGGTTCATAAACGAGCGACGCGTAAAAAAAACACGACGGGAATATAAGCAGAACCGAGTAGTATCGTCGTCGTCGTCGTCGTCGTCGTCGTCGTCGTCTGCCGCTGCTGCTGCTTTTGCGAGCGTGCGTTTTTGCTGCGCGCAGTTTCCAAAAACGAGTTTTGGGGGTACAGAGAGGCTTTTTAGTTAGGGTTTAGGTCGTTTTTTTTGTGCTTTTTTATTAAAAATATGTAAGACGACCGACAAAACTTAGTAAAGACGTCTTCCTTCGCGCGCCGCGCGTAGCTCTTCTTCGCGTCGCGAACGACGACGGTTTTCTTCTTCTTCTTCTTCTTCTTGTTATTAAACTCCTCTCATGGAAAACTTTTTCGACAACCCGCGCATGAACGAGTCGTTGTTATTGTTGTTGTCGTTGCGCTTCTTCGACGACGACGGATCGTTCTCCTCCACCTTTTCGGAGCGAGAGGAAAACGTCCTCTCTAACACTGACCTTTGCGTCGGCAAATCGTGCAAAAACACTCCGGCTTCGATGAACTCGTCGAAATCGAGAGAATCGACGTGTTCTTTATCAAACTTGGCGAAAATTTCGTCGCACACGTCGTCGCTGTCGATTTTTTTTAAGTCGCGCAAAAGCATCTTTAACTCGTCCCGGTCCAAATCGCCGGACATGTCTTGATCGTACTTTGTAAAATCTGACCTGTTCGAGCTCCTCGAGAAGAATACATAGAAAGCCGAGCCAATGCACGTGGCACATACTGTCACGACCGCAAAGAGAATCAAACCATCGACGGTAGATTTTGAGCCGAGAGAATCTTCTCCGTCGTTTATTGCAATCGCGATGAGCGCGATGAAACCAATTTCCATGTTTATGACTTGAGACAGGACGTTATCGTCGTCGCGGGTGAACGGTTTGAACAATCCCAAGATCAAGGCGAATAGCATCGAGGTAAAAACAACCACGTAGAGCTGCAAAGAACTCTCCTCATCGCCGACAAAGATAATCACGGCTCCTAAAAACAACTTTCTAATCATATCGACGATTTCAAAATACCAAAAGTTTGGCTTGTAATCTTTTAAAAGAAAGCGGAAATGGTTCGAGTACGAAACCGTGGACATCATCGAGAGAAATACAACTGGAATACCGATAACGTACACGGTGAGCATAAAGTACACTATCCCGGAAAAATCATCGTACTTTGAAGTATCGCAAGAAGTTTCAATACTGAAGCGCAAATAATTCGCGCCGCTGCCGATATCTCTGCACGGAAAGTACTGTAAAATCATGCCAGAAACCGATGGATAAATAATAAAGAGAAATAACACGCAAACTTTCACGCCATAGCCAATGTAACGACGAGATCTTTCGTTATTCTTATCTCGCATGGAGAGATAAAGAGACGCGATGCCGAAGGAAAGCATGATGAAAACACAAATAACCACGGGAGTTATCGTCGCGGCGAAGAAGTTTGCGTAGTAATCTCTTTGCACGACGCAATCAATCGGCAGGATTTCAAAGTTCAAAGAGAATATTTGCATCGCGGTTACGAAACTTTTCAAACTTTTCGGCCACTCAACAAAATACAGGGACTCGGGCCAAAGAACTATGATTTGAACAAACCCAACGAGAAGCTTCATTTTTGGCGCAAAGTCGTTGAGGAAATTATAAATCCTTTGACCAACTCGATAACGCCAAGTATCGGGCATCTGAGGTGCATACGAAAGTCTCTCCTTGAGAGTGGTGCCTTGGGCCATAAACTGTAATTCCTTTCTACCCGAAGCCACCTCGTTTTTGAATAAACCGAACCGCGTGCGGAATTCGTGACGAACTCGGTTACGAAAAATCTCAATCTCGTCCAACTTGTCTCGAATAGGAACAATCAGAAATGCCATGCCCAGAATTATCGCACCTGTAGCCAAAGTCATCCCGAGAAATTCAGCCGAAAAATAACCGTCCGGATTCCTTGAGCATTTCGTGCACATCTCGTCGTCTTGATGCCAAAAATAGTCGTCTTCACAAACGGAACACATCGGACCGATGCTCCCGTTTAAACAACCCGTCGAATCCAATCCCGTCGCGTTATATTCGCAGGTTACACCTTTACAATTCAAAACTGCAATAACGGGCTTAAGTTTCGTCAAGTGTTCGTCTGTAAGAGTGAGCGTCGCTGTTTCCTGTCCGGGAACGACGAGTTGCCAACTGTCGAATTCGTAGCGATAGTAATTTTTCGATATTCCCACGGGTTCGCCTCCAACGAAATCGACGCATTGTTGATACTCGCCCAACTCAACGTCAAAAACACGTTTTTCACAATATAACGACGCCGAAAGACAAGGGTAGACATCAGCGGGCACGGTATAAGTGTCGGGTAAAAAACCAGACAACCTGATATCGACAGTGCTCAACGGACAAACGCAGTCCAATAAAGATTCAGCCCCAGAAGAAGCGACCGTGCCAGTCGGACAGGCGATGCATTTTTTTGTTTGCGCGCCGGTGTACGTATTTTCGAGCTCTGGAACTGAACCTGCACCGCAGGTAACATCTACGTCGACTCTATCCACGGCAGGCTCGTATTCTTCCGCCCATTTTGACGACGTGGGTACAATGATTTGGTAATTTTGAGTGCCAATCTCTACGCCATAAACGATCAAAGATGTTTTCAGCGACGCCGAATCCAACGTAATAGTTGTACCACCAGTATTCGTTCGAAAGATGAGCGCGCTTGAACTAACGCTCACTTCGAAACTTTCTCCGCTATCGAGCAAATACTGCGACGGTAACACCTCGAGCCGAGTAATAAAACTGTACCGCTCCAAGTAGTCCAGAGCTGTCCCGCTATTAATTACAGGGGTATATATTTTCTTCTTCCTCGCTTGTATTGTTTTCGGAGAATAAATCGCGTAGCGATTCGGAAGATTATATGCGCCACCCGCGACAGTGTTTTCATATACAACGTACAAGCCCGCCGCGACATTACTCGTTTGCATAATCTTGAAGTGCTTGGTCGTTTCGCCCGGTGAGAATGTAAGAACGTTGTTCGCCATGGAGTCACTCATCAACTCTGAGCCGGCATCATCGGCGGCGCGAATGAAGATTGTAGCCCCTTCAAGCTGAGAATACAACTCAAAACGAAGCTCATTACCCGCTGGAAGTGCTTCTGGCAACGTCAATGTCATGGTTATCTCGTTGCGTATCAAAATATCACCCGTTGACGTGGTCGCGAGAGCGTAGCATGAAGTTGCCAAACAACTACTCGAATCGGTGCCGTCCCCGCCGAACGAACACGTTCCTTCGGGACAGGTGGTGCAATCCGGAAAAGTACCATAGGTACCCGAGACGCACTTGTACTGTCCAATGTATAAATAAGATGTCGACCACGACGCGAGAACGTTTTTACCATCGTTTGACATTCCAATGCTCGTCCACGTTCCTCTGCCTTGGTCGGTTAAATATTCCCAAGTGGCCCCAAAATCGGTCGAACGGAGTAAATACCCGTTCGTTACCGCAGCCATCATCGTGCGTCCATCCTCTGAAACAGCGACGTATTGATAATTCAAACTATCAATACACGTAGAGGCATCGAGACACTCATCCTCGGCCACTTTCTTCCAGCTGACTCCGTAATCGGTTGAAAGCGTCAAATGTCCCGTTAGATAAACGCAAGCTAACTGATATTTTCCGTCCTCGCTCATTTTCACGGTTTGCCACGAATCAACTTTATTCCCAACCGGGTTATCTCCCACAGTTCCGTCGTAAAACGGAGGAAGAAATGTCTCGCCGTAATCATTCGAAACATAAATTAAACCGTTGGATACCACGGCGGTTTGATATTTTCCGTCGGCGGACATATCGCAACTGTAGTAATTTTTTGCCCCGATGTCGCCGCCGACGTAGTCACCGATGATATTCCCGTCCGTATCTTGCAATCGATTCGTTCCCGTGCCAAGTTGCGCCTTTGACCAGGTCGCGCCGAAATCATTCGATCTAAACATGTGTCCACTGAAAGAATTCACCAGTTGATACTTTGCGTCCGCCGAGAGCGCCGTTCCTTTCCAGCTCGGCCACTTTCCCGTGCTTTCCTTCATCACGCCTTCGTCCGTGAACGTCGTCCACGTGATCCCTCCATCCGTCGTGCGATACAAATGCTCCCGAACGACTGCCGCGATCATATAATCCGGATTGTCGTCCGCGATGGAAACGCCGAACCAGTCCGCGTCCGTCGGTGCGCCTTCCGAAAGCGTCCATCGTTCGCCTCCGTTTTTCGATATCCACACCCCACCGTTTCTCACCACCGCAGCCATGACGACGCCATCTTTGTGCACCGCGACCGATCGCCAAGAACGCGCGCCACCGTTGTGCGAGACGGCAAACCACGTCTCCGGAGCGGGGGTGGAGGAACAATGCGCGCCAAAACGATCCCCCGAGCGCACGAAGAGGAAGAGGAAGAGGAGGAAGAGGAGGAGGTTGTTGCGGGGAATTGAATTCATCAAAAATATCTTAAACCGTCTCCCCGCGAGAAGAGATTTTTTCCCGAATCGCACAACGCGCGCGAAACGTGTTTATATCAATAAATATATAGCGCGCGCGTGTGTTGTTGTGCGCGGCGTGAAACGCAAAAACTCTCCGTCTATTCTCCCCTTTCGTTTCTTTCTTCTCGTTCTCGTTCTCTCTCACGTTCTCTCTCTGTGTGTGTCTCGTGTTATGTTGACCTTTCGAACGTTTGGAACTATTTGGAAAAAAAATTAGGGTAAAAATAAGTGTTTAGGGTTTCATTCTTGAAAAGAACTTTGGCTCTCTCTCTCTCTCTCTCTCGACGTTTTTGAGAGAAGAAGAAGAAGAGACTCGCCACTTCGCGTCGGCTGCGAGTGGTGAGACGGAAGATAAAAAGAGAAACGACGTTAAAAAAGAGAGAAGAAGAAGAAGAAGAAGACTACGAAGAAGAAGAAGAAATATCTGAACATACGTACATGCGTTGAAGAAAGGAAGAGAGAGAGAGAGAGAGCGGATAAAGAAGAGATGAGCTCTTCCAACAACAACGTCGCGGCATCCACGACACCGAGACCAACACCGACGCAAAACAACATCCAATTGTTCAACAACGTCACCGTGACGTCTTCCAAAGCGTTCCTCTTCCTCTCGGTAGGGACGGTTTTGAGCATAGGCATCTCGTGCGCGGCGGAGGAATTCATCTTGAAACGGATAGAGGGATTCACGTTTTATTGGTTTTTAGCCTTGTTCGAGTTGGTGGTTTTTAGCGGGATGACCTTTCTGACGAGTTACGCGGGCATTGTTGGTATCGCCGGGAAAGGAGGAGGAGGAGGAGGAGGAGCGACAGAAAGTAACGCCCTCTTTATCACTACACCTCTGAAAGCGCCGTTGCACCTTTACGTCGCCTCGGCGTCTTTGATTGGGATATACACTTCTCTCGGGAAGGTTTCGTATAAGTACATCAACTACGCGACGGGGACGGTTTTGAAATCGAGCAAGCTCATACCGGTCATCGTGCTCTCTTCGGTGTGGTTGAAACGGACGTACCATTACTTGGATTATTTGGCGTGCGTTTTGTTAGTCATCGCGTCGTGTTTTTTCGCGGTCGGCGAGCACGAAGGGAACAAATCTTTAGGCGTGGAAGATCCGACGTTGTACGCGTTTGGGTTTTTTCTTTCTTTCTTTTGCGTGTGCGTCGGCGCCGTGCAGTCCAACGTCGTGGATAAAGCGTTGAGAGATTATAAAGCATCAGTTTCGGAAAACATGTTCATGACGAACTCGATAGGCGCACTGTTAGTTTTTGTCGTGGTTTTAGTGAAAGAGCCGGACGCGTTCGCGTTCTTCTTTGGCGATTGGTTTTATTTGAGTTTAATCACGTTTCGATCGGTCGTGTTTTGGCTCGGTGCGGTGTTTTACACGACGCTGGTGAAACATTTCGGAGCGGTTCCTGCGGTCGCGGTGACGACGTGTAGAAAAGTGTTGACCGTGGTATCCTCGTTCGTGTTCTTTTCCAGCGATAAGCCGTTTGGAGCGACGTATTTCGTCGCTTTACTGTTTTTCTTCGGCGCGGTGGCGTGCGAGTTTTTGAAGCACAAGTTTCCTTCTTCAAAGAGTCAGGAATTGGAGATGGCGAGGAAAGACTCGGACGTGGAGAAGTTATCGGATAGAAATAGTTGAGCGTTTGTGTAAAGAGTAGTAGTTTATGTAGCAGAGAGTATATATATCAAATCACTAGTCACAAATGTACCCACACAACAAATCACATCACGAACACTTTCTCTTACACTTCAGAGGAGAAAACAAAGAAGATGCATGAATAAATGCACATCAGATTCTTCAGATGCTTCTCTCTGTCTCTCAAAGCATTTAGTGGGGCGAAAGGATTTTAATTTGATTAATCGAATTACACATAAAATAATATTGTTGAACAAAAAATTTTCAAGGCAGATATTTTCTCGTTTATACGGTCTCTTCATCTTCTTCTTCGCCGGGAGGACCGTCGATGATTTCCCAATCATCGATCTCCTCGTCTCCCATTGTTTTCTTCGTCTCCACCGTTCGTTTCGAACCGATAACGCTGACACTACTCGTCGTTGTTTTTTTCGATACTTTTTTTAGAACGCTCGGCGCGTCGTCGTCTTTCCTAACGACCGTAACCAAAGG
>Ga0255780_10005130_pt1 | contig 11089 bp, 7 predicted proteins | sample 071ome_32_FD_179978 | JGI IMG/M metagenome (GOLD analysis project Ga0255780, IMG submission 179978) | Coastal salt marsh microbial communities from the Groves Creek Marsh, Skidaway Island, Georgia - 071405AT metaG (version 2) | ecosystem: Environmental > Aquatic > Marine > Intertidal zone > Salt...
GCGTGAGTGGAGTGATCAGAAGAATTGAATACGATCCCAACAGGACGACGAGAATCGCGTTGGTAGATTATCCGGACGGGATTAAGCCGAGGTATATTTTAGCTCCAGATGGAGCGAAAGCTGGGGATGTGGTGTCCTCCAAAGGTGGTCAACCCTCAGACGGCGCTGAGACATCTGTCGTAGTTGACGTTCGTCCAGGTAACGCCATGCCTCTCTCGGACATGCCCATCGGCACCATCGTGCACAACGTGGAACTTGTCCCCGGTCGAGGGGGCGCTTTAGCGCGTTCTGCCGGGGCCTCAGCCACATTGGTTAAGAAAGGTGCCGACGGTTACAGCGCCATTAAGCTCCCTTCCGGTGAACTTCGCCTCGTTCTGTCTAAATGCGTCGCCACTGTCGGCGTACTCTCCAACCGCGAGCACCAAAACACCAACATGGGGAAAGCCGGCGCGAAAAGATGGAAAGGCGTGCGCCCAACCGTCCGCGGTACCGCGATGAACCCGATCGACCATCCTCACGGTGGTGGCGAAGGCCGATCGAAAGGTAACAACCAATCTGTCTCGCCGTGGGGCGTAAACACCAAAGGTAAGCGGACGAGAAATAACAAGCGCACCGACAACATGCGATTGCAACGAAGACCGATGAATAGAAAACGCTACCCGCTCTTAGCTAAGTAATTTGATGTAGTAAAGCATACGTGTAGAATTGAATTCAAAACATAAAGTAAACCATCTCTCGCGCGATACTTTTTTTGTTCTGCGCGCGCGTGTGTCTGTCGCGACGAATGCGTTCTTCCCCGCGAAAAACTATTCTTTCGCCTCGTTGTTTTCGCACTCTTCGAGTGACACCGTTTAACGTGTGTGTTTTAAACCCGCGAGAGAACGATAATCCATTTTCGCGCCAGAAAAAGGACGGAGGAGCGCTCGTTATACATACACATATTATTCCCAACCTCTCTCTCTCTCTCTTTTAAACACCATGGCCGTCCTCGGTTTCCGCGCGAAAGATTTCTTTTACGACACGTTGCGACCGTTTTGGATCCCGCTTTTGTTGCTCGCGTGCGTCCACATCTTCTGGAGAAAAGATGACTTACAACTCAACCCGCGATTGCATCTCACGGACAAACAAGGCAACGTCGCGGAACCAGTCGCGCAGTGCGAAACCGGGCTGATCGCGGCGCAAATGTCGGGACACATCACGGAGGAAGCCATGCACAAGGTTTTACCGAAGTGCTACGCGTTGGCGGAGAAGTATCCGGATAAACCGGCGAAGAGGGTGTACGATGCGATACGTATGGCACACAAGTTGGATGCGGGGAATTCGCCATTGTTTGGGAAAATCGCGCCGCCGATGCCGCCGACGGCGCCGCCGAGTCCAACGTGCGACGCGAGCATGAAACACGCGCAGTTGGAGTATTCGAGGAATAAACATTGCGACTTTTTGCCGTCGTTTGCGAAAGAATCTGGGGTAGTATCGAAGGCAAATAAGAAAGGGAGGATTACGTTCGGGACGAAGAAAGTACCGGCGGATTTAGCGGTGCAAGCGTTCGCGAAGAGTAACACGATTGAAGGGGAGTGTAGAATTATCAGTTTGGTTGGGACAACGCCGGAAGGGAGAGCGTTTGCAGGGAGAGTGCACAACGAGATGTTGGCGAGTAATAGGAAGGAGAATTGTGACGTGAGGCTGTACGAAACGGACAAGCAGATGTTGATCGATAATCGTAAGACGAAGGCGGCGTACAATCACATGGGCGTTTTGATTGGAAAGAAAAAGAAGAAAGAAACGGTAGATGTGGGGAAGAAACAGATGCACGCGTACGGGGCAAAGGTGACGGAGTTCATCGATTTGGAGACGAAAACGCCGGACGGCGAGTGGTGCTCCAGCGAAGTCGGATTGAAGTTAGGCTTTTGCATCAATCACGCAATTAGTTTAGTGCACGTGGATAAAGCTGCGGCAGATATCATGCTCGAAGGTGGGAAGACGATGTTAAAGACGAATAAGATTGCGAGCTTGGTGTTTGATGGCACGTTTCAAATCGCAAAAAGGTTTGAAGATTTAGGCTTTTACGTGTATTTGGTCGGCGACAGAGACCAAAGAGGAAGAGAGGCGGTGTTTTTGAGAATCGACGGGGAATGGTCCGCCAACGGAGCGTTTGCAAAGTACGTCAGAGGAAACGAGTTTACGTTCATGGCGTTGTTGCCCAGTCACGGGTTCAACGAGTACATGGTGGAGAATAACTTGATGGTGTGCGACGCCGCGTGTGAGTGTAAAGTCGAAGCCGAGTGTTCGTGCAAAACCGAAGGCGGCCAACCGGATTGCCAAGCGGTCACGAGCGGATAATTGCGTCGAACACAAACCAGAGAGGCTGCTAACAAATACACATAACACGGTCATTGTTATTATTACTATTATTACTATTATTAAAGCTATCTATCATCTATTATCGCAACGTGCCTTCTTCGTCGCCGTCGACGACCGAGGACGCTCTCTCCTCCGCCGGAAACCCAGACACGCACACGAGGTTGATGCAAAATCTCGGTCCCTTCTCGTCTGGAATGTTGTGTCCTAAATGCAATCCATCGATCGTCACGACCTCCCCGTCCTCTAAAATCCTCACGTTCTCCCACACGACGTCTTCGACCCGAAAAGACGGCCAACCGTGCTTTATGCTCTCGTCCAGAAACTGAAACAAAGGTCGCGTGGTTACTCTAAAAACCGGTCGATGCATCGCCGAATCGTAAAAAGAAACGTGCCCGCCCCCTCCGTCCAACTCTCTGTTTACCTCATCCATAAACATCGACGATCGAGTCAATAACCCGCTCCATTCCGCGCCGTGTCTGTTGCGCGAACAGATTTGTTTCGCCGTGGCACTTCTCGAGTTCCACCGCAAGTCGTGCGTTGTTATTCTCGCGCCGAGCGCGCGTTGATTACGCATGATGAATTCGTCCGCGCGCGCGTCTTCGGGAATTTCATCGTTCGAGAAGGACGACGACGAAGGAAGTGCGAACGTCGCGAAGAAGAAGAAGAGGACGACGACGACGAGCGCGCTCGTCGAAACGGAGACATACATTTTTGTATCTCGCAAAGCGCGCTCACAAAGTGGGGAAAATATCGTTACTTTTCAAAAGGAAAATGAACGCGCCGGGAAAGAACGACGACGTCGACCGGAAACTGAGACGGCTCCGGGATGCCATCGCCGAAGCGCACCTGGGAAACGTAAACGAGTCTTCTTCTTCCTCCTCTTCGAAAAAGTGTTGCTCCTATTCGAGGTACGAAATCCGGAAACTCTGGCCCTTTAGCGAGCGCGAAGTGTCCTTTGCCGAGACGACGCGTTTGCTTTTGGAAAGTTGCTCCTCGCGAGACGAACGACGCGTGGACGTGGCAAAGCTCGTGGAAAACGTCGAGAGGTATTTTGAGAGAAGCGCAGACGCGAGTGGCGATGAATCTAGTCCTGTTATTGCGAGCGCGATTTCCGCGCGAGACGTGTTTGAGGCGGAAGAGAACGCGTCGTTGGCGGAGTCGAGGGGCAGACTGATTCAAGAGCATCGAGTTCAAAAACAGTTGCGATGCGAATTGAACAGAGCGAAGAAGGAGAAGGAACGCGCGATGCAGGACATATCGAACAGAACGGAACAGAACGAGGAGTACGTGAGACAAGTGTATAAGCACGTGGAGGATGCGATGCGAAAGGCGACGGAGATGGAGGAGCAGCGGGATGCGCTTCGCGCGAGGTGCGAAGCGCTCGAAAAAGAAAACAGAATGCTACGGAACGGAGAGAGGTACGAATTGCTGAGGGAAAAGATGATCGTGCGAGAAACAAAGTTGAGAGAAAAACTCGAGGATGCGTTGAAAATGGTCGAGGTTCTTAGGCTAGAAGGTATAGAGAAGGATGCGGAGTTGATTCGGAACCGCGAGAGAAGAACGGTAGAAAAGATTAGGTGAATGTGCGCACGCGTTAGCATAATAATGTAAATCATAATAATTTAGGCGGCAATTTAAAACTACTACTTTGCAAGCAACTACTAAACAAGCGCATCAAAACTCGTCGCTGACGTTATTTTCTTCCAGCGGCAATAATTTCAGACTCTGCGTGATGGTCTCGAAAATTTCAATATCCCCTTTCGTCATCCCGTCTTCGGGCATTTGACACTTGACCGAAACGACGTCTCTCCTTCCTAACTTCCTCCCGGACCCTTTCGATCCCGGACCTAACACCGCCACCTCCCAAAAGTGAAAGTTCAACATAGCTTGACTCCTCCACTCGTAAAAATACAAAGCCCCGTCCTCTTTCTCTTCCGAATTCACTAAAAATGTCGCCGCTTTCGCGCCTCCCGTCGCGCCGTCCAAAGGCGCGAACTCGTTCGCTCTCGTCTTGCCCAACTTCTCCGCCGATTTGTATTCATCCTTCTCTAAATCTCGAAGCTTAGGCAACGCGCCACCACTCGCACCGCTCTCTACTTTCCCAACCGGCGTCACGATAACCGTGCACCGTCTTCCCCCGTACTCCGATCTCGGATGAAACTCTCTCTCCAAGACGCCGTTTGGCGTATCCATCTGCCAATCTCGTGGCACTCGCATCGTAAATCCACGGTCGTAATCCACGTAGTCCTTATACACGACCGGCGGCATTTCCTCCGTTTGGTGCGCCGGAACCGTTTTCTCGTCCTCGTACGCGCTCGTTTCCTCTGCAAACGCCGCCATCATCGCGGCGGCGGCGGTTCCAAACACCACCGAGCGTCGTTTCGTGGTAGCATTCGTGTTGTTGATATCGTTGTTGTTGTCAGCGGTGAAAGTATCTCTCGCGTCGTCGTCGTTTTCGGCGTCGCGCGCGCTCGCTCTCGCACAAAATTGCCCATTTTTCGTTCTTCTTTTGTTTCGCGAGTTTCTGTCGCTCGCGACTACGAATCGTCGAGCGGGAGGAACCGCGCGAACGACGCGGAGAGGCGTCGATGTTTGCATGTTCACCGAGTGAAGATTTGAAGTTTTCTCGTCTCTTCTTCTTTTTCCAATTTGCAAATTCCCCTGAAAATCCGCCGCGTATAAAACAAACTTTAAAGCGGTGTTATCGTGACGTTTTTGCGAGCAGCGTAATCATCATCGTAAAAGCGAGCGATGGCAAAACACCATCCGGACCTCATCATGTGTCGGAAAATGCCGGGCATAGCCATCGGTAGACTTTGCGAAAAGTGCGACGGGAGATGCGTGATTTGCGATTCGTACGTTCGTCCGTCGACGCTCGTTCGCGTGTGCGACGAGTGTAATTACGGGAGCAATCAGGGGAGGTGCGTGATATGCAGCGCGGTTGGAGTTTCGGACGCGTATTATTGTCAAGGGTGCGTGCTGACGGAGAAGGATAGGGACGGGTGTCCGAAGATTATAAACTTAGGGAGCGCAAAGACGGATTTGTTTTACCACAAGAAAGCCGCCGGGGAAATCACGGGCGGAGGAGGGAGGACGTACTGACATACGAGCATAAGATTTGCACAGAGTCCAAATTGTATATCAGAACATTGTTATTATTACTATCACTACTAATACTAATACACACATGGAGAGACGCCGCTACGTTTCTACTAGCATACACGCGTTTCGCTGGTTTACAGTTTCTTTTCCTCTGCTTCTTTCATCGGTTGTTTGCACTTCTTCGTGAGGAGGATCTTTGCCTCGTGGTGCGAGGCGGCGGGTCCGCAACGGCAGGCGTGGCTCGAGTCGCTCGCCGCATCGTCGGTTGTTCCGTTGCTGCTGCAAAGCCGCGACGAGATCGAGTTGAACGAGGAGGTGGAAGTCTTCGTTCTTTAACTTCGTCATCATCGTCATCTTCTTCTTCTTCTTCTTCTTGTTCATCTTCTTCGTTCTTCTTTTCCTCCTCATCCTCTTCTTTCGATTCTTCTTCTGTGACCATTCTTGTTTCATCTTTTTTCTCTTCGTTTTCATTCTCTTTTACAATCTTGCCATAGCTCGGAAAGTTGAGATGAATTTCATGAGTGTCCGCGACAAAGTCGTTTTCTTCGATGTCTCGCAACAACTCGTCTCTGATTTCTTTTGCAACTGCTTCAAAGCTCGAGTCTGGACCGTGGAATAACGCGGCGTTACTCCAAATCAAGTCGACATCGGATTTAAACGCATCGAGCTGACGATAGTACCGACCTTTGAGACGATGTTTTATCCGCTCAAGAGACATTGGAAGCGGAACAATCTTGCAATAGTTTGCACTCAAGTTCAATGCTTCGCGAAGGTAGACGTCATCGCATGACGCGTCTGTAACGTACGCGAGGAACCTATCGTCGGCGATGAGTTTCTCTACTTTCTGCGTGAGCGCGCGAGTGACTTCGGTGGTTAAAGCCGGTCCAAGAAGACAATCGCTGGCTCGATTGCGATGTCTCGCTTCTGTTGCCCGACGCCAACGCACCTTATCGTCCGCGTCAAAAAGTTCCCAAAAACAGTGAGTGACGGTTTCGTTTGCTTGATTGGAATACGTGATGCGCAAATTGTTCCAAGGTGAGCCACGCCATCGGCCCTCATTTTTTACAACCGAGGAGATTTCGCCGTGCCACCACGTGCCGAAATGACCTGGATGTTGCTCGTCTTCGATTTCCCAATCCCAAAGACAGAAAACGTTCTGATCGTTTGCTTTCCATTTCTTCTCGCGAGCGGCTATAAATCTGTCCATACAAACGATAAAGTCCGCGACGGACAACCTCGGAAGCTTCAGTGAAAACGTTTCGCCGAAGTTTGCGCTTCGCGGGTCAGCAAATCGCAACGTCAGCTCACAAATAGTCTCGTACGGGGAATCCGTAATGCTGCCTTCACTTCCCGAATTAATAATGTACTTCAAATCTGAGACGACGCACGGTTCGCAAAATCGAACGTCTTCTTTCTCTTCCCAAACGCGCGATGAAAGCGTATCGTTCATGGCATCGAGGAACTCTTCGTGGCCTTGGGGGATGTACATGACCGAGTCACCGAGTTGTGGCACATAACAGCCATATCCCTGGAATTCACGCAACAACCAACTGAAACACTGCTCGGAACGTTTAGCTGGACCCATCACAAATGTAAGTCGTGCTGGACGGCGGTTTTCTTCTTCTTCTTCTTCTTCTTCTGGTTCATCTTCCTCTGACTCGGAATTGAGTTGTTGGCTGCTCCGACGTCGTCTTGTACGCGGTCGCGCCTCTTCTTCTTCGTCTCCATAACTTTCGTACTCTTCTTCTTCCTCGGTATCAGTTTCGGACTCGGCGTACGATCTTCGCGTTGCTCTCCTCAAACGGCGTCTGTTTGCAGCCGCCTCGACGCGAGCTCTGTTCTCGGCGCGGCGCCTACGGGTTCTGCGCTGATTGTTTACCGCCCAGTCGTCATCATCAGAGGAGGAAGCGTTGTTATTCACGTTATCCGAGTCTTCTAATTCCCCAAAAACATTCGCGTCGTTTTCTTCATCATCGTCGTCGTCGTCATCATCATCATCCGATATTACAATGTCTGGATCTCTCTCTACGTCGTCTGGATCGTTCGCTTCGTCGTCGTCGTCGTTATCTAATATTGGGTCGTCCCCCAAAATAAATTCAGGTTGTTGTGGATTATTGTAACGATGCGATATCATCAATTGTGTCCTCGATGCGAGTTGACATCCGTCTTTTCTTTGCCAAACGCCTTCAAATTCGCGCTCGGATGGATTCGAAGGAATAGCTGAAAAATACTTCTCAAGATTTTCATCCTTCTTGAACGCATCTACGAAAGCAACTGAGTATGGATCGCCCATTTGATCGCACAAGACTTCTGATTCGAAACAGTAGCGTTCAAAAAGAGTTTCACCATAAACCAGATTCGCGGGAGGGTCCTGATATACTCTGGCGACACCGTGCTCGTCTCGCGCGATGTTAGATTCCGGGATAAACTCGACGCTAAAAAACTGCTCCCTTTTCTGCCTCAAGTAACGTTTGTTGTCACCGACACCAAAAAAATAGCAATTTCCAATAGCATCTGAAGCTACAAAGGACAAACCATCCGGGTTCCAGTGTATCTCGACGACTTGGATGCCTTGAAATACTGGAAAGAATTCTCTAATGGGTCTGAAGTCATTAATATGCCACATCTTTATATACCCGTCGTGGCCTCCAGTTAAGTATATTTCTGGATAAAAGGGATGCGGCTCGAGAGTGGCAGCTGGTTTTGAATGGCAGACATGATCACAAACCTCCTTTCCAGAACGCGAGTCAATAAGCCTCACCGCTGGAAGTTTGTCTGCAATTGGATCTGTACATGCATATGTAGCGATAACGTACCTATCATCCTTTGTCCACACCGCTTGATAAACTTCAGTGGGCCAGCTTCCATCGTAAGCGTCGTTGTGCCAGACTTTATGCACGCGTCTATCAGCGCGTGTACTTTTTTCTGTCAGCTTGATGCCGTCATTGCCCTTAAGCTCGAGCGGTATTTGCCAACATATTACTGACCCATCCGAGCTACCCGATATGAAGGTGCGCGGGTCTGCGTTACTGAATTTTGTCACATCAACATCACGAGTGTGTGTATGAGTTGGGTATTGGTCGCTTGGCATATCGTAGTTGCTTGTCATATCGTAAGCACATAGCACGCTAAGCGACGGGGCTTCGCCTTCACTTTCTTCATTTACTTTACTCAAATCAAAGCCATAACAAAACAGTCGAGAAGACATGATGTGACACGTATCCGTTCCGCCACACAAAGCCGTACCATCACAATTGAAGGAAAGAGTAACTACGCGTGTAAGCTGTGTCCTTGGTCTTCCCCTAACGCGCGCTTGTCGATGTTGTTGTTGTTGTTGTTGTTGTTGTTGTTGCTCTTCCGAAGGATTGATATTATTGCCATTGTTATTATTCTCGTTCCCATTCCCCTCGATGTTGTTTTCTGCCGCCACTTGAGGTCCCGAAACCATACTGTGCACATCTAATACGGCCGCACTTTGCTCACCAGAGTGCTTATACGCGTGCCACAACCTCACCGTTCCATCTTCGCTCGCTGATGCAAGAATCCAAGGTTTTGCCGGATTGAACAGCACCACCGTAATCGGCATGAAATGCCCTCTCAAAACGGACACCGGTTCTCCAGTCTCTAGTTTCCACGTTCTAACATCCTTATCTATAGATCCAGACGCAATCAAGTAATCTCTTGGACAAATTTCAACTATCGTTATAGGTTCTGTGTGTCCTCGACAACTCGCAAGTAATCGCCCGTTCCTCGCGTTCCATATTTTGACCAACCAATCGTCAGCTCCGGTCACTAACTTATCCCCTGTTCTATTATACACCGCGCAATAACACGCGTCTCTGTGCGCGTGAAGCGCCCTCTGGCACTCAAATCTATTGCCAAAATACTTGTTCGCGCATTTCCCCGTAAACGCGGTTTCCCCGCACTCAAAACTGTAATAAAAATCCGACCACCGCTTCTTCTCAAATCGCCGTCCTCCTCTCGCTACCATGGCTAGCGGATTTTTCTTACCTCTCGTTATCTCGATCTCCTTGCAACTATGACTGTAAGAGTTCCTCAGCGCAGCTCGTCCTCGCTCGGTCGCGTCGTATCCCTGAATTATCCCGTCACCAGACGCACCGTCTCGCTTCTTCGTGTTCCCGTGCAAATCCCCACCGAAAAATTTCCCCTCCAACTCCTTCACGCTCATCTCTCGCTCGAATCCATTCAAGTCCATTCGCGTCGGAATCTTCTTCTTCGTCGTCTTCTTCTTCTTCTTTCCCGCGTCCTCTTCCTCCTCGTCGTTTTCATCCTTCCCCTGCGCCTCTCTCAAAAACATCTCCGCGCTCTTCGCAAACTCCGGTCGCGAGCGCAGATGCATCAAGAGTTGCACGTTCAACTCGCGCTCCCGTTCCTCGTCTCCTCGAGAGGCGAGAATCGCTCTGGCGACGGCGTTGTCCTCTTCCTCGAGAAAATGTTTGAGATAAAGAGACATGATTTGATGCAGACGCGAGAGAGAGAGAGAGAGAGACAGAGAGAGGAGACGCGCGTCGAGGCAAACGCGCGAGGCTTTTTTGTCGTGAGTTTTGCGCGTTCGTTCGCGGTCCTTTTATCACACCAATGACAAGTTAAAAAATGGGGAAATTCGAATCCAAATTCGCCACAACAAATCATGAACGCGCGACACGTCCCTACCGACGACTGGTCCGGCCTCCTCAAAAAAGAAGAGGAAGCTCTGATTACGATTCTGAAAGAAAAAGCCTTGGTCCGATGTAAACTCGCGCAAAAAGAATACTACGAGTGCGTGAAAGGACGGACGCTGTCCATCGCCTGGGCCTGTCGAGAGTCCGGGAAAACGTTGAACGAGTGTTTGCACGAAGAAACGAGCGAGGAGAAGTTGAACGAGGCGAAGAGGAAGTGGATTAAAGCCGGGAAGCCGAGAGTTGGGACGGAGAACGGGGAGAGGATTCCGGTGACGTTCATGTAGGAGAGAGAGAGAGAGAGAGAGAGAGAGAGAGAGAGCATTACGTTTTAGTCATGTAGTAGCGGTGTAAAGTAGATAGATAGTAGCCTTTGGGGATACGCGCGTTAAGAGAGAAGAGACACACACACAAAACACACGCACGAAACACAAAACGCGATTTCCCCTAAAAAGACGCCGTCGCGTTCTCTTTCTCATTTTTTAGGGGTCGTCTTTCGTTTTTTTGACCGAGCGCTCGCGCTTCGCCGGGGAGAGCCGCGAGAGTGATGGTTCGTGCGTTTGGATAGATATTCTCCAGAAAAAACAATCATCGCAAAGAGACACAGATGTCGTTTGCAACAACAACAACCGCGCAGCACCAACTGCAACACTTCGTCAGAAGTAAGAAAAACGCCGCTCGCGCGCTGAAAAAGCAGCTGCTGCAGCAGCGACAACAACAACGCGCGACGACCAGAGCGGCGACGAAGATTTCAGCCTCCGATGGCGAGACGTCGACGTCGTCCTCCTCGTCGTTCCGCCCAATCCCTGGGGGCACTCCCGAGGACCCGAAAAACCCGCGCACCGGACGCAACGACGGTCGACCGACGTATTGTCCGCCTTCGTACGCGGCCATGTGCATGGACGCGTTCGGCGCCGTGCAAGACGCTCTGAACGACGGCGAGAAAC
>Ga0255780_10005136_pt1 | contig 11084 bp, 9 predicted proteins | sample 071ome_32_FD_179978 | JGI IMG/M metagenome (GOLD analysis project Ga0255780, IMG submission 179978) | Coastal salt marsh microbial communities from the Groves Creek Marsh, Skidaway Island, Georgia - 071405AT metaG (version 2) | ecosystem: Environmental > Aquatic > Marine > Intertidal zone > Salt...
GCTGGTGACGGCGAATCACGTTTTGTTGCATCAGAAGCTGTCACGAGAGCATTGCAGCCGTTGATTAAGGATTTGGATCTGATCATCGGGACTGAAGAAGAAGTAATGATCGTTGGTGGCTCTGAGACCCTGGAAGAAGCCCTTCAAGTAATCCGTGACTCTTCACGGGCTACCGTAGTGCTGAAGCGAGGAGAAAAGGGCTGTGAAGTCTTTGAACCTGGTAGTCAGCAAAGTCGAACAGCCAGACCATTTCCCATCAAGGTGCTGAATGTTCTGGGAGCAGGAGATGCCTTTGCCTCTGGATTCTTACGCGGATGGTTACGAGGAGAATCCTTAGAAACCTGCGCACTTTGGGGCAACGCCAACGGAGCACTGACTGTCACCCGCCATGGTTGTGCTCCTTCGATGGCCTCTTTTGAAGAACTACAGTACTTGATAGAAAATTTTGATGCAGATCCAAATATTCTAACCAACCCACACCTGTTACGTCTTCATCAGCGAACAATCCTCGGAAAACCGAGAAATTTTCCATTACAAGTGCTGGCTTTTGATCATCGCACCCAATTTGAAGAATCCTGTAAACAGCACAATCAGCCAATCAGCAAAATTGCTGAATTCAAAAAATTGGTGTTCGAGGGATTCAAGAAAGTGGCTGCTGAGGAAACAGCACTACCTCTTGCGCTGCTGGTTGATCCACAATATGGAGCAGATATTTTACAGGATTCAGCCTACGCGTCATATTCAGTGGGAGCTCCGATTGAGCAAGCAGGCTCTTTTCCCGTAGAGTGGCTGTGTGGCGAAGAACTGCACGAGCACCTGCTAGGGCGGCCATCTGAATGGTTCGTCAAGGTCCTTTGGCACTTCCATCCTGCTCTTGATGCCAATGAAAAACAGCGACAACTCATCCAATTGAAAAGACTGGAAACGATCTGTCAATTGCTGGATCGACGCTTGATGCTAGAGCTGATACTTCCTACAAATCTCTCGCAGGATGGAGCAGCGCTCGCAGCCGCGATTGAAGAGGTTTATGAAGCTCAGATCACACCTTTTTGGTGGAAGGTGATGGCCCTTGATGATGAATTAGAGTGGCAGAAAGTCACGAATGCCCTGGATCGGCACGACACCGAGGCTGGCGTGATTGTTCTTGGGAAAAACGCTCCGCTGGAAACTTTCCCAAGCTGGTTCAAGACCTTGCGATCCACTCCCCACACCTGTGGATTTGCCATAGGGCGTTCCATCTTCTGGGGACCTTGGGAAAGCTACATCAATGGCTCCTTGACCTCTGAGGAGATCCCTTCCATTATCGAAAAGAATTACAAAACTGTTCTCAGGATGTGGGAAGAAGCTGCGCCTGCTTCATAATGAGAACTTAAGTAAATGAATTGGTACATCCAAACCACCGCAATGCATTAGAGGAATATGTCAACTCTACTCAGTCGCCATCAGGAACCTGATAACACCGGACTAGTTCAAAGCATCACGCCAGAACGTGCCCAATGGAAACACGTTGGCTTTGATGTCTATCATCTGCAAACCGGCCAATCATTACAGCAAGACACAGGAAACCAGGAGGTCTGCTTGGTACTTGTGACAGGACGGGCTGACATCAAAACTAACCAGGAAGATTGGAAAGACCTGGGAGACAGGATGAGCGTTTTTGCGGACAAGGCCCCTCACGCTGTCTATGTACCGCACTCTGATACTTTCACAGTAACGGCAACCACAAATCTAGAACTCGCAGTGTGTCGTGCTCCAGGATTTGGTGACCATGCAGCACGCTTGATTCCCCCAGAATCCATGGGCCGTGAGACACGTGGACAAGGCACTAACACAAGGCACGTCTGCAACATCCTACCTCAGACGGAACCTGCGGATAGCCTATTGGTTGTTGAGGTGATCACGCCTAATGGCTCCTGGTCAAGCTACCCGCCACACAAGCACGACACTGATAACATGCCCAGTGAATCTCAACTCGAAGAAATCTACTACCATCGACTGCAACCATCTCAGGGCTTTGCCTTCCAGAGAGTCTACACAGATGATCGATCATTGGATGAAACGATGGTCGTTCATGATGGAGATGTCGTGATGGTGCCTCGTGGCTATCACCCAGCCGGAGCACCACACGGTTACGACCTTTATTACCTGAACGTGATGGCTGGCCCAAGCCGTGTCTGGAAATTTAAGAATGATCCTGCCCACGAATGGATTGTTCAACAATGAGTATCATTCGCCAATTGAATTGAGAGAAGAAAGAAAATGTCTGCAAAACTGATCCAAAACTTCATCGCTGGAAAACTTAGTCATCCAGCAAACGCTGCCAGACTTTCTGTGACCAATCCTGCTACAGGAGAAGTGACAGGAGAAGTTGCACTCTCCAGTGCTGCTGAAGTTGACCAGGCCGTCCAAGCTGCGAAAACAGCTGCGGTTAAATGGGGGACGACTCCTCCTCTGAGACGCGCCCGAGTGATGTTCCGCTTTTTGGAGCTGCTCCAGCAAAATCATGACAAGCTGGCTGAAGCGATCACGAAAGAACATGGGAAAACCTTCGAAGATGCAAAAGGGGAAGTTCAGAGGGGAATTGAGGTAGTTGAATTCGCCTGTGGTATTCCACATCTACTGAAGGGCTCATTCAGTGAACAGGTCGCCAATGCGGTCGATGCATACTCTTTCCGACAACCACTCGGAGTTGTTGCTGGTATTACCCCCTTCAACTTTCCGGTCATGGTGCCGATGTGGATGTATCCGATGGCCATTGCCTGCGGGAATTCCTTCGTTTTGAAACCATCGGAGAAAGATCCAAGTGCTTCCTTGTTGATGGCCGAATTACTTCAGCAAGCAGGCTTGCCTGATGGTGTCTTCAATGTAGTGCAGGGTAGCCGTGAAGCAGTAGAAGCCTTGTTGGATCATCCAGATATCTCTGCGATCAGCTTTGTCGGTTCAACCCCAATTGCCCGCGCAATTTATCAGCGGGGAACAGCTCACGACAAAAGAGTCCAGGCTCTTGGGGGAGCCAAGAATCATATGATCATCATGCCGGATGCTGATCTGGATCAGGCGGCCAGTGCTCTAATGGGAGCCGGTTATGGGAGTGCGGGTGAGCGCTGCATGGCGATCTCTGTTGCCGTACCCGTTGGGGAAGAAACAGCGAACGCTCTGATGGAGCGATTGATTCCCCAAGTCAAGGCTCTCAAAATTGGCAACGGCATGGAACCAGGCCAGGATATGGGTCCTCTGGTTACCCGTGAGCATCGTGACAAGGTTTCAGCCTACGTGGATAGTGGTGTGGAGCAGGGAGCAAAACTGCTAGTGGACGGTCGCGGCTACAAGGTGGCAGGCCATGAAAATGGATTTTTCATCGGAGGTTGCCTGTTTGATCAAGTCACCCCCGAGATGGAGATTTACAAGAACGAGATCTTCGGTCCTGTTCTCTCCACGGTACGCGTCCCAACTTACGAAGCTGCAGTGCAGTTGGTGCACAACAATCCCTATGGAAATGGAATCGCAATCTTCACACGCGATGGTGATACAGCACGCGATTTTGTCAGCAAGATCGAGGTCGGTATGGTGGGTGTGAACGTCCCAATTCCGGTACCAGTTGCCTTCCACAGCTTCGGTGGATGGAAACAATCCTTGTTCGGTGATCACGATATTTATGGACCAGAATCCATCAATTTCTACACCCGCCTCAAAGCTGTCACCTCTCGATGGCCAACAGGAATCAAGGAAGGTGCGAAATTCAACTTTCCTACGCTCTGAATTGAAAACTGGTTGAGTCAAGAAATTTCCCAGAAAAGAATCTTGGCTCAGAGAAACTAAAAATTAATTCTCTAATTTGAAAAATAGAAATTAATTTCTAAAAATCTTGCTCTCTATCAATTCAGATAATATTTTAGTGTCGAACATGCTTCATTTATGTTCGGCCCAGTCTAACTTTCATCAACTAAACATTGAGGCCCAATGCGTCCAAATCCACTAATGAAAATGCTCAAGGAAGACCGAGCTATCGTGAATGGGTGGCTAGCGATTCCAAATTCTTTCTCTGCAGAGGTGATGGCGCATCAAGGATGGGATTCACTGACAGTCGATATGCAACATGGTGTCTCTGACTATCAGAATGCAGTAACGATGTTCCAGGCGATCTGCACAACAAGCACAGCGCCATTGACCAGAGTCCCTTGGTTGGAAGAGGGGATCATCATGCGCATGTTAGATGCGGGAGCCTACGGAGTGATTTGTCCAATGATCAACAAGGCGTCTGATGCAGAACGCTTTGCGCAGGCCTGTTACTATCCACCCCTTGGACAACGCAGCTTTGGGCCCATCAGGGCGCTCTTCAGTTTGGGAGCAGACTATCCGTCTCACGCCAATGATGAGATTCTTCCAATCGCTATGATTGAAACCAAGGAGGCGCTGGATAACCTGGATGATATCCTCAAGGTAGAAGGCATTCGCATGGTCTATATTGGTCCTTCAGATCTTGGAAACTCCCTTGGAAGAGTCCCAACTTTTGACCAGGAAGATCCGGTCGTTGTAGAAGCGATTGATATGATTCTTCGAAAAGCCACCGAGCATGGCGTAGCAGCCGGTATTCACAACGGAACACCGGAGTATGCTCTACGAATGATTGAAAAGGGGTTCCGCTTCGTGACGATTGGTTCCGATTCAAGGCTCATGGCTCTGGCTGCTAAGGGTGTTCTCACAAAGATGCGAGAGGATATGCCAGAAGCTCCTAGCTCCAGTTCTTACTGATTATGACGACCCCCCGTGGACACGTATTGCTACTTGGTAAAATTCATGAGGACGCAATGCAGTTACTGCGATCCCATCATGAGTTAACCCACGAGGTCTTGGAGAAACCTGCTGAGGATGAAATCTTCAGCAGGTTAGCACAAGCGGATGCCTTGATCGTACGGACCGCTCAGTTGTCTGCAGAATTAATGGATAACGCGCATCAACTGAAAATTGTGGCCCGTCATGGAGTGGGATATGACAATGTGCCGGTTGAGGTGCTTTCCAGAAAGAAAATCCCGTTGGCAACCACTGGAAATGCAAATGCCATTACGGTCGCCGAACATGCGCTGTACTTGATACTCACTCTGGCAAAACGTGGGAGTGCCTTCGATCGGGCAATGAGAGAAGGTGATTGGGAATCGCGTAATCGCCTTCAGGGCTCAGAGATATCTGGAAAGAATCTCTTGCTTGTGGGCTTTGGTCGGATCGGCAGAGAAGTGGCCAAACGTGCCTTCGCATTCGGAATGCGAGTTCACGTTTTCGATCCTTATGTAAATCCAGAGCAAGTTAGCGCGGCAGGAGCAACCCCTATCAGCAATCTTGAGGATTTTCTACCTGATACAGATTTCCTAAGCCTACATCTCCCATTCACTGCCCAAAATCGACATATTATTGGAACTGCTGAGATCAAGGCTCTTCCAACTACCGCTTACGTTATCAATACTGCACGTGGTGGGTTAATTGATGAAGAAGAACTTCTCAAAGCTCTCGACGCTGGAGAATTAGCCGGGGCAGGATTAGATTGCTTTGAGCAAGAACCTCCCCCACGTAACATGGAGTTATTCAGGTCTGACAAGGTTGTATTGAGTCCCCACAACGCCAGCTTAACAGCAGAATGTACCCGTCGGCTTGGATTGGTCTGTGTTGAAAATGTGGTAGATGGCCTGACAGGGCGATTGCAGAGGGATCGTGTGGTCAATTGGGAGGCAGTTTACTCTTGAGATACCTGAAGGGGCTCAATTCTGCTCAAAATGATATGGCTTCGAGGGGGAGATTCTTTGCAAAACCTTGGGATCATTTGATCCCAGAAGGTCCTGTGGATTGAGTTCCTCCTGCGAACCTTCAATCTGGAGTCGGCTGGCCATGCTGATAATGAGGCTTTGTGCGAGGCACATCGTGGCAGCTAGTGAGTAACTGAATTTGTGGCCTGCACCCGGTACGACAAGCGAGCAAGTGGCGTGTTTGTGCAGCGGGCTCAGTTGACTATCCGTAAAAGCTAGAATGGGGATTTTCTTGCGGGCTGTTCCTTCGACGATGTCTACAACTTCCCGAGCGTAGTAGCGGAAGGAAACGGCAACTAGCAGGGATTTCTCATTCATCAACTCTGCTTCCTCTGTGGCTAGTCCGCCAGAGCTATCAAGGAGCCGAACATTTTGTCGGAGATACAGTAACAAGTAACGAATGTAGTAGGCTACGGAGAGCGAACGCAATTGCCCCAAAACATAGATTGTGTCTGCTTCCTCTAATAACGAAACAGCCTTTTCCAGTACTTCGGAAGAGATACTGTGCTTGAGGTCATTCAGAGCTGCAATGTCATTACTTACTAAGGATTGCAGGAATGAGGCGGTCGAATTGCTCGACTCCGGTGAGACCTCGTTACTGAATGATTCCAGGCGTTCTTTTGAACTGGCTGTGGAAATCAGGTGAGATTGAAAAACACGCTTCATTTCGCTGAAGCCATTGTAGCCCATGTGCTTTGCGAAACGTACCAAGGAGGAAGGTTGAACCCCAGCCTGGTCTGCAATCACTTTGACGGATTCAACAGCCATCGCATTTGGGTTCTGAACCATAAAACGTGTAATACGCTGAAAACTTTTCTTCATCTTCGGAAACTGCTCGGTCACCTGCGTGATCAACCGTTCATAGGTATCAGGTAGCGGGAGGTTCGTCATCAGCATCCTTTGAAGATTGTTTTCATGTTGCTTTCAAATTTCTAAGCGAAGCAAATGAAATTGAAGAAAATTGAATTTTTGTTCAACAATTTATTAAAATAGACTTTTTGAGTCAATTAGCAAGAGGAGTCCTAATGAAAACGATTCGACTAACGATGGCCCAAGCACTGGTCCGCTATCTTGTCAACCAGCACACCATGATTGATGGCAAGAAGGAGCCCTTGTTTCCAGGGGTTTTTGCAATTTTTGGCCATGGCAATGTTACCTGTCTGGGTGAGGCTCTGGAATCAGTTCGCGATGTCATGCCCACGTGGCGGGGTCAGAATGAACAATCAATGGGTTTGGCTGCGGTTGCGTTTGCCAAGGCAAGCCGCCGACGTCAGATCATGGTTGCCACCTCATCAATTGGCCCGGGCTGTACAAATTTTCTGACAGCTGCCGGTACGGCCCACTCGAATCGGTTACCTGTTCTGTTCCTCTCCGGAGATACCTTCTCTAATCGGCTACCTGATCCAGTCCTGCAGCAAGTTGAACATTTCCAAGATCCAACATTGACTGTCGCGGATGCCTTCAAGTCTTGTACAAGATTCTGGGATCGAATTACTCATCCAGCACAGTTGATGGTCTCCCTCCCACAAGCAGTGGCGACAATGATGGATCCGGCTACTTCTGGCCCAGCCTTCATTGCCCTACCCCAGGATATCCAAGCAGTTGCTTACGATTATCCCGAGGTGTTCTTTGAGGAGAAGATTCACCGAAGCCCACGACCTCGGCCCGATCAGGATAGCATTGCGGAGGCAGCAGCAATCTTGAAGTCAGCCCAAAAACCGATGATTGTTGCTGGCGGAGGGGTATTTTACTCAGGTGCAGTCGCTACTCTGACCAGTTTTGCAGAAAAACACGGTATCCCAGTGACAGAGACAATCGCTGGTCGATCACAGATGCTGCATGACCATAAACTGAATGCTGGACCACTCGGTGTGATCGGTTCAAGCTCTGCAAATGCACTTGCTGCAGAGGCCGATGTCGTTCTTGCTGTGGGAACCCGTCTGCAAGATTTCACCACGGGTTCCTGGTCTGTCTTTGGTAATGAGTCAATGCAGTTGATTGCGATCAACGCAGCCAGCTTCGACGCTCACAAGCACCGGGCGCTCTCCGTAGTTGGCGATGCCAAGGTTGGCTTGGAAGATCTAAGCAGTGCGCTGGGTAATTGGGCAGGCAGTCCAGCTTGGATCGAAACGGCACAGGGGCATTATGCAGAGTGGAACCGGACAGTAGATCAGCATTCTGGACCATCAGATGCTGTTCCTCCAAGCTACGGGCAAGTCGTTGGTGCCATCAACAGAAGCTGTGATAGCACTGACTTGGCACTGACTGCTGCAGGTGGATTACCAGGCGAGCTTTGCAAAAACTGGAAGACACGCTCAATTGGTACTTTTGACTGTGAGTTTGGCTTTTCTTGTATGGGATATGAAATCGCAGGTGGTTGGGGGGCCAAAATGGCAGACCCATCCCGAGACGTCATCGTCTTCGTTGGCGATGGATCTTACTTGATGTTGAACAGTGACATTTACAGCACTGTGCTGACAGGACACAAGATGATCGTCATCGTCTGTGACAACGGAGGCTTCTCTGTGATCAATCGCTTACAAAATTTCAAGGGAAGCGCTTCTTTCAACAATCTCTTACAGGACTGTAAAGTAGAGAACCTACAAGGGGTTGATTTCGTACAGCACGCCACCAGCATGGGAGCTCTTGGTGAGCAAGTGGAGAGCATTGCAGAGCTAGAGGCTGCATTTAAACGTGCGAAAGCAGCGGATCGCACTTATGTCATCTGCATCAAAACCCAGCCATCACAATGGACGCCAGGAGATGCTTGGTGGGATGTCGGAGTCCCGGAAGTGAGTGATCGTGAAGAGGTTCGTCAAGCAAGGTCAGACCATTCCGAGGGCCAGAAACGTCAACGCTTGGGCGTGTAAAATAGAAAGGAAGAATTTTAATGAAGACACTAGGAATCGGACTGATCGGTTCCGGATTTATGGGGCGCTGCCATGTCAACGCCTACAATTCGATAGCCAGCATCTTTAAAGTCTCTCAAAAACCAGTCCTGAAGATGCTCGCTGATGCGTCCCCTGAACTAGCCAGTCAACAAGCAAAGGCTCTACAATTTGAACAGAGCACTGCCGATTGGCAGGAGTTGGTGCAACATCCTGAAGTTGATGTCGTTGATATCACGGCTCCAAACCATTTGCACCATCCAATTGCAATCGCTGCGATGAACTTGGGTAAGCCCGTTTACTGTGAGAAGCCACTGGCTTGCACACTTGCTGAAGCCCAAGAGATGGCTAATTTGGCCAGGTCAAAGCAGATCCCGACACTTGTGGGGTATAACTATCTGCAGAACCCCCTCATGAGAACCGCCCGAGAGATTGTTCAGAGTGGCGAAATCGGGGAACCGATTGCTTTCAGAGGAGTACATGCAGAAGACTACATGGCTAATCCCCTCTCACCATACACCACTCGACTGGATGCTTCTCAGGGAGGAGGGGTACTGTATGACTTGGGAAGTCATATCATCTCCCTAGCTCGCTACGTTGCAGGACCAATTCAAGAAGTTTTGGGGAATCTGACGACTGTCGTTCCCGAAAGACCAAGTGGAGATACGACCCGCCTGGTTCATGTTGATGACCAAACCCACTGCCTGGTGAGGTTTGAGAACGGCTGTGTTGGTACACTAGAGGCTAGTTGGATGGCCTGGGGGCGGAAGATGCACCTTGCTTTTGAGCTGACTTGTACGAAAGGGACGCTTGTCTTCAATCAGGAACAGTTCAATGAGTTGAGACTGTATGATGCCAACCAGAAAGCGGGTCGGGATGGTTTTAAAACATTGCTTTCGGGACCAGACCACCCTCACTACAGTGCTTTCTGCCCTGCACCTGGGCATCAACTTGGCTTCAATGAACTCAAGGTGATTGAGCTGCTACAACTGCTACGAGCACTGGAAGGTGGGGATGCCTGCTGGCCTGATTTCACCGAAGCTTTTGAAATTCAAAAAGTGTTGGAAGCGGTCAAGCTTTCATCAGAAGAGGTAAGGTGGTGTTCCCCACAGTCAATGATTACAAATTGATTGTCTGATTTCAGAAAACATTCAACTTCAGGAAAACATATGAGCGTTCAACTGGCTGTCGCCCCAATTGCTTGGTCCAACAGTGATCTGCCCCAGTTAGGGGGAGACACTCCATTGGAAACATGTTTGCGGGAGAGTCGTGAGGCAGGGTTTACCGGAACAGAAAGTGGCGCTAAGTATCCGATGGATCCTGAAAAACTTGGACCACTGCTCAAACAGTTCGATCTCAAGCTGGCGTCGGGTTGGTTCTCTGGAACTCTACGCGAGTGCAGTGTGGATGAAGAATGGGAAAATCTTCAGGAAATGCTCTACACCTTCAAATCCTTGCAAGCTCCTGTTTTGGTTTATGCAGAAACCAGTGGCAGTGTTCAAACAAAGCAGCAAATTCCAGTCTCCCAACGTCCTGTCATGCCTGACGAAGAATACCCTGAATATGGGCGAAAATTGACAGAAATCGCTGACCGTATGGCAGCGTATGGAGTGCCAATGGTCTATCACCATCATATGGGGACAGTCATTGAAAAGGAGCGAGAAGTCGACCTTTTGATGGCCAACACGGGGCCCAATGTGAATTTATTGATAGACACAGGACACCTTACTTTCGCAGGTGGCAATGTGGAGGCAACCACTCGTCGTCATGGACATCGGGTGAAACATGTGCACTGCAAAGACATCCGGGCAGATGTCTACAAAAGAGTTCAGGCCGAGGACATGAGCTTCCTAGACGCCGTGCTGGAGGGAGTCTTCACCGTCCCAGGAGATGGCTCGATAGACTTTCACAACTTTGCGAAGGTACTTTCCGACATCAACTACAGTGGTTGGATCGTAGTCGAAGCAGAGCAAGATCCAGAAAAAGCCAATCCCCTGATTTACTCAAGGATGGGTCATCAGCACTTGACCGATGCACTTCAAAAAGCAGCCATCGAAATTCAGGCCTGAGTTAGCATATTTTCTGACAGCCCTGCCCTACAGGGTCTTTTCATCATTTTATCCTCACCACCGTCTCCCAAGAGCCTCACATTTTGCTGGGCTGTTGGGGGTTCTTTTTTCAAGAATTCCATACATTCTTCCTAGGGGGTTTCCTCACTAAAAGGAGTACTTATGCGCAAAATGTTCATAAATGGAGCTTGGTCTGAGTCTCCTAAAAGCTCACCCGTGATTCGCTCTTTCAATGGAGAAACAGTGGATCACATTCCAGATGCCACAGATGAGCAAGTAGAACAGACCCTCGAAGCAGCCCACAAGGCGTCAAAAATATTGGCAAAAATACC
>Ga0255780_10005139_pt1 | contig 11084 bp, 6 predicted proteins | sample 071ome_32_FD_179978 | JGI IMG/M metagenome (GOLD analysis project Ga0255780, IMG submission 179978) | Coastal salt marsh microbial communities from the Groves Creek Marsh, Skidaway Island, Georgia - 071405AT metaG (version 2) | ecosystem: Environmental > Aquatic > Marine > Intertidal zone > Salt...
GTCTGGTTGGTCATACACATCTCGAATGAAAATGAGGTTCCCCGCGAACGAATCATCCCATGCATCAGAAGGAGTGGTTGGGTCGAGGTCTGAATAAAAGTCTGGTTTTTGCGGTATTTCGACAACGACAGGTGAGGATAAATCAAGCGTGAGTACAACATCAACGGTGTAAGGAATACTCGATTCAAAAAATTCTGTATCATCAACAATTCCAAGGAATGTCATCGCCTGACCACTGACATCAAACTCTGCCCATGCACCCCAATGTTCAGAACTCACATCCAAGTCATACACCCAAGAATCTGCGACTCTGCTCCCTTGTCCTTGTCCATCGTTATCGCCATCACTGCCCAAATCAATTTCAAGTTGTAAACTACCAACTTGGGCAGTATCGATATCAACCTCAGTTGCTGTGAATTGTGCAAGCATGGACGTTGTGCCATTCGGTATCCAAACATAGTGTCTATCATCGGTTGAAGCCAAACCGATTCCAGAATTGCCGTTGTTGAAGTGATTCCAATCACCTTTCCACTCATGTCGCAATCGGTCGGTATCAAGGGTTATTTCTTTGGTAGCGAAAATTGAATCATAAATTTCAAATGCATCCCAAACGGTGTATTCAGGATGGTCAACAATGCCATCTTGGTTTTGGTCACGCATGAGTTGTAGTGTTCTCGCAAGACCGACCGCAGCATCAACATTAGTAAGACCATGCCCGATTCTCCAATCGTGACATTGACCGGTTCTTGACACATAACAATCTGCGGGTATGTCCGAGCATGAGTCTTCATCGTTACCTGCCTCACAGGCATTTTCTCTCGATGCATATTGAGCTGTCAATTCAAGGATCAATTCGAGTTCGTGTACTCTTGAATAATTTGCAGTATCCCAATCCTGAAATTGCCCATATGCTGCTGTACCATCTCCACCAACGAGACTATCGCCCTCATCGTGATCTTCTCGGTGATAATCTGCAACACCAAGTGAAGGTGCTACCTCAAGAATAATTCCTGCCATCCCGCCTACGTGAGGTGTGGCCATGCTGGTACCTGAAATCGACATGTAATACAGGTCATTTTGACCTTGAACTTTGGTAAGAGCATCGATTGCAGTTCCTCGTGGAGCTGTTGCCCAGATGTCTCTGCCGGGTGCACCAATATCCGGCCATGTATGTTGTTGAAATTTACATCCTCTTGAAGAAAACGAGGTCACCTGTGAGCCATCATGAGTCATAGCAGCAACAGAAATTGCTGAAGGCGTGTTTGCGTATACATTGGTTCGAAGTCCACCAGAGCACTCGTCACCGCTACCTCCTGAATTCGATGCGGCAAAAATTACAGCGACTCCATTATCAAAAACCAATTTATCTGTTATGGTGGCGATGGCTCCTTGAGGATTGTAATCTCCATCAGTCCCCCATGAATTAGAAACAACACGGATATGGTACTCATTTTGGCCAGGCACAGAATGGCCGTAGGTCCATTCGAGACCTTGCTCTGCTGCAAAGATCGAAGCACCATCGCCTGTACCCAACGCAACCAGTTGCCCTCCCTTGGCTACGCCTGCTCGTCGTCCAGCAGATGCATCGCCATTTCCGGCAATGGTGCCACCTACGTGAGTTCCGTGGCCCGATGATGTATCTGAATTGGTTGTCTCAGACCAAACTCCATTCCACTTTGCAGAATAGATTGTCTTTTCACCAGTCCAAGGACCAAGGTAATCATAGTCTGGGTGGCCAGCATCGACTCCAGTATCGAGGTCGACAATAGCGGTACCGTCACCATCCCACTCTGTGAAGGCCAAATCGGTATCAAATGCAATGGTGCCATCAGGATTGATAATTCCTCGACTCCATGTTGCAGTTGCATTAACGACATGTGTCGTTTCATGCATCATGATACCAGGGTCGATGTCTTGTTGGCCGCCGAATGTTGGAGGTAAATAGAAGAATTCCAACTCACGATTTAGTTCAAGGAATTTGATATATGGTTCTGTTGAAAGTGATCGAATCGTTCGTTCATCTGTTTGAATTAAACCACCGTTGATTATCGGTGCGTGTCCGAGAATTTTGACATTGACATTGGAAAATTCAGTTCCATCTGATCGATATTCAGGTTGAAACTGATAGATGACTTCGTAGGTGTCTGATGGATTTTGTTCAAATTGTTCGAGCAGATACTTGTCAATTTTCACTGCATTTCCGAGAGGATTTGATAGTCCTGATATTGGTGAGATGACGACAAGAAAAAAAATACTTGTCAAAGCAATAGCAAGAAATCGTTGACGTGGCATTTGCAAATCAATCACATCTCAAATATTAGGAGAGCCAAGGAATATGGTCGGGAACTTCCCCAAACAAATTTGCAGGGAGAGCGGTCTTAATTTTTGAAACTGAGCCCAATTTTTCAATGGTGTCAAGTTGCCAAACTTTGAATTCATCAAAGCTTTTCATGTTCAATATTGGGTTATGAGTTCGATTCCACTCCAGCGTTTTCATTTCAGTATGTGGGGGTTCATGACCTGTGTACATGACTGCACTACCGTTCAATTCACTCATTTTATTGAGAGAATCCCAATGAAGTTGCATTCTTCCACTCGGCAAGTCATCTCTTCCAACACCTGCATCCCCAGTAAAGATAAAATCGCCTGTAAATAAATGATGACCAGTATCGATAATCATTGAATCATTCGTGTGTCCTGGAACATGGTGGAATTTGATGATTGTATTTGAAAATTCGAGAGTTGATGAATCGTTAACATAGGTTGTTACACCAAGACTTGCTGTCGACTCATGCATAATGTATTGGCACCCATAGGCGTCCTTTATCGAAAAACAAGCCGTAATGTGGTCTGCATGTGTGTGCGTTGCAATGACGGCTTGAAGGCTCAATTCGTTTTCTTGGATAAACGCTTCATACTGCTCCATGTAATCGTACACAGGGTCGATAAGAAGCATAATTTTGTTCTCATCACAAATTAATCCGTATGATTTTGCCCAGATGTCAGGATGAAATTCATGAACTCGCATGACAAGACGATAACCTCATCTATTTTCAACTTTGATACATTCAGATTTTAGCGAAGAAACAATACCTTCTTCAACAATGTGGTCAAGGCATTATTGTGCACCCCCTCGATGTTCTTTATTTGGAGCATGATGGGAAGGTTCTTCTCGTGAACAATAAAGGCGAAGGGCCAATGACAAAAAACGACATTGGAATATCAGCCAACACAATGCTTCGTTTTCCTACGGTGAATGAGGTCAAGAAATTGGATATTCCATGGGAAAAAAAATCCCAATTTCTCGTAGAGTATCAACATATGAAAATTAAAATTACAAAGGGGTATCCACAAATTGAATGGCCAACACAATGGATATGGAAAGACAGCGTATTTCTACCATCGAATATACATGTGGTGGTGAAAGAATCGGTTTATCGTTCCCTTCATCGTTTGGTTTCGAAACTTATTGTCCACAATGATGGAGGAGAGGTCCTCCTTGCGAAGATTAACAGAGGGCATTTCAAGGGCTTTTGGTCACTTCCAGGCGGCTACATGGACCATGATGAACATCCTGAGAACGGATGCCTGAGGGAAACTTTCGAGGAATTGGGCTTACAATTGCCATCAACTGAGGGGTTGGAAATCATCACACAAAAGGTGTTCAATGAAGAGGGTGTTTCCTTCGTATCGTTCACATATTCTTGCAACTGGAATGGGTCAATTCAAGACCTCAATCCACTGGTAGAGGAAATTGCAGATGTTCAATGGTTCAACATCGATGAAGCACTCGCTCATGTTGTTTCGCACTTTGATAGAGAAGCTCTCGACTCATTCCGTCAGACCGATTGAAGATTTTACGGCATCGAGGGCAGGTTTCAATCCGTTTGCATCAGCACCACCTGCTTGAGCGAAAGTTGGCTTCCCACCTCCACCTCCCTTGATGTACGGCGTCATTATTTTGAGAAGGTCCACTGCATTGTACCGTTCGCTTGCAATCGATTGTTCAGTCACGGCAATCATTAATTTTGGTCCACCGTTTGAACTAGCGAGGATTGCAAGGGTTGGCATCGATGCATCAAGTGTTAATTCTTTCAGCATTGAAGTCATCTGTTTGAGATCACCGTCGGTTTCCATAATGACGCACCTTACCCCATCGATGTCTGTTGATGCATCACCGCCTCCACTCGTTCGTAGTCGTACGATTTCAGCCTCGAGATGTTCAATTCTTTTCTTTTGGTCTTTCCATTCCTTGAAGAAACGTTCAGCGGTCTTGGGCAACTCTTGTGTTTGAATACCAAAGACCTCAGATGCATCTGTGAGAATCTTTTCTTGCTGGCGTAAGTACTGACGTGCTGCATCACCTGCGACAATGTGCAATCTTTCAACACCGTCTTGTACAGCGGTTGAACGAACGATACGAATCAAACCGATTTGTCCGGGAAAATCGTGATGGGTGCCACCACAGGCTTGTGTATCATGAGACCCGATTTTGAGAATGCGGATACGGTCACCTTTCGGTGCACCTCCTTGATACAAATCGAAACCGTGAGTTGCATCTGCATCTTTTCGACTTAACATTGACTTTTCAGTTTGTTCGATGTCTTGAAGCGCTTGATTTGCAAGATCTTCAATCTCATCAAGTTGTTCACGGGTTAATCGGCTAAAATGTGTGATGTCTAGGCGAGCCATTTCTTCAGATTTATTTGCACCTGCTTGGAAAATGTGAGGTCCAAGAACAATTCGTGCTGCCCCGCCAACAATGTGAACCGAAGTATGATGGTCCATGAGTTGCTTTCGACGCTTCCATGAAATAGTGCCGCTCACTTCTGTATTTTCAGACAAGGGTCTGTTTGTGAAGTGAAGAATCACATCGCCTTGTTTCTGAACATCGACAACTTCAACAGTGTTTGAAGAAGTTGACAATGAGCCTCTATCCGACTCTTGTCCACCACCTTCGGGGTAAAATAATGTCGATTCAAGAACGACACAGTGGCTTGCATTAGGATGGAAATCCTTCGGTAATTCAATTGATTGAATGACATTGCTTGTAAATGTGGTTTGGTAGACGTCATCATAAAACAACGGCGTTGTTGCATCAACACCACTCACATCCAATTCATTGGATGATGAATCTGATTTGGCCGCTTCTTTAGCCATTTTTGCATGACGATCAGCCATTTCAGCATTGAAACCAGTTCGAAGTTCAACATTTTTCCAACCAGATTCACGGGCGAGTGATATGGCAATATCAGGTGGAATTCCATGAGAGTCATTGAGTTGGAATAACATGTCATCAGGGATTGAAGGTTCATCTTTGCTTAAGCCTTTGAGCAACGTCATCATGACTTGGGAGCCCTTTCTCATCATCTCTTCATATCTTGCTTCTTCGAGGTCGAGAATATTGAGAATGCCCTCTTTTGTTTGCTTCGATGTTGAATTGTTTAAATTGACCTCGATGTGATGTTGACCAAGTTCACGAAGAGATAACTGAAGGCCGAGGTCATCCCTCATTCTAAGTACTCGACGCGCTAACATCCGTGCAAGATAACCCGCTTTAGCATTCGAAGGCACTAAACCATCACCCAGCATATAGCAAACTGCATGCATATGGTCAGGAATTGCATAAATTCGTGATAGCGGTTCCGTTAACGAAACAAATTGTTGAGATGTTAATTCAATTCCTCGCTCGTTTAATTTCGACAACAGCATATTTTCCAATTCGACGCCGTCGGTTCCGATTTCAATATTCATAATCCCATTGAGGCGGCTGAGTTCTGAAAGAATAGCGTCCAGTTTGAGTGTTGGCCACTTAGCAAGCACATCCTCAAAATGACATAAGTCTTTTAGCCATTGAACCGATTCTGGATAAATTGCTTCATAAATAGTTGGTGTGCCAGCCGCTGCCCAGCAAAATCGCTCTAAACCATAGCCTGTATCGATTATTTGGAGAGGCATTGTACTATACCGATCTCCTTTTAATTCGATGTCACCATTTGCATCTTCCTCGAGGTCCATGAACACCAATGTTGCAAGTTCAAGTCCTCCAACGATGACTTCAAGGGCGTTTCCTGCATTTCCGCCTCCACACCAAGGATTCTCAACGTACGTGATTTCATCACCGTTAATGCCCAATTTTTTAGTAAACAATTCGTGGCAGTACCGAACACATTGGTCTGTCCAATACACAACATCTCCTTCCTCAGGCCGATTAAACACATGGTGTGCCATCATCTCAAAAGTTGTGAGGTGCCGTCCGGAACGTCCTACTGCATCAACATCAGTAAGTCGAATACAGGGTTGTGAAATCGTCAGTGGATTTGCTGGCGGCTGAGATTGGCCTGAAGTCACATGGGGCTGAAAATCTGCTATCGATGCAATCGTGAGGTGGATGTCGTCTCTCCACCTCGCAAGGACTGGGTAAGGATTGACTCTTGTGTGCCCTGATGATTCAAAGAACGAAAGAAACGTTTCTCTCATTGCATCTTTTAACGCCCTACCTCGTTGTGGAAAGGATGGGATGAGCGGTTGACCGATAAACGTGTACTCATCTTCGTGGGTATCACCACAAGTATCTCTTGAGTCATCAGTTGTCCAAAACCACAACCCTGTGATTCTACATTTTTTTCGGTGGAAGTCGTGCTCGTGAAAGACAGGGAGGTCAATCGCTGGCAGACTCATGTTCCATACCTCCAACGATTTCTCCCAAGACATTCCCCTCCTTGAAGACTCTGCTAACAATCGTGTTAATCTGTCAAAAAAACTCATATGAGTTGCATGATTGGAAATGATATGACACAGTCATGGAGGCCATTTCTTCATGACGAATCGGATGGAACACTGCGTATCAAAGCTCATGGCAAAATGAACGTCGATGCAAGAATTGTATCTTCAATGAAAAATTTTGAACAATTTGGAGACTTTCGTGCTATCGATCAACTCGTCAATTCCGCATCCCTTCCTGGGGCTGTTGGCGAGGCATGGGCAATGGCAGATTGGCACTTCGGCTACGGTTTCCCCATTGGAGGAGTTGTTGCAACAGATGTAGAATACGGCGAACAAGGTGGTGCAATTTCACCCGGTGGTGTAGGATTCGATATCAATTGTGGTGTTCGAGCCTTGGCATTGGAAGCAACATTAGATGATATTCCAAATTTGAAAAAATTAGGTGGTCGTCTCGCTGGAAGAATACCTGCAGGAGGTTCTGGTAAAGGTGGGGTTGACATTACAAAATCAAATTTACAAGACATCCTCTTCTCAGGTGCCAAAGCAGCTGCTGAACTAGGATTTGGCCATGATGACGACCTGAAAAGTATAGAATCGAATGGCATGCTCAAAACAGACCACGCAGCACTGTCCGAACGAGCAATTGAGCGAGGGTTAAAATCGCTAGGCACCCTTGGAAGTGGCAATCATTTTCTCGAAATCCAAACAGTTTCGAATGTGGTCAACAACCAGTGTGCTGAACAATGGGGATTATACGAACATCAATTGGTTGTCATGATTCATTCAGGTAGTCGAGGATTAGGTCATCAAGTTTGTACAGACCATGTACGAAATTTAGAGCAACAATACAGATTTGTTGACGGCGTTTGGAAACACGATGAATGGGGTTTTGAACTTGCAGATCGACAACTCGCCTCTGCACCTTTTTATTCTGATGAGGGGCAGCATTATTTTGATTCAATGAATGCTGCAGCAAATTTCGCCTTTGCTAATCGTTCAGCCCTCTCCCAACGGCTACGGGACGTTTTGCAACTTGAAATGGGTGAATTAGGAGAAGCGAGAACTTTGTATGATGTTGCTCATAACATTGCTAAAATAGAACAACACCACATCAACGGTTCAAATTGCACATGTTGTGTTCACAGAAAAGGAGCTACTCGAGCATTTGCGAAGAACCGTGATGAATTGGATGAATCATTTCGAACAACCGGCCAACCAGTTCTTGTTCCAGGGAATATGGAGCATGGTTCATGGATTTTATCAAACCAAATGGAAGATAAAAATCGTGCATTTCAATCCTCATGTCACGGTGCAGGGAGGTCAATGGCAAGAACGAAAGCAAAACAGACATTGAATGCAGGAGAAATCAAATCTCGACTCGAAGCACAAGGAATCCGGGTGCATGCATCCACGCCAAATGTGTTGGCTGAAGAGGCTCCAGAAGCTTACAAGAATGTTGATGCCGTCATAGCTATGACTGGTGAAGCAATGCTTGCAGAACCCGTGGTTCGACTTGTGCCTCAACTCGTTGTTAAAGGCTAATCACATGCACAAATTCTTCGGTAGAATACCGTCTGGCATTGGTGCTGCACCAGAATGAACGCCATCTGGTTCTTCGACAATCACGCTGAGCAGCGTATTCACTAAATCTTTGAGTTCATCGACCTGTGTTTGCAGTTCTCGAACCTTTTTTTGCATATTCTTTTGATTACTCTCATTCGTTTTCACGCGCATCCCATCTGAAGGTTGCCCTTCAATTTCATAGTTGACAACCCGCCTTTTATACATTGAGGGTCAAAAACGAAATCCCCTTCGTTTTGAATCGTGGAGCCACCGGCGAGGATCGAACTCGCGACCTCCTCATTACCAATGAGGTGCTATACCACTAAGCCACGGTGGCAACGGTTTTGCGACCTGCCATCTTGATTTAACCGCTTTGCTCATTTCGATATCAAAAATTATGGCGCCGAGAGAGAGATTTGAACTCCCGAGGGACGAACCCACGCGATTTCCAGTCGCGCGCACTACCAGGCTATGCGATCTCGGCCGCACCCCTCCGAAGCGATAAATGGTTTAATCGCTACGCTTGTAAATTAAAAAGAATGAAATCATACCGAAAGTTCTCATAACCGAGTCTATGTAGCATCTTCATGAGCGAGGTGAGTGCATCTACTCAGGACAGTTCAACTGCCCTAGTTCGTTCGACCAAACCATTCCGACTCGACGACATGAATCCATTCTACACATTCAATGATTCTTCATTTTTGTCGCCTTTAAACCTCATCCAAAAAGAAATGAAATTCATCATCCTCCTTGCAAAGAACGATTGGAATCGTGGGTACATCACGACAATTTTGGCTGGAATCATAGCCTTTTCACTGGGTGCAATCTCGGGTGAGGTTTTTTCCGGCGGTGATGCAAAATTAAGCGGATTACAGGGCATCAGTGATGTTGGTGGCGTCAACTATTTTCAATTGATTTTGTCGTTAATGCTATGGTTTTGGTTTATCTACAACACCTGGATTTTATTTCCTGCGATGAGAACACACACCATTTCACTCATGATTATGTGGAATCTTGTCATGGGTGCCATGGTCTTTTTCCACACAAAAAATAGTAATTTTCCGTTTGAATTTAAACTTGCAGAAATGATGCAAGGCACCTTGCTCATCCTGGTGGTCGCTTTTTTTCTATATTTCTTTTGGAAAGCTGTGATTGAAACGAGGGACCTCCACATTGAATTAAACCATGTACATGAAGATGTTCGAATCATGGAACAGGAGATGAGGGAACACTCTCTTCGAGGCTGGAGTGCCTTGTATTTCATATGGGTATTTTTGATCATCATAGGTTCATGGAGCGGAACCCATTATATCTCCACTCGTGGTACAAACTCCTTCCTCTTTTTTGGGATGTATATGTTCATTGGGTCATTGAGTGTTCCAGCGTTGATGATGGTCTTGTGGTACCCTCAACGAATGCTTGGAGTAACGGCAACTATACAAACAAAAGCAGCACGTTCAGCAGAACAAGAACTTTTACTAGAAAGCGGCGTTGATGCATCGAATGAACTCGTAGAATCAAATGTGAAAATGTTGACTTCCGCTTGTCCAGAATGTGGCCACGAAAGCAAGCTTTCACGATTGGATGATGGCTCGATAGCACATCCATGCCAAAAAGAAAGTTGTTCATCAATCGTCATAGTTGGGTCAAATTGTAAAAAGTGCAAAACAAACATGCCATCGAGAATTGACTGTCTGCATTGCGGAGTAAATGCGCCAGTTCTCGATTACTTCCCAAACACGGAGGCTTGGTAAGATGGACATAGCAAAAATCCGAGAGGACTTTCCAACACTCCAAAGCGACGATGCCCCTGCATATCTCGATAATGCATGTGTCACATTACGTCCACATTCTGTTATTCAGTCGATTCGTGACTATTATGAAATCAGCCCGGGCTGTGGAGGTCGCTCAGTGCACAAATATGGCACAATGGTATCCAAGGCCATCATTCAATCGAGAATAAAACTAGCAAATATGGTCAATGCGAATACAGCAAACGAGATCGTCTATACAAAGAACGCAACTCAATCCCTTAACCAAATATCAAAGGGACTCCAATGGGAAAAAGGCGATGTAATTTTAACCACAGACAGAGAACACAATTCAAACCTCGTTCCTTGGTTACAATTAGAACAAGAACAGGGCGTTGTTCATGAGGTCATACCTAGTTTTGAGGACAATACCTTTGATTTAGAAACATTTGAAGAAATGTGTGCACAGGCTAGTGGGAAGTTGAAAATGGTGTCTGTGGGGCATGTTGGCAATCTTGATGGTGTTTCCACTCCAGTGAAAGAAATTACCAAAGTGGCAAAAGACCACGGTGCAATGGTTTGTGTTGATGGTGCACAATCACTACCCCACAAGCCCGTTGATGTTCAGGATTTGGATATCGACTTCTTTGCTTTTTCAATTCACAAAATGTGTGGCCCATCAGGCATGGGCGGGTTTTGGGCAAGGAAAGAACATTTGGAACAAATGCGGTCAATACAGGCTGGTGGCCAGACCGTTAAGACAACACGATACGACGGTTTTGAATGGGCAGAGCCCCCTGCCCGCTTTGAAGGTGGACTGGGTCATTTCGCAGGAATGAAGGCGACCGCTGACGCTGTCGATTACCTCGCACAATTTGACATGAATGATGTTCAAGCACATGAAATCAACCTAAATCGAGTGATGACAAACCACCTAAAAGATATCGACGGAATTTCGATTATTGGCCCAGAAAATCCGGAACTTCGTGGCGGGATTCTGTCACTTCATCTAGAAAACCATGAAGCACATGAAATTGCAATGTT
>Ga0255780_10005154_pt1 | contig 11069 bp, 10 predicted proteins | sample 071ome_32_FD_179978 | JGI IMG/M metagenome (GOLD analysis project Ga0255780, IMG submission 179978) | Coastal salt marsh microbial communities from the Groves Creek Marsh, Skidaway Island, Georgia - 071405AT metaG (version 2) | ecosystem: Environmental > Aquatic > Marine > Intertidal zone >...
AAGAAAATAGCATTCTTCATGAGTTTTGGGGTGGAAACACCCTACAAAAGAATTTATAGAATTCAATTTATGCACAAACCCATTTTCGATTAAAAAATCAATAGCTCTATAAACTGTAGGAGGATGAGAGGGCTTGTTTGTTATATTTCTAATTTCATCAAGTATCTGGTAAGCTTTTATAGGTTTATTGTTTTTTATAATTATTTCAAAAACTTGCTTACGAATATCAGTAAAACCTAGGTTATTTGATCTACAAATTTCATCAACTCTGCTAATTGTAGCATTCAACTCAGATATAGATTTTGATTTTTTCTTCATAATTTACCTTACAATAATAAGGTTGACACTTAAACAAAATTATATATGTTATGTTATAACATTGCAACGATAAGTTAAGGGATATTTAATGTTAAGATTTTTAACGGTTTTTTCTTTCATATTTTTTTCAAGTTTTAAATTGTTTGCATCTGAAACAACAGGAGTAGTGTCAACCATTCAACCGATTAATTCTCTTGTGAATGCAGTTATTGGTAATACAGGTAAAACAATTCTATTAATACCAACTGAAGCGTCACCTCACGATTATAAGTTAAAGCCTTCAGATACAAAAATATTACAAAATGCTAATATTATATTTTTTGTTTCAGAACACCTTGAAGCCAGCGTAACTAAAATATTCGAAAACCTTCCTAAAAACATAAAAACAATTAACTTAATGGAAGACACTGGGATTCAACATTTAGCAATAAGAGATAATGAGGCATGGGAACGTCATGACCACCATCATGGACATAGTGATCACGATGGTCACGATGATCATGATAAACATTCTAAGAAACATGACGATCACAACCATAACAAACATGCAAAAAAACATGACGATCACGACCATGACAAACATGCAAAGAAACATGATGATCACGATGACCATGATAAACATGCAAAAAAACATGACGATCATGACGATCATGAAAAAGAAGATGATGTTCACATTTGGTTAAGTCCAGATAACGCTGTGAAAATTATCAAAAAAATAAATAAAGAATTGAGTTTGTTTTTCCCAGAAAATGCCAAAACATATAGTCAAAATGCCAATCAAATGATTAAGAGAATTAATCAAATAAAAGATGAATTAAAAAATGAATTATCAGCTATTAAAGATAAACCATATGTAGTATTTCATGATGCTTATCAATATTTTGAAACTAGCTTCGACTTAAATGCTGTTGGTTCTGTTGCGTTAGAAGGAGACATAGCTTCTTCACCAAAGCAAATATCTTTTATAAAAGATAAAATTGTTAAATTAAAAGCTTCATGTGTTTTCCAAGAACCGCAGTTTGATAGTAAATTAGTAAAAATTGTGGTTGAAGGTACTAATGCAAAAATTGGCACACTAGACCCTCTTGGTGTTAATATAAAAAGTGGAGAAAATTTTTATTTACAATTACTTAAAAACATGGCTAAAAGTCTGAAAGATTGTTTAGGATAATAGTTACAAATGTTGATTTGTGAAGATATATCTTTTGATATTGACGGACAAAAATTATTTTCAAACATAAGTTTAAATATAAAACCTCAGAAGGACCTTTTAATAACCGGGCCTTCTGGAGTCGGTAAAACAACCTTACTTAGTATTTTATGTGGTATACAAAAACCAACCACTGGCAAAATAACTTATAATAGTATTGACCTTTATAATTTACCTGAAAATAAAATAGACGAATTTAGAGGTAAAAATCTTGGCGTGGTTTTTCAAAATTTTAACTTAATTAACACATTCACTGTTAAACAAAACTTAGAAATTGCAGTAAGTGCTATTGATACAAAAAAATCAATTCCTTTTTTTAATATTTTAGATAGAGTTGGATTAGCTAACAAATCACATATAAAAGTTGCAAATTTAAGCATCGGGGAAAAACAAAGACTTGCAGTGGCACGTGCATTTGTGGGCGACCCAAAATGGGTTTTTTGCGATGAACCAACCTCATCATTAGACGATAAAAATGCGAATATTATTGCTAATTTGATAAAAGAAGAAAGCTTACGTTGCAAAGCTTCACTAGTGCTTATAACTCATGATAGCCGCATACAATCTTTAATAAGTTTCTCTGAAATTTTAAGATTAGGAGAAGAGCTATAAATATTTTTTATATATCTATTTTGTATCTAAAATCTAAACCATTAAACTTTTTGCTAAGTGTATTTCTAATGATTGTAGGAATTACAATCATAACTGTGTCTATACTAGTTAATCAAGTTACCAAGGAAACTTTCAGTAAAAATAATCCGGGTTTAGATGCTGTAATTGGTGCAAAAGGAAGTCCCCTTCAATTGATCTTATCTTCTATTCATCACATTGATATTCCTACTGGAAATATAAGCTATCAAAATGCAAAAAAAATTATTAAACACTCAGCTATTAAAAGTGCAACTCCAATTTCATTAGGAGATAATTTTCAAAATTTTAGAATAGTTGGTACTGACAAAAGTTTTTTAAAATTATATAAAGCAAATCTAATTTCAGGTACCGCGTGGTCACAACCAATGCAGGCTGTAATTGGTTATAATGTATCTAAAATTACAAAATTGAAAATTAACAAATTTTTTGTTGGCTCACACGGCTTGATTGACACAGGTGATGTTCATGCAGAACAACCTTATAAAGTTGTAGGTGTTTTAAAAAAAACTGGAACCATATTAGACAATTTAATTTTAACAAGTTTGGATAGTGTTTGGAACTTACATTCTGATACAAATAAAAATAATTTAGAGATTACTTCATTGTTATTAAAATACAAAAATAAGACTTCATCTTTCTCTTTTCCCCGTTTGATTAACAAAGGTACAAACTTGCAAGCTGCCAGTCCAAGTTTTGAAATTTCAAAACTACTTAAACTTACTGGTAATGCTCACAGAATGGTTAATTACTTGAGTATACTAATAATAATATTATCTTTCTTGGGAATGTTGTTCACTTTATTAAATAATATAAATGAACGGAAATATGACTTAGCAGTTTTAAGAACACTTGGATTTTCAAGATGGAAATTATTTTCCATTATTTTATCAGAAGGAATGATTATTTCTATTTTAGGTAGCACTATAGGTCTAATATTGGGATATATAGTTTATGAAAGCATGCACTACTTTTCCCTTGTAAGTAGAAGTATAGAACTTGGTCAGTTAAATTTTTTAAATGACTTATTTTTAATTTGGATAATGGTTAATATGATCGCTTTTCTAACGTGCCTAATTCCATGTATGAAAGTATATAAGCAAAATATAAGATCTACTCTATTTAATAGTTAAAATTCATATATTAGCGACGTAGATTTAATTAAAGGAGCAATTTTTTGCATTTAAGATTTCTAATTATTCTTGTTTTAGCTTTTTATTTTCATAAAGCATTTGGATTTGAAAAATTTAATCTTAATGATATTGACCCTAATGAGAATATTATTGTCGAAGAAATGTATGAGCCATTAAAAGTTACAGGAGATGCTTTGCCATGGCAATTATTTGGCAAAACAAAAGAAGTAGAAGATTGTACTATTGATAAAGATGGTTTTGATTACTGCCTTATCAAACCAATCTATGACGATAAAATTAAACAATATAATGGGGAAACTGTTACTGTAATGGGATATATGTTTCCATTAGAGGAGTCCGAAAAACAAAGAAAATTTTTAATAGGACCATACCCCTTAAGTTGTCCATTTCACTATCATGTTGGACCTTCTCAGGTAATTGAGATAAAATCAAATAATCCAATTAATTTTTCGTTTGATCCAATAACTATCAAAGGCAAACTCAAAATAGAATTTAATGAGGAGACAGGTTCATTCTTTTACCTTGAAACTATTAAGTCTTAGCTTATAAAGTATCAGAAACACCCCATATATTCGTTACCTGGCTTGATAAAACACCACCATTTCCATGAGCAACAGATAATTTAGCATAATCAATCCATCCTCCATCAAGTCTTTGACCAACATTGTCTCCTGAAGCATTTCTAAGTTGCCTTAAAGCTTCAAGTGTTACAAAAAGACCGTACATTCCTGGATGCACGCATGATAAACCACCTCCATTTGTATTAACTTTTAAATTTCCACTAGGGCCAATATTATTATTTTTTATAAGTTCAGCAGCTTCCCCCTTTTTACAAAAACCTAAATCTTCTAAAAATAATAAAGTATTAATTGTGAAGGCATCATATAATTGCACTGTATCCATATCACTGGCATTATACCCAGACATTTCAAATGCTCTTTTCCCACTATCTATAGCAGAGGTCCTTACAAGATCAGGCATTTCAGAAATCATTCGGTGGTGATGTTCCATAGCAGCCCCAAGTAAATATATAGGAGTGTTCTTTGTATCTTTAGCCCTATCAGACCTAGTCATAACAATCGCTGCTCCACCATCTGTTACCAAACAACAATCTAATTTTCCAAGAGGATCAACTATAGGTCTGGCTGATAACACATCATTGACAGTCAATGGACCATCTTTATGTGTATATGCCCTTGGGTTTAACAATGCCCAATCTCTTGCAGCCACAGCTACATTGGCAAGATCCTCTCTTGATGCTCCAAATTCGTGCATATATCTCTTAGCAGCTAATGCATAAGCAGTAACTGGCATCCTTGGTTCATACTGAGCTTCATATGGCATCGCCTCAGAAATAGTTTTAAATCCACCATACTTTTTTGGTTAGATCCATAAGCGACGACAGCAACATTTATTAATCCAGCATCTAGGGCTATTGCTGCTGTGAGAATATGAGACAAAAAACTAGATCCACCAATTTGAGACCCATCAGCAAATTTTGGTTTAATACCTAAGTATTCAGACAGTGACATAGCAGCCATAGAATGAAAGGCTGTTGCAGCGAAAACGCCATCAACTTCATTTAGTTTTATACCTGCATCGTCTAAGGCATCATGAACTGAATTGGCCATAATTTCCATAGCACTCCAGCCGGAAGCAAGTCCACATCCACTCTCAGCTAAACCAACAACTGCAGTTTTACCTCTTAATTTATTAATATCATTTTGGTTCATTGTTATTACCCTTTTAATATATCAAAAACAATTGCCGGCTCTCCTTTCAAAGAGGTAATTCTAGCTTTTACCCTTTGACCTATTTCAACCTTATCTGGATCTATACCCTCCACTCTTGCCATCATTCTAGGTCCTTCATCAAGGGTAATTAAAGATACATTAAAATCCCCTCCTTTTTCAGGCAATCTCCTATTACAAGAAGTGCTATGTACAGTACCTTTACCTGATACTTCTACCCACTCTAAATCACGCTCTCCAGTTCCCGGGAAAGCTACACGAGGATGAAAGAAAAATTGATTAAGACTTTTGCTCCTTTGAATCATAAATTTACCTTGAGATAAATAACTTTTAAATTGTTGTTCTGGTCCTTCGGTACCATTAAGATTTTCGGCCACTTTCTTCTCCTTCCAAATAATCTGATTTAGTGATTATTAACGCATCTAGCGCAATTACATTATTTTTACTTACTAAAATTGGGTTCATTTCTACTTGATCAATTTTATCTGAGTTAATGGCAATAAAATTCGATAAATTAACAATTGCATCAATTAAACCATCAATATCAACTGCTGACTGGCCACGAGCTCCTAAAAAAATATCTTTACTTTTTAGGGATGAAATCATTAGTTTTGCTTTGTCACGTGAGACTGGTGCTTCTGCAAAAGCAATGTCTTTCATAACTTCAGCATATATTCCTCCAATTCCTAACATTACCATTGGACCAAATACAGGGTCAATCTTACCGCCTAATATACACTCAATGCCACCTTTAACCATTGGTGAGATCATCAATCCATCAATAGAAGCATTAGGAACCTTTTCTTGAACATTTTGAGTGATTGTTTTATAAGCCTTTCTTGCTTGGTCAATGTTCTCAATATTTAAAAGTACCCCCCCAACATCAGTTTTATGCTGAATATCCGAAGAAAGAATTTTAAGAACATACTTGTCTTCATTAGCTTCAAAAAACGGCGTAAAGTCATCAATATTTTTGATAATTGATGATTTTATAATTGGTAAATTTGCCTTGCTTAAAATTTCTGCACTATCAATCTCATTTAATTTTCTTTGAGGTATATCTATTAAGTATTTTTGTAGATCCAAATTTTTTTGAATTTCATTTGATTTAAATTTTTCACCAAAAAACATTAGTGCTGACATAGCCACTACAGCTCTTGTTGGATCTTCTATGCATAAAAAACCTTCACTTTCATAAGTTTTTACAATCTCATCTGGCGCTACCATACAATTAATAAACAATTTATCTTCATAACCTGTCATTGCCTGTTTTAGTGAAGAAAGTAATGGCTTTGATAATAAAGGTGAGCCTGCGACTGACGTCCAAAATCCAATCAAAGCATCATAACCACCTCTTGAGAGCATCAAATCAGTAAATTTTGGTACAATTGACAAATCATTAAAAAATTGTGCTGTTACATCTACAGGATTCATTGGCGAGGCAAAAGGAACTAATTTCTTTAATTGATCCTGAGCATCCTGGGGCATTGGACCTACAGTCAAACCTTCGTCAGCAGCTGCATCTGCCATCAAGACACCACCACCACCAGAAATTGTTACCAATCCCAAATTTTTTCCAGCAGGAAAAATTCTTGGCTTTGTCGCATAAGCAACATCAAGCATTTCCTCTGTGCTTCTAACTCTGTAAGCACCATGAGCTCTTAATACTTCATCATAAATAATATCTTCACCCGCAAGTGAGGCTGTATGAGAATTAGCTGCAGCCGCCCCTACCTCAGATCTACCAACTTTCATAAAGATTACAGGTTTTTTTTCTGATCTAGCAGTATCTAGAGCTTTTGTGAATTGTTTACCATCCTTTACACTCTCTGCATATGCCATTATGGAGTGAACTTCAGGGTCTTCAGCCATTAATTGAATTGTTTCACCAACAGACAAATCAACTTCATTTCCTGTAGTCATCCAATATCTAATTCCTAAGCCTCTCTGATGAGCTACCATATATATGTGACTACCATAGGCTCCGGATTGGCTTGCAATTGCAATACCTCCTGGTCTTGGAGTAGCTCTATCAATTGTTGATGTAAAGGTTGGGTAAAAATTTGTAGCTGAGTTGAACAAACCAAGACAATTTGGTCCGATAACTCGTAAACCACTTTCTTGACTAATTTTTTTTATTTGATTTTGATAAATTTCTCCTTGGCCACCAATTTCTGAAAAACCTGAAGAAAAAATTAGCGCTGTTTTTGCTTTTTTTTCAACTGCTTGCTCTAAAACAGATACTACTATATCTGAAGGAACGGCAATCAAAATAAAATCTAGATCTTCCTTTACGTCCAAAAGGGTTGGGTAAGCTTTTAAACCTTGAACAGTGTCTCTGTTCGGATTGATTGGAAAAATTCCACCAGAAAAATTTTGTTCAATCATATGTGCTAGAGGACGCCCGCCAATTCTTGTTTTATTATCAGAAGCACCAACAATTGCAATTGACCTTGGTGACATAATCTCTTTTAAGGTGGTCATATTACCTCTTTAATTAATAGACAAGTTTGAAACAGTATTTAATGTACATTAATTAATAAACTTGTTAAATGAAAACTAAAAATTTAAATCAAACTTTTAAAATTTTATTATGCCAAAAATTGTTATTTTAAGCTGCTTCATACAAATGTTTTCCATGACTGGATTTGCTGTTTGGCCTATTTATCTGATAGACCTTCAATTACTGTGGAATTTATCTAACAGTGAAGCAGGATGGGTAAGCGGATCATTTTACATTGGTTATGTTATTGCAACACCATTCCTTGTTAGTTTAACAGATACATTTGATGCAAGAAAACTATATTTTTTTTCATCTTTGCTGGGCTGTCTTGGATTATTTTTATTTTCATTCTTTGCAAGCAATGCGATAAACGCTTCTATATATTGGTCACTAGTAGGAGCTGGGTTAGCAGGAACATATATGCCAGGATTGCAAATTCTTAACTCGAGACTAGACAAAGTTTCTAGAGAAAAATTTGTGGCTGTTTATACCTCTTTTTTTGGCCTAGGCGTTGCCTTTTCATTTTCTATTTTTGGATTACTAAAAAGCTATGACATTTCATGGGAAAATGCTTTTTTGTTTGCGTCTTTAATACTTTTTTTAAGTGCATTTCCTCTATTATTATTTTCAGGTGATGAAATTGAAGAACGCCAAAAAAAGAAATATGAAGGAATTATTAGAGTAATTATTCCAATCTTTGCGACTTTTAAAAATAAAAAAGCACTACCTTTTATATTAGGCTATGGAGGCCATACTTACGAATTATTTGGTTTTAGAAGTTGGACATTTCCATGCATATTATTTCTATCTAATTATTTTAATGCCTCCGTTAGTGACGCCTTCATAGCTAATTCAATAGGCTTAATGGGCTTCTTAGGTATTTTTGCTTCAATTTATGGCGCAAAATACTGTATAGGTAAGGATAGAGCAAGGATAGTTAGTAAGATGGGTCTGATATGTTTTATTGGATCAATTCTTACAGCAATTTCATTTTGGATAAGTTTCTGGTTAGCGCTTTTAATGCTTTTCATATATAATGCTCTAATTGTTCTTGATTCAGGTTCACTAACAACAGGAACAGTGGTTAATGGTAAACCAGAAGATAGAGGTGTAAGGCTAGCTCTTCATTCAATGGTTGGTTTTTTTGGAGGAGCATTGGGAGGCCCAGTAATTGGCTTTATTTTGGATAACTTTGGTGGTCAAACCAGTCATCTGGCATGGTTTATATCCTTTTTATGCCTAGGTTTTGGATCTCTGTTTTCTACACTAATTTTCAAATATTATTTATCAAGGAATTAAAATATAAACATTCTTATTTAATGGAACGGAGGACATAAATGAATACAAAAATTTTACTTAATGAACGACCTAATGGCGAGCCAACATTACAAAATTTTAAAACTGTAAAGGTAGATATAAAATCTCCTGAGGAAGGAGAGGTTCTTTTAAAAACAATTTATATGTCTTTGGATCCTTACATGAGAGGGAGAATGAATGACGCTAAAAGTTATGCCAAACCAGTTGGAATTGGTGAAGTAATGGAAGCAGGAGCTTTAAGTCAAGTTATAGAAAGTAAATCAAATAAATTCAAGGTTGGAGATTTTGTTGAAGGGCGTACAGGATGGCAAGACAATCCAACTGTAAGCGCTAATGATTTGCGATTAATTGATCCTACAATGGCACCACTTTCAACATCTATAGGTGTCTTAGGAATGCCTGGTACTACGGCTTATGTGGGGATGCATAATTTTGCAAAACCACAAAAAGGAGAAACATTAGTAGTATCAGCTGCATCAGGTGCAGTTGGAGCAACTGTTGGTCAAATTGGAAAAATATTTGGTTGTAGAGTCGTTGGTGTGGCTGGAAGCGAAGATAAATGTAACTTCACAATTAACGAATTAGGTTTTGACGATTGTGTTAATTACAAAGATCCAGAGTTTGCCGAAAAGTTAAAAGCAGCATGTCCAGAAGGTGTTGATATATATTGGGAAAATGTAGGAGGTATAACTTTTGATAATGTTATGCCACTTCTTAATGACTATGCAAGAATTCCTGTATGTGGCCTTATTTCTTTATACAATGCAACAAGTTTAAAAGGTGGAGAAACAGATAGGCTACCACTACTGTTTAGACAAATTCTTACAAAGAGAATGATGATTAAAGGGTTCATTGTATTTAATCATTACGACCAAAGAGAGGAGTCAATAATTGCTCTTTCAAATTGGATCAAAGAAGGCAAAATTAAATATAAAGAAGATTTTGTAGAAGGCCTTGAAAATGCTCCCAACGCGTTTATTGGACTTCTAAATGGAAAGAACTTTGGCAAATTAGTTGTAAAAGTTAATCCAGACCCAACAATTTAAATAAAATTGATAGCCTTAATTAAGGCTATCAAAATTCTGGTTATTTTTGACCAATTCCTCTAGTAATAGAGGGGGAGACCAAAATCTAGGATCTTCTTTAGCAAATTTATTAATATTGTCCAAAATTTTGTCTAAACCTATCATATCGGCATATTTCATTGGCCCGCCTCTCCATCTTGGAAAACCATATCCATTTGTATACACAACATCTATATCAGAAGGTCTAAGAGCAATTTTTTCTTGTAAAATTTTAGTTCCTTCAAAAACCATAGCAGCTATATATCTATCTAAAATTTCTTGATCAGAAAATTCTCGCGGCATTATACCTACTCTTTTTCTTTCATCGCTACATATAACTTCAATTTCTGGATTAGGGGTTAGAAATGCGACATCTTCTCCATACAAATAATATCCTTTTGAAGTTTTCTGACCAAACCAACCTCTTTCACAAACTCTATCAGCAATTTCAACATATCGATCATCTTTGTGCCTAAAAGGTGCTTTTCTTTTTCTAGTTGCCCATCCAATATCACCGCCAGCTAAGTCAATTACTTGAAACACTCCCATAGCACAACCAAACTCTCGTAAAACTCTATCGATATGAAATGGACTCGCCCCATCTTCAACCATATGATATGTGGCCACTAAATATTTTGAAAGAATTCTATTGCCAATAAATCCATCGCAAACCCCTGAGCGAACAGGAATTTTTTTCATTTTTTTGGCTAAGTTAAAGGCAGTACATACTGTGTCGTCTGATGTTTCATCTGCTACAACAATTTCTAATAATTTCATAATATTTGCGGGTGAAAAGAAATGAAGACCGATTACCCGCGAAGGATTATCAACGACTTTAGCAATTTCATTAATATCCAAGTAACTTGTATTAGAAGCAAGAATACAATTTTGATTACAAATTTGATTTAACTTTATAAAAACTTCTTTTTTAACATCCATATTTTCAAAAACTGCTTCAATGACTAAATCTGTATCTTTTAGTTGAGAAATATCTGTTTTTCCTGAAAACAAGTTCATTATTTCATTTTGTTGCTGTGAATTCATTCTCCCCAAACGAACACTTCTGTCGTAAGTAGACGTTATTTTTTTTAGAGCTTTATCTAT
>Ga0255780_10005157_pt1 | contig 11068 bp, 10 predicted proteins | sample 071ome_32_FD_179978 | JGI IMG/M metagenome (GOLD analysis project Ga0255780, IMG submission 179978) | Coastal salt marsh microbial communities from the Groves Creek Marsh, Skidaway Island, Georgia - 071405AT metaG (version 2) | ecosystem: Environmental > Aquatic > Marine > Intertidal zone >...
GAGTCATAATCAATTTTTTTTTTTTATAGATAATTTGTCGCTAAGAATAACAATAATAAGAATACTACAACTTATGGATGTATTTAAATTGACCTTAGTTTACTTTATCTTTTGGCTTACCGGACTTAAAAAAGTTTTCTAAATTTTCTGTTGCTCTATAGCCCATATCCCATCTTGTTCTCTTGGTAGCGCTTCCCAGGTGAGGTAGTAAAAAAATATTATCTAATTTTAAGTATTCAGGGTGAATTTTTGGTTCACCATTATAAACATCTAAACCCAAAGCAAAAACTCTCTTTGATTTTAACGCTTCAATCATAGCTTCATCATCAATAATATCCCCTCTTGCTGCATTAGCAACAACAGGATTTTTAGGTAAATAATTAATTGTTTCTTTATTAATTAATTTATTTGTCTCTTTAGTTGCAGGACAATTTATCGATAAAAAATCACTTTGCTTAAATAAATCTTTGATCGAAGGATGATAAATCGCACCTTCTTCAAGCTCTTTGGAAAGTTGATTACGATTATGATAGTGAATTTCCATACCAAATCCCCTTGCTCGCTTTGCAACAGCTCTACCAATTCTACCCATGCCTAATATACCAAGTTTTTTATTAGACATTTGTTTACCTAATAAAAAATTAGCTGACCATGTCCAGTCTTGTTTTTCAGCGGCTCTTCTAGCTTCTAAAACTTTTCTTGATGCACCTAAAAGTAAAAGGATTGTAATGTCAGCTGTAGCATCATCTAAAACCTCTGGCGTATTTGTTACAATAATATTTTTTTTTTTAGCTGCTTGGATATCAATATTTCCAAAACCAACAGCAAAATTTGCAATAATTTTTACAGAAGGTGATAATTTATTAATTAAATTTTCGTCGAATTTATCAGTAATTGCTGAAAGGATTCCATCGCAGTCTTTTGAAAGTTCTAAAATTTTTTCAGGAGAGTATAATTCATCATTCTGATTTAATTTTACATCAAAAAGATCTTTTAGCTTATCTTCATTTTCCTTTAAAAGTTTACGAGTAACTAAAATTTTTTTCTTCATAAATTGCTCAGTTTAACTGGTTTAGGACCTCCTGTTAACCAGTCAATAACTTCCACGGTATGAACAATGGGTATTTGGGTTCCGCTAGAAATCTGCGTCATACAACCAATGTTTCCAGTTGAAATGAAATCTGGATTAACCTTTTCAATATTACTTACTTTATTCTTCAATAATTGACTTGCTATTTTTTGTTGTAAAATATTATAGGTTCCTGCTGATCCACAACAGAGATGACCCTCTGGTATATTTAAAACTTCGTTTCCAGTTTTTTTAATTAAATCAATGGGTTGCTGATGAACTTTCTGTCCATGTTGCATTGAACAAGGCGAATGATAAGCAATTTTATAAGTTTTATCTGATGTGTTAAAATTTAATTTTATATTTTTGTCTAAAAACTCGCTTATATCTTTGGTTAATTCAGATATTTTTTTTGCTTTTTTCCTTAATTCTTTATCGTCTCTGAAAATAAAACCGTAATCTTTTAACGTTGTGCCACAGCCTGAGGTGTTACTAATTATAGCTGTTAATCCATTGTTTAAATATTCATCATACCAAAGATTTATATTTTTTTTAAAAAGTGCATGAGCTGAATTGTCTTTACCCATATGATGATCTAAAGAACCACAACAATTTATTTCTGGCAGAACAATTACTTCAACGTTATGCCTGTTTAATAAACGGATTGTTGACTCGTTGATTTCAGGTGAAATTTCTCTTTGAACACATCCTGTAAGCAAAGCTACTCTTGCTACTTGTTTATCTTTATCAACGGGATAAACTTTTTGTTCTTTTAAAGTTTTTTTAGGTAAATTTACCGGCATAAGCTTCATTGAATTTTTAATAAATTCTGGAAACATAAAACTCAATGGTCTAACAATATTTACAGCCCAAGCTAGTACTTTAAATATTTTTGGGTTTGGCAAAACAAAAGACAATAAACTTCTGAACAATCTTTGAAATATTGGCCTTTTATAAGTTTTTTCTATGTGGCTTCTTCCATGATCTATCATATGCATATAATTTACACCTGATGGACATGTAGTCATGCAAGAGTAACAAGATAAACATCGATCCAAATGTTTTACAATTTTTTCATTAGCAGGCTTATTGTTTTCCAACATATCTTTGATCAAATAAATTCTTCCTCTTGGACCATCTAATTCATCACCTAATAATTGATAAGTTGGACATGTCGCATTACACATACCGCAGTGAACGCACTTTCTAACAATTTGCTCTACGGACTTATTTGTTTTGTCTTTAAGCTGATCTGGTGAAAAAACAGTTTGCATTATATTCCTGAGTACATTTTCCCTGGGTTTAAAATTCTTTTTGGATCAAAACTTTCTTTAACTTTCTCTGAAATTTTATATCTAATTTCATCAATTGAAAATATATCAACTGATGATTTCAAGCCTTCTTCAATTTTGACAACGGTTAAATAACCAGAGTAATTTGAAACAAGTTCTTTAATCTTTTTTAAATCATTAGCTGTTAACTTGTCTAACTGTAACCAAATCAAACTTCCACCCCAATCAATGAAATATTTAATATTAAATGGTTTAAGTTTAGTAATTAAGTCAAATGTTTCACTTGGTGGAACAACTGCTCGTAATAAATTACCTTTAAGGTTGGAAAAAACCTTTAAAGAAGTCGTATTTTCCCAAAAAATATGGGATTGCTCAGGATCAAGAATGGATACATCTTTTTTATCTACTTTTAATTCTTGAGTAAGTCTTTTAATCCTTTCATCAATTGAAAGTTTTGAGCCCTCAATTCTAATTGCCGAAAAAGGTCCTTCATTTGTTAAATCATTAAAAGTAAATTCTTTTGAAAAAAATTCTGGATAGAACACTGCTCCAGATGGATCGCTTGATGAAGCAAGTGCTAAGGTTAAATACTCTAGACCTTTTTTTAAATGGGGATTAGCTATGACTAAAGTTTTGACGGAGTCTGGCTTTGGTAAAACCTTTATAGCCACTTCGGTAAAAACTGTTAGCGTACCGTAAGACCCTGTTAATATTTTACTTAAATCATAACCAGTCACATTTTTAACTACTGTGCCACCTGATTTAATTATCTCACCTTTTCCGTTGACACCTTTAAAACCTAGTAAATGATCTCTAGCACTTCCATATTTAAATCTCCTTGGGCCAGCAAAATTGCATGCTAAAACTCCTCCAATTGTTCCTTCATTTGATTTTCCGGAAAACAACGGCCCAAAATCAATTGGCTCAAAAGCAAGTTGTTGGTTTTTTTTATCTATCGCTTCTTTAATTTCTTTAAGGGGCGTTCCAGACTTTACTTTAATATAAAGTTCCTCTGGCTCATATTTAATAATTCCTGAGTAGTTTGATAAATCAAGTATTTTTTGAGTTTGGAAATTTCGACCAATATTTTTTTTTGAATTTCTTCCTTGGATTTCTAAAGGAATGTTTTTTCTATAACATCGCTTAATGATGTCAGCAATCTGTTCTTCTGTTTCTGGTTTTAGTACTGAAGATTTAAAATCTAGGGATGTCTGGGAATTTAGTTTTTCCTCCATGGACATGAACTCTCCCTTCTTCTGCACATTTTCTTAAAATTGGATAAACTTTACCAGGATTTAATAATGAATTTGGATCAAGAGCTTTTTTAATATCTAGTTGTTGTTGAATGTCTGTGTCATTAAAAGCTTCACACATTAATTCTCTTTTTTCAATTCCAACTCCATGCTCACCAGTTAATGCTCCCCCAACTTTGACACAATACTTTAAAATTTCCGATCCAAATTCTTCTGTCTTTCTCATTTGCTCTGGATCGTTTGCGTTAAACATAATTAAAGGGTGTAAATTGCCATCTCCTGCATGAAAAGCATTTGCCACAGGTAGTTGATATTTTTCTGACATTTTTTGAATTGCTTTTAATACCTCGGCAAGTTTACCTTTTGGAATAGACCCATCCATACACATATAATCTGGCGCTAGATCTCCGCATGCTGGAAAAGCAGCTTTTCTACCAGCCCAAAATTTTAGTCTCTCTTCATTTGATCTGCTTATTTTTACGCTCGAACATTTATTTTTTTTTGCTATTTCTTCTACTCTATTAATTAATTCATTAACTTCTGACTCAGTGCCGTCTAGTTCAACAATCATCATAGCTTCTGCATCTACCGGGTAACCTGCTTTACAATAATCGTTTGTTGCTTTTGTTAAAGCTTTATCCATAATTTCCATACCAGCAGGAATAATTCCTTTTGCAATTATTTCGGAAACACATCTTCCTGCATCTTCAATATTTGAAAAACCAATTAAAGCTGCTTTAGCAACTTCAGGACTTTTTAAAATTTTTACAGTTACTTCAGTTATCACGCCTAGCAAACCTTCAGAACCTGTCATCAAACCTAACAGGTCATATCCCTCTGCATCTAAAGTTTTGCCTCCAAATCTTGTTATTGTTCCATCCATTAGAACAACTTGGATCCCTAAAAGATTATTTGTTGTGGCTCCATATTTTAAAGAATGCACTCCACCAGAATTCTCGGCAACATTGCCGCCAATTGAACAAGCTAATTGACTTGATGGATCCGGCGCATAATAGAATTTATTATCTTGCACAGCATGCGTGATCGCTAAATTAGTTACACAAGGTTGAGCAACTACACATTTATTTTTGTAATCAATTTCTAAAATTTTATTAAATTTTCCCATGCCTAATAAAACACAGTCTGCCAGTGGCAACGATCCTCCAGATAAACCTGTGCCAGCACCTCTTGGAACAACTTTTATTTTATTTTCATTACAATATTTTAAAATTTTACTAACCTGTTCGACTGTCTCTGGTAAAACTACAATTAAAGGTTTTTGTTTATAAGCTGCTAGAGCATCTGTCTCATAAGGTCTTATTTCATCATCATCAAATAAAATATTTTTAAAATCTAAAATATTTTCAAAATCAGAAACAATTTTATCTTTCATTGATAAAATTGACTGTTCAACTTTTGGCATTTGAAGATTTGTCATAAAATTATTCTATAATTATTATATTTACAGGTCAAAAAACAATGCAAGTTATCCAAGCATTTTTTTAATTTTTTCAAGGGCTTTGCTTATATTGTCTTGAGAAGCTGCAAAACTTATCCTCACATAATCCTTAGCTGTAGTACCGAACGCAGTTCCTGGTACAATTGCAACTCCAGCTTCATACATACATTTTTTTGTAAACTCTGATCCATTCATTCCTGTGCCTATAACTTTAGGAAAAACATAAAAAGCTCCTCCTGGCATAGGACACTCGATACCTGGAATGTTATTCAAACCATCTGTTACAAGTTTTCTTCTAATGTTAAATTCTTTCATCATATTATTAATAAAATCATCTGGACCATCTAATGCTGCGATACCTGCATACTGTGCAGCTGCGTTAACACAAGAAAAACTATTAACCGCTAAACGGTTAACATGTGGAATTAAATTTTCTGGCCAAACGCTCCAACCCAATCTCCATCCTGTCATCGAATAAGCTTTGCTCCAGCCATCGAGGACAATTAATCTATCTTGTAAATCTGGGTAGTTAAAAAATGTAGGCATTTCTTTATTGTCATAAATTTGTCTGCTGTATATTTCATCGCTTAAAATTGTAACATGAGGATGCTTTTTTAATCCTTCAGCTAAAAAATCGATTGCTGGTTTTTCAACAAAACTACCAGTTGGATTATTAGGATTTATTATAATCAACAATCTTGTTTTATCTGTAATTAGTGAAAGAATTTTTTCAGGATCAAATTTTAAATCTTTTTCTTTTAAAATATCATAAGGAACACCTTTTGCACCTGAGTAATTAATCATTGATTCATAAATTGGAAATCCAGGAGTAGGAAATATTATTTCTGAACCAGGTTCACCAAACATAGAAATGGCAAAAAACATTGTAGGTTTACCTCCAGGCATAATCATAACTCTGTCTGGATCAACATCCTTGTTATAAAGTTTTTTTATTTTTCTAGTAACGGCTTGCCTACACTCTAAAATTCCATTGGATAAAACATATCCATGATGACCATCATCTAAAGCTTTTTTTGCTGCATCGACAACGTGCTTTGGAGATTTAAAATCTGGTTGACCAAGTCCAAGATAAATCATTTCTTTTCCTTGAGCTTCTACTTTTTTTGCTTCAGCTAAAATACTAAAGGCTGACTCTGTGCCTAATCTATCTAAATTTTTTGCTAGTTTCATAAAGTTTATCGGTAAGCGATTTTACTTGGGTTTAATTCCTTAATTGATTTACAACCCATTAATATCATATCTCTTCTAATTTCTTCTCTTAGTCTGTGTAAAAACATTTCTACACCCGGTTGACCTCCAGCGCCTAGTGCAAATAAAAAACCTTTTCCAAAACTGCAAGCTGTAGCACCTAAGGCTAGAGCTTTAAGAACGTGAGTTCCTCTTCTTATGCCCCCATCAACAATGATTTCTATTTTTCCTCCAACAGCATCTACAATTGCAGGAAGCTGATCAAATGGAGACCTTGAACCATCTAGTTGTCTGCCTCCATGATTAGATAACATAATTGCAGAAGCTCCAATATCCACGGCTTTTTTAGCATCTTCCACTGACATTAAACCTTTTAACGCAAAGGGTCCTTGCCAACGTTTAATACAATATTCCGCATCCTTCCAACTCATTGCAGGATCATATTGTTCATTGATGTACTCCATCACGCCTTTAGCAATACTTGAACCTTTATTTGTAAAATGTGCAACGTTAGCTAATTTAAATTTTTCATGTAATAAATAATTTAATGTCCACTTTGGATGAGCTGCAAAACTCATTAAACTTTTTAATGTCAGTTTAGGTGGAGTTGTAAATCCCGTTCTATGATCTCTTTCTCTATTACCTGCAACAACAGTATCAACTGTTAAACATAGACCTTTAAAACCAGCGCTCTTACATCTATCAATTAAATTATCAGTTAGTGCTTGATCTTTGTGTATGTATAACTGAAATAATTTTGGTCCACTTGAAATGTTTGCGATTTCTTCAATAGAAGAAGTTGCCATTGTTGACATGCTATAAAAAGTACCAAACTTTTCAGCCGCCCTTGCTGAAGCTTTGTCGCCATCATGATGATAAAGTCTTTGCATAGCAGTTGGAGATAAAAATAAAGGCATTTTAATTTTTTGACCAAAAACCTCTACGGAAAGATCTGGTTCACCCACACTAGCTAAAATATTTGGTATTAAGTCACACTTTGAAAAAGACTCAGTGTTTCTTCTTAAAGTAGATTCATCATCTGCACCTCCATCAATATAATGAAAAATTGGAGATGGCAGATTTTTTTTTGCAAGTTTTCTAAAATCCTCAAAGTTGTAACAATCTTTTAATGACATTTCTTTTAAAACTTTTTAGAAAAAGTTATTGATTGGTTGTCAGTTCCTGGATTTACATCTCCCCAATCATTATTTGAAATGTGACTGTAACTATATCCTAGATTTGCGTTTTTAAATAAATCAAAACCGATTTTTATTTCTGACTTGAATTCTAATGCTGAACCTAAATTTTTTCCATCACCGGCTTCGTAATATCCTGGCGCAAAACTTGGAGAAATATTTATTGGACCTAAATTGTAATCTGCCTCTATGCCTGTATAAATATAAACAGAACTTTTTCCAGTTACGAAAGCACCTGTTGTTGGTGAAAATCTTCCTATCCAGGTATCTCGAAATAGATCTTTATTCTTATGTTCTATTCCAATTAATGTAGTTTGATCATCGCCCTCTTTATCAATCACATCAAAAGTCCCTGTGTAGACAGAAATATTATGACCATCTTCAGCTGCAGACAAATGCTGGCTGAAAAGCAAAACTGGAATAAACGCTAGAAGAAATTTAAATTTCATTTTTGAAAAATACAACCTAAGTTATAAAAAGTACACATTCAATTAGCCTTATTATGCCTATTTTTTCTAATCAAAACATAAATAAAAAGGCCACCTAAAATTAAAAATAAGTAAGGTAAAACCCACAAGAAAAAGTTTTTTTTATTAAAAGGGGGATTATAAACGATCCATTCACCATATTTACTAATTAAAAACTCATAGATTTCATCAGCTGACTTTCCTTCTTTAACTTGATCTTGCACAACTAATTTTAAGGTCGAAGCAAATTCAGAATTTGAATCAGCAACTGATTGCCCTTGGCAAACCAAACATCGTAAATTTTTATAAATTTCGGTTAACTTATTATTATTTTCATTTGCATTTAATGAAATAAAAAATAAAAAAAAAATTATTATAAGTCTTTTTAAATTCATTTAAGGTTTTCTAAAATTTCTTCATAAATTTGTTGGTTAATCGGGCCGATAACTTTTTTAATAACAATTAATTTATCATTAACTATAATAGATTCTGGAATACCATAAATACCAAAAGAAATAGAAGCTTTGCCATCTACGTCTTGAGCAACAAATTCATAGGGATTGCCAAGCTCATTTAAAAACTGAAGTGCATTATCTTTTTTATCTTTAAAATTCACACCAACAATTTTAATTCCATTATTAGAAAGATTTAATAAATATTTATGTTCTATTCGACATGGTGCACACCAAGAAGCAAAAAAATTAATTATGGTAAATTTATTATTTTTTAAATAATTTTCTGTAATAGCATCTCCATTATTAATTGAAGGTAAATTAAAACTGCTTAAAGTAGTGCCAACTAAACTCTTGGTGTTGTAGCTATTATCTTTTTGCAAACCTAACCAAAAAACAATTAAGAGAAAAAAAACAATTACAAATATTATAATTTTATAAAAACTAATTTTCATTTCTTCTATTTAATAATTGTAAAAACCCGCCAAGTACGATTGTGAGTGCTGAAATCCAAATCCAGATCATAAAAGGTTTGTTTTGAAACTTAATATTATAAAAATCTGATCGAGATATATTGCTCATCGTCAAATATAAATCAGATGATATCCTTGTTTTAATAGCTGCCTCATAAGTCAAGGTTTCTGGATTTGCGTAAATTCTAATCTCAGGGTTTAACGACTGAGTAGTATCATTTTTTATATTTTTAACTCTAAAGTTACCTATGACTGCTTTATAATTTGTTTCTTCCTTGAGTTTAATGTCATCAAAAAAAATTTCGTAATGAGAAAATTTTTTTTCATCACCCACTTTTAAATTAAAATCATCTTCTAAAGAATATTGATGATTAATACCTATAAATAAAACCAACATACCAAAACCTAGATGTGAAATAATTCTGGGTAAATTAAATTTAATCTTTTTTTGTAATACTTTTTTCAATTCTATTAGTGAATAAAAAATTAAAAATATAGAAGAAATAAATATTAAGTTAGTTAAAAAGCTGTAGCTACCAAATATAAAAAATATAAATAAATTTACTCCCACAGCTCCTAAAATTAAAATTATTAACTTAGTAGAAAAAAATTTATTTGAATTAATCCAATTAAACTGGGGTCCAAAAACCATTAATAAAAGCAAAGGAATAACTAAAGGAATAATTACTATATTATGGTGGCCCAACAGATATTTTTACATCTGTTAAAACATCTAAGAAAATTGGATACAGCGTACCAATAAAAACGGTAACTAAAAAAAATGTCATAAACCAATTATTAATTAAAATAAAAGTTTCTTTGCTCTTAAAATTAAAACTATAATTTTCTTTTTTATAAAATTTAAAAAAAATAACTAATGATGATAAAATCATCAAAGACAAGAATATAAGTATATAAATACCTCGTGCTGGATCGCTTGCGAATGTGTGAACCGAATTTAAAATTCCTGATCTGACTAAAAAAGTTCCAGTAACACTTAAAATAAAAGTTAATAAACAAAGTATGATAACCCAGCTGTATAGATTATCTCTCTTCTCCAAAACCATTACAGAATGCATTAGTGCTGTAATCGCGAACCAAGGAAGCAACGAAGCATTTTCAACAGGATCCCAAAACCAAAAACCTCCCCAACCTAATTCATAGTAAGCCCAAATAGATCCAACTATTATGCCTAGAGTTTGAAAACACCAAGAAATAAGAACCCAAGATTTAATAGATAAAGCAAAAGATTTGCCTCTGTAGTTTGCAAGCATTGATGCCATAGCAGCAGAAAAATATATCGAACATCCTACAAAGCCTAAATAAAGTAGTGGAGGATGTATTGCTAAAGCAGGATCCTGCAAAATTGGATTTAGGCCTAAACCTTCTGATGGCACAGGCTCCAAAGCACTAAATGGATTAGAATTTTTTAATAAAAAAATAACAAAACCTAAAATTAACAAATTTTGAATAATTAAAGTTAATAACCTAAATTTTTTTAAATGATTAAAATTAAAGATTAAAAAAAAATAAGAAAATATGACTAAAATATTTATCCAAAGTAAAAGGCTACCCTCATGATTTCCCCAGGCTCCTGCAATCTTATAGAAAAGTGGTTTTGCTGAGTGAGAGTTTTCATAAACGTTAATTAAAGAAAAATCAGAATTAATAAATGCTACAATTAAAACTAAAAAACTTGATATGGCAAAAGTGCATTGAAACAAACTTAATTGATAAATACTATTACTAATTTTTTGAGAGTTAATTTTTAATTCTAAATACGATTTATAAATAATGGTCAACGATAAGAACATCACGAGAAATATTAATAAATGACCAGTATTATTTAGCATTAGAATTATTCATTATTTTTTTTATTTCTGGAGGCATATAATTTTCGTCATGTTTTGCTAAAATTCTATCAGCTTCAAAAAATGATTTGTCTTTTAATTTACCTTCAGCTACTACACCCTTCTCTTCAGCAAAAAGATTGGGAACAGTTCCGGAGAAATTAACTATAATTTCGTTGTTAAAATCAGTTACGATAAACTGAATATTGTTTTCACTTATTTTAATTGAGTTTTTTTTTACCATTCCTCCAATCCTCATTTTTTTTCCAGTAACAACATCCTCTGATTGTTTAATTTCGGTTGGAGAAGAAAAATATAAAATATTTTTATCTAAAGATTGAATGACAA
>Ga0255780_10005159_pt1 | contig 11065 bp, 8 predicted proteins | sample 071ome_32_FD_179978 | JGI IMG/M metagenome (GOLD analysis project Ga0255780, IMG submission 179978) | Coastal salt marsh microbial communities from the Groves Creek Marsh, Skidaway Island, Georgia - 071405AT metaG (version 2) | ecosystem: Environmental > Aquatic > Marine > Intertidal zone > Salt...
GCAATTCTTGCATCCATCCACTGTTCTAATTCAGCTGTTTCACCTTTGTATTTTCTCTTATACTGTGTGGCAAGTTTGCCTTTGCCAATTTCTTGTCCTTTGATGTCTTTGTATGCTTTGATGTCTTCTGGTGATTTTCTCACTTCATCTTTGTAAGCATCATCTGATTTGATGCGTTTCATGTCTGTGAGATACTTGTTGGCCAACTTGATGGCAGTGCCTCTCAGTGCTTTCATTTCTGGATTTGGTTTTGAAAACAGTTCACCGCTCATGCTCAACTGCTGTTCCATGTCTGATGCAAAGTTTGACACAGCATCGTCTTCAGGATTGGCAGAAAGGAATCTGCCTGCAATGTCTCTCATGATGGTGCCCAACTTGGCATTGGTGTCTTTTTGTTGTGCTCTTAAATTGTTTTGGAATTCATCATATGAATCATCTTTTTTAAGAATTAATTTTGATTCTGGTGAGTTTACAAATTGATCAACATATGACTTGTATCTTGCCGCAGATGATGCCTGCTTCATGATGTCTCGTCTGTCGATGGTGTCCACATCGTCATCGCCTTTGAGTTCTGCTATGGGTAAAATTTTAAATGCATCAACCAAGTCTTCATCAAATGTTTCTTTGGTGAATGCTTTGACCAAAGCATCAACAGTGTCTTGTGTGTTTTCTTCATTCACAGCAGTCAATGATTCTACTGCTGATTCATATGTGGCTTGTTTTTGAATTTGGCTTAGTAATTTTTTGTTGTCATGAATTTTAATGTGTGCCGCATCAACATACTGTTCAGTCGACTCATCAACCATCTTGTTGCGGTTTGCATACTGTGTGAACTTTCTCATCTTGGCAATTTCTTCCACTGTGTTGACAATGGCTTCGCCTATGGCATCATATGGATTGCCACCTTTGGCCACATGCATCTGCATGGCTCTTGCACCGTGTAGGTAGTTGTATGGAAATCTAAATCTTTCGCCTTGATTGTTTTCAATGAATATTGCTGATATGTTGCGTGATCTTGAACCTGGAACGGACTCGTCCACTGCTTTGGTGTGTCTAATGACCATCTTGGTTTTGTCTAATGGTCTGTAGGATGTCTTTGATGTGCCGTGCATTTTACTTTCCTGTACTGTATTTACTTGAGATAGGAACTCAAAATCGCCCTGTTCGAGATCCAATTTTTCAACGTCTTGGGGTTTAAAACCCAAGTTATGACTCACAGCAAACTCTTTCATTGCACGAGCAAATTCATACCACTCCTGCTGTTGTTCAGATTCCACTGCATCTGTTAGATTTTTGTTGTAGATCAATCTTAGATTTTCCTCATCAATGCTCATGGACACTGCGTTGTTGTTCCATGAGAACTTGAAAAACCTTGCTGACTGTGGATCTGTAGTGGCTTGTGCTTGATCGTCACCTAATGTTAGGTTAGAATATCTTGATTTTAACTCATCAAACAAGTCCTGTGCAACTAAATTAAGATCCATCTGTGTATTTATTTGTGTGATGCAGTTGTGTTTTACCATACTGACGCACTTGCTGTTTGATTTTTTGCGCCTGCCTCTGCCAAAAATTAGGTTCTAATTGTTGTATCTGTTTAAGTCTCTGCTGGTTGTGATAGCACACATCGTGCAAGTCTTGTTGTGTGACAGGGGAATTCAACACAAAGTCACGGAAAGCATCACAGCATTTTGTAATACGCTTGTGTTCATCAGGCTCTGCATCATATGATTCGTCAATCCATGGTGCAAATGTTTTGAAGCCTAATTTACGCAGTGTGCGTAAAAAGTTCACACTGCCAACCACAACAAATGGAATGCCTGCTCGGATGGGTTTGACAGTTTTCTCAGTCACAAAGAAAAAGTCTGTCACAGTTTCTGCAACCAATTCTATTCTACTTCTATAATATGGTGCAATCAAATCACCGTCTGTGTGAAATCTTGGGTGTTTGACTGTGAGCCATTGAGGAAAATTTTTGTAATAGTTGTGTTCTGGAATTACTTCTCTGAACATGTAAGGTATCAGTTGGTGGTCTTGAGTTTGATCATACACAAAGTCATTGGGCATGTCAAACAAATCCATGTTGCGTGCCATGTAAGATGATACTGTATCTCTGTGCGGTCTTGATTTGCTCATCAAACAAGTCCAATGAGTGCCTTGTGTTCTATCTGTGATACAGTCTTTTTCATTCCAGAAAAAATGACTCCATGGTGTGCTGATGTGGTTGGGCCAGTCAGCAATGCCATCGCCTATCATCACCAACTTGTTGTTTGTGTGATACTGTTGATTGTAGTAATCGATCATACCTCCAATACGTCTATTGTGTGTGGTATCAGAATACTGACTGACAATAAACAGTGTTGATTTTATTTTTGCTTCATTGTGTCTGATGTAACTGTGTATTTGTTTCCATGTAGAGATTACAACATCAAACACATCGTCACACACACCAAAATTTTCTACGTGAGTTATTTTTAATTGATCTTTGAGTAAATTGTAGTTGAAGTTGTCACAACCGATTTTCATTAAGATGAAATCAGTATAGGCATTGGCATGGTGATTTCAGACTCTGAGTCACGCAGTCTTTCAAACACCTTTTGATCCCATGATGCAATGGTTGTGGCCATACGCAGTATCAACAGTGTGGACATCACAAGGTCATCATGTTCGCCTGGTTTGGCCGCAAATGAAGTGCCAGCTGCCACAAAGTTTTTGAGTTCTGATATTAAATTTTTTGAACGGATGTCAATCTTGTCTGACTCAACCATCTGTTTGAGTTTGGCACAAGCAGCTATCTTGGCATTGTGGGTGGTGTTGTAACCTTTTCTAAATCTACGCACATGACCTTTTCTAATGGTTTCTGACAGCAGTTGTCCTGGCATGTTTTCTTCTCCAATGTCTGCAATAGCAACTAATCCTGCTTCACCGATGGTGTTGTTTTCGATGGAGTAGTATATTTCTGCTGTTTCGCCTATGCGTTCACGTATCTGATCCAGTATGGAACGCAGTATTCTGATCTGTCCTTGAATGGGTGTGGCATTGTGTTGCCATTCTGCAACCTGTTTCATGTCAGGCATTTCAAACACTTGGATAGCGGCATTGTCTCCGCCTGTACCCAATGATGGATCCAGTGCCACAAGATATGCACGACCTTTTGTGGGGTGATCATACCAACGCACATGTCCGTGTCTTTCTTTGGGGTCAACACCTTCCATGTCTGCCAGTTTGATTGGAGCAATCAGTGTTTCGTCATAGATGATGAATTCACAGTCGTGTTCACGTCTAAATCTTTCTTCACCAATTCTTGCTCTCTCTTCTTTGGCCCATTCTTCTGTGCGTTCTGGATGTTCTCGCCATGATGCTTTGTAGGCAGCGAAACCGTTTTTGCCCACAGGCTGTTCATTGCCATATTCATCCAATCGTTTGTTGGCTTCTTTCCATATCAGAGCAAACTGATCTTCGTCAGAGTTGGGTGTGGATGTGATGATGCACTTACCACCAGTGGCCAGTGTGGGCGCCAGTGATGTCCAAAACTCTGATGCTTTGGAGGGCGGATTCACAAATGCAAACTCATCACAGTATATTACAGAAAGTGACATACCTCTACCTGTGTTTTCTGTTGTGGTGGTTGCTTTGATTCTTGATCCATTGTCAAACTCTAATGTGTTCCTGTTGTATGAATAAGCACCTGCTCTGATGAAGTCAGGTAAATTTTCATACACAAATCTCACTCTGTTCATGATGTCTTGTGCACCAGTGAACTTGTGAGCGGCAATTAAGATTTGCGAGTCTGGCACAAACATTGCATACCACACAAGGTATGCGGCGGCACATGTGGTCTTGCCTGTCTGTCTGGGCAACATGGCAATGGCAAATCTATTGTCATGATAGGTTGCAACCAATCCTTCTTGATAAGGATACATTTCAAACTTCATGGATCCTTTGGTAGGATGCTGAATCATGCAGTAGTTTTTGCAAAAGTATAATGGTCCTGTCTTCGGATCCATACACTTGTTGAGTTCAAGAATGTGGTCTTCTGTAAACTTGCTCTTTTGATGTGCTCGTTTGGTAAGATTGCCTTGTAAGCTCTGTGCCATACTAATATTTAAAGGATTTTACTTCTTGGAAGTTGGAACTGGTGTTGCAGTTTCTTCTGCACCCATTTCAACTGTTTTGCCTTCGCCTTGATGAGTTTCTTCTTGTTTGCGTTGCTTCATCAATTCTTTGAATAGGCTCATGTTGTATTCATCGCCATACAGTGGTTCGCCAGTTGCTGTGTCATCTTTGTATTCTGCATCTTGTAGTTTTGGTTCATATTCTTGATCATCATCCATGGTCAATTCTGTTTGATCTTCTGGATGTTTCACTCTCAAATGATCTGGTGCAATGCCAAATGTTGCTGTGAGCACTTCTTCTAACTGTTGAAATGAAATTGGATATTCTGCTTCTGCATCAAATATTGTGACTTCCATGTTTTTGAGTCTTGGAAATTCATGTGGATGTTCTTGAATTGGTGTTGATGCAACCTTTTTGAAATTTACAGTCTCATACTTGGTCATGTGATCTTTGAGTGATTTTTCAAAACCTTCAGGCAATTCGCCTGCCACTTTGATACGCACACTGTATGTTTTTTGTGCTTCTGTGAGGTATTCTCTGAATGTTTTCATGTGTTGTTATTTATCCTTGTCTGCGTTTGCAAGTATTTGTTTTATCAGTTCGTTGCGATCAGCAACCACAGTGCCTGTGCCTGTCACAGCCTCTTCTTCTGGTGCATTTTGGTCTAATTTCATCTTTTTCAACTGCAATTCAATCATTTTTAACTTTTTATCAACTTTTAAATTCTTGGCATTTATGGCATTGCCCATCATAGATGATGCAACTTCCATGATTCTGCCTGCCAAACGAGGTTCAATGTTCATGCCCAAATCCATGAGATCTTTGTAGGCTTGGAATGACTCTTGTGCGTAGGTGTCAATTTCTGAATCTTCTGCCAATCCATCCACCTGTGGCAGTGCGGCATCAATTTTATCCAAACCAAGTTTCTGTTGAATCAGTTCATTGGCTTCACGATCGTTTTTTGAATCCTGTTCTTGTTCCAGAGTTTCACGCATGGATTCTGTGGTGTCTTTAGTTTCAAGATCAAAAATTTCTTCCAGTTTTTTTGTCATCGCAACTATTTAAAGATATCGGACTCTGTCAACACCCTAAAGCGAATGCCTTTGTGTTTGGCCCATTTGTTGGCAGCTTCCCATTTGGCTCTGTTGACCACCAGTGCCGCTTGATTTTGTGCATTCTTGCCCACAGATTCAAACTTGGCTTGATTGTTGGGTTTGACTTCAATCAATTCAGCCACTCTCTGTTTCTTTTTGTTGTTGTACACAATAAAAAAGTCTGGCACATATATTGTGTTTTTGCCTGTGAGTGGATTGCGATAGGGAATTTGGATTGATTCAGATGCCCATTGAGTGACAGAAGGATTGTTGTCGCAGAATCTCATGAATGCCCATTCCCATGAAGAACGATATCTTGGTGTGCGTTTGCCCACATACTTGTCAGGATTTGTTGGCTGGTAAAGTCCTTGACTCCAACGGCTCATGCTATGCCTTTATGTTTCTGCTGATGTGATCCTGTGTGGTTCTTGGATTTTTGTAACCCAACACAGAAGTTTTGTATCTGTTGGTGTTGAGAATTTCAGTGACCAATTGACTCAAGGCCACAGGTGACACAGTGCCCAGTGTATCCAACACTTGAAACACAGGCACATTGTCAATGCGAGCTTGACGCAGTATCACATAAGCAATTGATTGTGCTGATGCACGAGTGTAATCTTTGCCTTCAAAGAATCCAACCACAGCATCATACTCTGATGCATTGAATTCAATTCTGTCTTGAGTGAGTCCTGCAAGAAACTGCACCACTTCTTCTGAACCTTGTGGTTTTTTGATTTCAAGATTGGTAAACTTGGTGGTGTTGTCAGTTGGTCCTGTTGCCATTACTGTGTCTCCAATACTTTATTATATGTGTTCTTGTCCACAGCATATTCAATGATGCCTTGTTGTGAAAGTGTTTGTGCTGTCACAGCTGCACCATCAAGATATGTTTGTTGCTGTGTGGCTGTCAGTTTTGCCCATTCTGTATCCACTGCGTTGATGTCTAACTTTTTGTCATTTTTGAATGTGATGAACTTTGCCACCTTGAGTTTGGCATTGGCATCAATGGTGATGTAATTTTTTGTTTGCTGTGGTGACAGCACAAATTCGTTGTTTTGTACAGCAAACTTTTTGGGTTTTGAATTGTTTGCTGTGATGGTCTTGCTGTCTGATTTAATTGTCACTGAAGATGATTTTTTTCTTAAATTTTGTGGAAAAGATAATCCAGGTTTTGATGTTGCACCCAAGTTGTTGGTGCCACCTTTCACAGCATCTTTGACAATGCCAATGATTTCTTCTTTGGCTCCTCGTGTTGCAGAACCTGATTTGATTTTTTCATATGTCTGTGCACCTGACAGTATAGCACCCAACACATTGCCTGACTGTAGGAGACTAACTGTAGATGTTGCACCTGACAGTAGACCAAATACGGAATCTCCACCGCCTCGGTTAGGCGAAGGTGATTTGTCATAGTGGAATGTGGCAAAGCCTTGCGGATCAGTGCCCACAGCACCATTCTCCATCAACACACCGGAGTAAGAAATTGAAAATGTGTGCGAATTAACTCCTGTGCCAGCATCTTGTGCCATGGAACCATTTGACCAATCATTGATGATTGGATTCATCATCTTGTATTCTGTGAAACGTTTTCTTGCCAATTGGAATATTGAAATGGATTTGAAAAATGTGTTGTGTTTGGCAACATCTCTACCCCATCGCAGTGCAAACTGCTGTCCATATGATTGATTGGCATAGGTCACATCTTGTCTGTTGGTGTCCACAATGTAGTGTTGATAGTAGGACTTCCAAAATGCTGTGGCCACATCGCCCATGTCATCATGCAATTCAATAGTAACTGGTTGATATGTGATGCCAGTTTGAATGTAGTTCTTAAAATTGTATTGATTTTTTTGTTCCACATTGAAAGAATACTGTGGTAGATCACATCGCTTGACAATCATGCCCAGTTCTATTTTTTCTGTGGATGACAGTGATGATCCCACTGCTTCTGGATTGATTTCAAACACAGTGTGATAAAGAAATTGGTTTTTCGGTGACAATCTAAATAGATCGTCTGTGTATAGTCGAGCGGCGTGTTGATAGTCTTTGAGATGGTCCCCACCTAAAAGTTGTGATAGAAAATTAGAACGCCAGTTTGCCATTTGTAATATTTATGGCATCAAAAAACAGGTGTATTAAAATTAAATACCGCCGCCTGTAGCTGCTGTTGACACTGTTCTTGCCACTGCTGAACCTATGCCTGTGCCTCTTGGTGTTTGGATCGCATTGTCATATCTAATTGACATTGTGATCTGAACAGGGTCAGAAGTTGCATAAGCCAGTGTGCCATACTGAACGTTGTCGAGATAAGCACCATACAGTTCAAATGTGTCCAATGTGTTTGGTGTGTTTGCACCATTGCCACCATCAAGAATTTCAATTCTTGCTGTGAACTTGTAGTCTGAACCGGATGCCGCAGATGACTGCTCGAAGAAATCAAACTGTTTCTGTAACTGTTCGCCAGTTAGTTTTGAAACTTCGTTGTTGACATCATCTCTTACATTGAGTGTGATAGGATCCCATGTGTGTTTGCCTGCCATGTACACTCTTGAGTTGTATGCTTCAAGTGTGATTTGATCAAATGTAATGTTTGGTCTTGTCACATCAACAACCTGTTTGGTTAGTTCTGATCTAGGAGTTGAAATACCAAAGTTTTCAAGTATCACTCTAAAGCGATACTGTAGTTTTGGCATCAGCAAGCCTTGTGATGCTGATGATTGATCACTCGCTAGTGGTACTGTAAATTTTGATAGTGTTGATACTGCCATTTTGTTTTATCTCCTAGTATGAATATTTACTATTCAATTTCTCCTTTTTGCGTTTGCACCTTTAAAGGTTATACACCCGAAGTTGCAATTTCTCCTGTGTTCTTAAGTCTTACTGGTATGTAGATGAACTCAACTGCTTTGACTGGTTCAATTGCGATATCGACATACAATTCGTTTCTGTCAATTCTTGCTGGTGTGTTGTTTGTTTCATCACACACAACAGCAAAGTCGTTTAGAGCTCTCTGTGCTGTAAGTTCAAGCATGAATGACTCAATTGACTGTTTGATTTCGTTTCTTGTGAGTGCATCATTTGGTTCAAAGATAAATGGTCTTGCAATTTTGTCTAACTGTAATCTTACAAATGCAGTAAGTCTTGCAACATTTACTCTGTCAAGTGCTGATGCTGTGAGTTGTCTTGTCTTTTGGCCAAAACACACAAGGCCTGCACCTGTCACAAATGATATGGGATTAACATTCACAGAATACAATGAATCTCTCAAACCTTCTGCAACTGCTGTGGTTTCAAATTCACCTTCTGAGTTGATGTAACCCACTGATGATGCATTGTCGACCACACCGCGTCTTACACCTGCTGGTGCAAACCATGGAAACGCCACTTGATCATTAAACGCAATTGTTCTCAACATCATGTGTGATGCTGGCACTGCCACTGATTCGCCTGCTAGGTCTGTTGTAAATCCTGATGGATAATACACACCTGTGAATGAGTTGGATGATACAAGACCATCTTCACCGTTGTCAGCTGCGCCTGCTGTGTTGTTTGCCCAGTTTGTCACTTCAGTTGATGTTGGTGCTAATCTAAATGGAGCATCACCAACCACAAATGCAGTTTCTTTTCTGTCTGCATTGAGTGTTTCAAGATTTGAAATCAATTCTGGGTAACCTGGAGCTGCAAGTAGATTGAATTCTCTCTGCTCTTCTCTAAGTTCTGTGGTTGATTCGATAGTAGACTTCATTGCTTCAACAACAATGTTTCTCTGTGCTTTTCTGCCCATGTATGGTGAACCGTCTGCTTTTAAGCCTGACACAGTTACCCATGCATCTGATTCTGTTGGCAGTGTTGGATATGTCACTGTGCTTGGGAAGTTGGTTCTTGTGAACCATTTCTTTCTAAACTCAGACACATTGTATCCTGATCTTCTTAGATTAAATCCAAGCATACCTTTTGGATACAGTAATGGATCTGGCTTGTCTGGGTCAAGGTAAGTTGATGTCAACAAGTCTGTGATTAATGTTTCTTCTGATACAACATCCTTTGTACCATTGTCATGATATCTAAAGTCAGCAAACAGTATACCATCTTGTGATGTTTGGTCTGTGTTGTCTATTTGTACCCATTCTTGCCCTGATGTTTGTGAAGAATCGTATCTGTATAAATCTGGATATGCTTCAAGATCTGATGTGTTCAACCAAATATCACCGTCAACCAATGCTGTACCATCTGTTTGTGTGGTAGGCTCAGTTGCTGAAATGATTGGACCATTTGGATCTGTGTTGCCCAGATTAAATCCTCTTGCATCTGAAGCTACATTTTGATATCCAGTCCATGTTGTACCATTGTGGATAAGAATGTCAACTTCGCCAACAGTTGTGTTGTACCACTTCTGTCTGTCTGCTGGATCTTTGGTTGGTTCATTCACACTTTGAATTGCTGTGAATGTTGTGCCTGTGTCTGGTGTGTTTTCAACAGGTCCCCAGTTTGATGCCAAGAATGCAAATGTTCTGTTTGCTTCTGTTTGATCTGCTGTGGATGAAAAGTCATCTTTGTCGCCTGCTGGTGCAACATACAAGTTTGCAATTTTTTCTTGTGAAAGATCTGAATTACCGCCATATGTGTTTGCATATGTGGCATTGAAACCTAAGTCACTCATTGCTGTACCTGAAGTATCAGAGAAGTAAATGTTGCCACCTAGTGCGTGTGTGATTGTGATTCTTTTTGTTGTTGCATCATAAGCCGCTGAGATGTGTGTGAATCCTGCAGCTGCAATTGCTGTGACAAAATCATCTGCATCAGTGCCACCTAGTGTTACTGTTTTTGTTTCGAGATAGTTTGCGGCAGTTGTTGCTGTGCCACTTGAAATGCCAGTTTCTGCCATTCTGATTGTGTCACCTGAACCCACTGCGTTAGCTTTGTCTGTGATTTTGTTGGAAACAATCTGTGTGGTTGAACCAGCACCTGCTTTTCTGCGGAATGCAACATAGTCGATCAATTCGCCTGAATCTTGAGTTGAATCATCCCATTCTGATTCGCCAATGTTGACTTGGACAAACACATCGTTTGTGGTCAAGTTAACACCGCCACCTGTTCTGTCCAACTGTTGTAGTGCTTGTTCTTGTGTCTTGTACACAGGAGCTTCAACAGTTTCAAACTGTCCTGCTGTTGATGAATATTTCTTGAGTGAAATTGACGCACCGCCATTTGGCTCTGACATTTGAATCCAAACAGAACCTGATGGCCTTGGTTTGGAGTCTCCAGATCTAAATCCATGATCTTCTGTGTGTTGGCCAATGAACACTTTTGGAATGTAGTGTCTACCAAGTTCAACACCGACATCAGTAAATGCTGTACCTGTAACTTCTTCAAGGATGATTGAGGACACAACTGCTGTTGTTGACGAGTCATCACCAGTTGCTGTTGGAATTGCATAAATTTCTAATTTGCCATTCACTGCTGATGCTGCCACGCCTACTGCTGATCCTGTGATAGCAGCTGCCATTGTTGTGACAGTTGTACCTAATGATCCAATTGTTTGTCCGTTGATTTTGATTTCATCTGAGTTGGTCACAGTTGGGTTTGTCACAGTACCTGCCACAGTTGGATGTGCAGATGACCATGAAGCATCTTTGGTTGCTGATGAAGCTGAACCAACCTGCACCCATGTGTTTGAACGAGTTTTGTAGTATAATCTATTGAATGGATTTGTTGCCACCACTGCATAGTCACCAATTGCGCCTTTGGTTGCCTTTGGTGCCGAACCTGTGACATCATCTGTGGATGTGATGTAGATTGGTGTCTTCACAGTGAATGCTTGTGTGGATTCATTCCATTCTTTTATGCCCCATGATGAT
>Ga0255780_10005167_pt1 | contig 11057 bp, 12 predicted proteins | sample 071ome_32_FD_179978 | JGI IMG/M metagenome (GOLD analysis project Ga0255780, IMG submission 179978) | Coastal salt marsh microbial communities from the Groves Creek Marsh, Skidaway Island, Georgia - 071405AT metaG (version 2) | ecosystem: Environmental > Aquatic > Marine > Intertidal zone >...
TGCAATTCGAATTATCAAAGAAAAAGGAGGGAAAATTGAATGGGGTGACGACATCGATGCTGAGAATTCAGATTTGCTTGCAGAAGATTTGCCGCAGTTCTACTTTATCCCCCGATGGCCAATGTCGCTCAAACCCTTTTACATTCACCATGTCGAAGGAGAAGATGGTTCTACAGGTCAACAATTGAGCCGAGGATTCGACCTCAACTTCGGTCGTGACGAAATGACTTCAGGTGGCCAACGCGAACATCGAATCGAGACCTTGTGTTCAAACCTCAATGGCATGGGACTTGACCCTGAAGAATTCGAATTTTATGTTGCAGGGTTCCGCCATGGCGTCCCACCGCACGCTGGCTGGGGCCTTGGAGTTGAACGTATTTTGATGAAACTCACAGGAGCGAAAAACGTCCGAGAAACCGTACTTTTCCCAAGGGACCGTCGCAGAGTCGTACCCTAAGAAGCCTCTTAGGATTCAAAGCCCACCCGCCATCAATGGCAGTTGACCGAATGCAGTGGGGGGCAGAGGCTTGGCAATTTGCAGACCTCTACATGCCAGACGACCCATCGCCATTCCAACGCGACGAAGGCGTACCATGCATCATGCTCATTCATGGAGGATTTTGGAAAGAAAAGTACACCCTCGACCTCATGAAACCGATTGCATTGGACTTGGCTGATGCTGGCATCGCAACGTGGAATATCGAATTCAAACGATGGGGTGACAGTGAAGAGGGTGTTTGGATGGACACATTGTCCGATGTGATGAGGGCATGGGGACAACTTGCATTACTGCCTTCCATCGATATCATGCGGAGTATGGTCATGGGTCATTCCGCAGGTGGACACTTGGCACTGATGCTTGCATCTGTTGCCGAACGCAAGCCATGGCTTGCGATTGCACAAGCCCCAATCGCTGACATCATAGCGGCAGACAATGCACAACTTTCGGACGAAGGCGATGCAATACGACGCTGGATTGGCTCGACGCCAGACACTTCCGAAGAGATTTGGGCAAAACTCAATCCAGTCAACAACACACCTGAATCGACGGTGATCCTTTTTCATGGCGAAGAAGACGCTGATGTTCCAAAATCTCAATCCGAAACCTATGCCCGTGTCATGAATGCTCGTGGATGCGACATTCAAACAGTGTATCTGCCAGGCGACCACTACTCAATTATCGACGCAGCAAGTGATGATTGGCTTGTTCAACTGAGCACGATATGCGATTGGTTGTAAATGCGAAGACCTATGACCAACCTTTGCTTCGCTTCTACCATGGACATTCTTGGGAGCGACTTTCCATACTCTACGACCGCCCTTGCAGGAAAGCATGCCTTTGTATGTGGTGCAAGCAAAGGCATCGGTGCAGCGACTGCACAACTTCTTGCACGCTGTGGTGCAAATGTCACGGTTGCTGCACGGGATGAGGCGGCACTCGAAGCATTGGTCAATACGATGACCGAACTTGGTCAAGGCATTCACGGCATGGTTTCTTTAGATTTCGAAGATGAAAATGAAGTCAAGGAAACGGCACAAGCAGTTCTTGAGAGCAGAGGGCCAGTTCACATTCTCATAAACAATGCGGGAGGCCCTCCTGGCGGACCGCTCCTCAACAACACAACCGAAGATTTTGATGCCCCATTTCGTCGACATTTGCATGCTTCGCACACGCTTGTTCAAGCATTTGCACCAACCATGGAGCAAGAACAGTTCGGACGAATTATTCAAATCATTTCAACTTCGGTGAAAGAACCCATACCAAATATTGGACTCTCAAACACCCTTCGCGGAGCAATGGCTTCATGGGCAAAGTCACTATCAAACGAATTGGCTCCTTGCATCACCATCAACAATGTCCTTCCAGGATTCACCGACACAACACGACTTCAATCGCTCTCAACCTCAATTCAGGAACGAACTGGAAAAAGTGCTGATGATGTAATGCACCAATGGTTGAGTCAAGTACCCATCAAACGTCTCATCGACCCATTTGAAACGGCGAGTGCTATTGTTTTCCTTACACTACCAGCATCAGGTGGTATTCGCGGCGTAAGTCTGGCCGTCGATGGCGGTCGCTTACGCTCCATTTGAGGTGAGTGCATGGACACTGAGATGAGCGTAGAGCAAGCGAATTCGTTCTTGACCATGCTCACCGAAGGCAAGGAAATCAAGGGCGTCAACACATCCTTGGCCCTCAATCTCATACCACTTGCCAAAGAGCTTGGGCGAACTGAATTGGTTCATCAATTGCTCACAATCGCAGAGCAAGAAGCAAGCACGCCGTCAGAAATCGCTTGGAGCAAGTTTGAGCGACTCAAAGAGGATTCAACCGATGCTGAACACTATGTCGAACTGGCAGTTCCCTTTGAACAAGAGGAATTGATGTGGCCATTTGTTGCAGCAGTGTACCACCACATTGGTCTTTTGCATCTATCAAAAGCGCAATTTGAAGATGCTCACGGCATTGCACTTCGTGCACTCCGATTCAGAGAAAAGAACGGCGACCCGACCGGATTGAAATTTGGTTTGCAACTGCTCTGTACGATTTGTAAACGACTGAACGATAGCCAAGGTGCTCTTGGGTACGCCACAAGAATACTCGAGGCTGCGATTCAAGAAGGAAATGAAGACCAAAAGATGCAAGCCTATGCGGATATAGGGCACATTCAAGCAACGGTAGGCTCTTTTGACGAAGCAAGAGATGCACTTCAACATTCATTTGACATCGCTACAGAACTTGATGATGTGAGTGGTTTACTCGTGGCATCTTGGGGTCTTGCCGATATTGCTGAGATTCACGAACAATACGAACAAGCGATGATATTACTCTCAACTTGTGTTCAAGAGTTCATGTCAAGGCAACAACCAGCACCCCAAGCACTCCTTGCGAGAATAGAAGCATTGACTGCTCTCAACCAAGGCCCATCATCCTCATAAGCCACACTCATTATGAGCAAACAACGATTGGAAGAAAGTGGCGGGAGAAATGGAACACGACATTTTCTTTTCAATTTCTCAAACGCCCGATGCCGATGGCCACATGCCTACTGAAAGGCAAATGATGGCCAATTATTTTGAACAACTTGAGTGTGCAGACAAACTCGGTTTTGGTGTAGGATGGATTGCTCAAGCACATCTCTCCACGGAAACTCAAAAGCAAAATAGCAAACCTGTCGTTCCTTTTTGGGAGGGCGAAGTCGGGTTGTGCACAGATTTTCCACAACTCGCAAGTGAATCATTCCGAAGGACTACATCGATTGAAATTGGATGTGCAGTCATCTCCATCCTCGCATCGGGTGGCCCAATTGCTCAAGCAGAACGGATTGCAAATGTCCTCGCACTCCATGGTTTTGACCAAAATGAGCATAGAAAATTGAACATTGGTTTTTCCGCTGGTCGATTTGAGTTCATGGCTCGCCCATATGGGATTGTACCTCGTGATGCCATTGAAGAGGCAGCATGGCCCGCCCTTCGTGGACAAATTTTCTTAGAAGCAGGCGAAATTTTTCTTCGATTGCTCCGAGGCGAAGTGATTTCTTCGAAGAATATTCGAGACACCGTTCTCACCCGTAGCCTCTTTCGAAGTGACGAAGACTGGCAACGAGTGCAACAAGCAGCAATGGACGTTCGTGGTCTTGAAACGCCTCCAGAAGACATACATATCGACCATCGTTACACCTTTGAAGAATTGAAAATCATACCTCAGGATTTCCGTCGGGAACTGCTCGAAGTCATTGCCGGAACACACGACCCAAATGCCCAATTGTTCTTCAACTCCATTCATCCGGTCAAGGTGTTCAACCTCTCGATCACCAACCCTGACGCCATTGAAGCCACGCATCAAAGGATGAGTGAACATCTTCATCCTGAAGGTCAACCATGGAAGCGACGAGACATGCCAAGAACATCATTTGTATTTCTCAATGATGAAGATGGATTAACCCCCCAAGAACAGTCACATGCTGCACAAAACGAGGCTGAGCAAGCCTTGGGTGCTTATTGGAACGCTCTCGAAGGCACCATTGACCCCAACAAAGTCAACAACGCAGCCAACAATGCACTCATTGGCAATGTCGAGGAAGTAGCCCAACAGATTGTCGAACGATTTCACCACGATGACCGAATCATGGCGTGGTTCGATTTCTTCAATCACGATTCTGCAAGGGTATGCAGAAACATGACGGCGTACATGCAGAAGGTAGCACCACGGGTTGAAGAATTGATCAGGAGGAATTGAGTTGACGACGCATCAACAACCTTCTGCGGTCAAACCGGGTAAGCCCGGTTCTGCTCTCTACCCTTCTTCACCTGTCGGTGAGAAAATTGACGGCATTCCAACGGGAAGAGACGTGGACTGGGAACCCCTTGTTGATTATCGTCGAAATGGTGTGTCTGAAACCACAATCCACGGTGCAGTTGCTTGGGCTCATGGCGACGAAGTCATCCATTCATTCGGAGGTAACGTGTTGTGCTACGGCCGGTCAATGATGAAACCGTTTATGCTCAAGGCGTTCACTGAGGAGCTAAATGATTGTTCTTGGGAACAAAAAGCCATCGCTGTTGCTTCTCACAATGGTGATACGGAACACGTTGCTGCAGCACAATCGCTTCTCACAGAATCCGAGTGGCCGCTCATGCTCACGCCTCTTGATGTCCCGCTCATTCAATTCGGCCGCCAAGTTCGACGGCCCCGACGATGGTACCATACATGCTCAGGAGAACATGCTGCCATCCTTCGAGGGTGCCGGAAAAAAGGTTGGAAGCGGGCTGGTTACACACTTCCAGGCCATGAGGTCTTCCAAGCCTACATGGAACAACTACGCACCTATCTCGGTGAGGAATGGAAACCACTCCGAACTGCAAAAGACGGTTGTGGCCTCCCTACAGTATCCAACACCGTCAACGAACTCGCCAAAATTTATGCGGGCCTCGTTCGCGACAAAGACGATGATTGGATTTGGGAAGCAATGATTCGCCATCCAGACCTCGTGGGCGGATTCAACCGCCTCGATTCGACCATTCTCAAGGCAGGTGAAGGCAAAGTCATCGCCAAAGAAGGAGCAGACGGTCTTCTCGGCATGGCTATTGTTCACCCAGATTATCCGAAGGGCCTCGGCATCGTTGTCAAAATTGCTCATGGTTGGAATGCTCAAGCGACATGGTACATCGCCCGAGCACTGCTTGGAGTGCTGGGTATAGAACTTCGAAACCCATATCCACTCCACCGCCAAAAAGCATTCATTGTGCCTGGTATTGTCCCTGATAACTACCTTGACATTCTAGAAACTGTTCCAACATGGGACGAATGGGACCCTGACCGAGACAGGTGGCATTACAACACCGAGGTGTAATCATGGCTGATGTACTCAATTACATCAACGGAGAATTTGTTCCATCGAGTTCAGGAGCGACCATCGACAATATCAACCCGGCAACGGGGGCAACGATTGGAACTGTACCCGCTTCAAATTCAAATGATGTCGATGCAGCAACCAAGGCAGCTTTGGATGCCTTACCGGAGTGGAAAGCCACATCGTTCGAGCAACGAATCGAATGGCTTTATGCCATTGCTGATGCACTTGAGGCTCAATCTGAAACGATTATTGCCCTTGAAATGGAGGACACTGGAAAACCAATTACGCTTGCAACCAACGTCGATGCCTATCGCTCTGTGGCGAACTTCCGATTTTTTGCTGACCATGGAAAACAACTGCCTGAACTTCGATATGACATGGAAAACGCAACAAATTTTGTCCATAGAAAACCAATCGGTGTTGTTGGACTCATTACACCTTGGAACTTACCTCTCTACCTTCTTTCATGGAAAGTCGCACCTGCTCTTTTGATGGGCAATACCATCGTAGCAAAACCATCGGAAATGACCCCTCAAACCGCAACATTTCTTGCAAAAGTTTTGGGTGAAATTGGTCTTCCAAAAGGCGTCTTCAATGTCGTCCACGGGTTGGGTCCAGACGCAGGCCAAGCGATTATTGAACATCCTGATATCCAAGGAATTTCGTTTACTGGCGGCACTGCAACCGGAAAAATCGTTGCCGCTACCGCTGCTCCGATGTTCAAGAAATTGTCTCTTGAGCTCGGTGGTAAAAATGCAACTATTGTTCTTGATGATGCTCCATTGGATGAGATGATGAAGAGCATTGTACGGGCTTCATTTGCAAATTCAGGACAAATCTGTCTTTGTGGATCTCGGATTTTCATTCCCGAAAGCAGGTATGATGAATTTGCAAGTTCGTTTACATGGCATGTTGAGAAACTCATCGTTGGAAACCCTCATCATGAAAGCACAAACATGGGCTCGCTCATCTCGATTGAACATCGAGATAAAGTGGAATCATACATTGAACTTGCAATCGAAGAAGGAGGTCAGATTCTCACAGGTGGAACATCAAGTCAACATCCGGTCCCAGATGTGCCAGAAGGTTCTGCATTCTTGAGACCAACTGTCATAGGAGGGCTTGAAGCGACATCAAGATGTGCTACAGAAGAAATATTCGGGCCGGTTGTTACCCTCCATACATACACCAACGAAGACGAATTACTCGACATGGTCAACGGCACACCATACGGCTTGGCTGGTTCAATTTGGACTGGAGACAAAGAGCGCGGTCATCAACTCGCCATCAAAGTTGAAACGGGGATATTGTGGGTCAACACCTGGCTTCACAGAGACCTTCGAACACCATTTGGTGGCGTCAAAAACTCTGGTGTAGGAAGAGAGGGGGGCGACTGGTCGCTCAACTTTTTCAGTGAATTACTCAATGTTTGTGTTCACGAATAAATTCAAGTCGCATCCAAAAAAATACGGTGCAAACAATTAATGCTTGGTCACATGACATTGCGTTCATGAGCATTTTAGAAAAATACCATGAAGCATTTGAGACTGGAGATAAGAAACTTATGGATGAGGTCATTCACAATGACTGTAAATTGTACCCGCACGTCGGCGGAGCGGTTATGTCAAAAGATGATGTCATGGCATTCGCAGGTTCAGGCATGGTTCGAACCGAAGGCCTTCGAATATTGTACGAGAATGACGATGTTGGCGTTGACCACTGCATTGCACATTTTGCCAATGGTTCAACATCGGAAGCCGTCCTCACTTTCTTTGAGTTTTCACAAGGAAAAATCATTCGCATCGAAACCGGTGCAACACCGCTTAGCGATGACTACAAACTCATCGGGCAATAATTACTCTTCTTCAGTAATGATTTGAATGTTGAATGTTCGATTCTGATGCCCCCAATGGAGGAGGCCTGGTTCATTTGGTTCAATTCTGAAATGTTTTGTCATGAATTCTTCTCCAAACTTAGGGTGTGGTTCATCAAAAACTAGCAGAACTCGCTCACTATATGCTCCAAGTGAACCAATGCCTGCGAGCCCTGGTTTACCATCAATAAGCACTTTATGCAATTTCAGTGGCCCTTCGGGTGGGTTTTCATCGAACCCATGTGAATCATTTTCTATCAACAAATCTCTTTCTTCTGCTGGTCGTGTTGTTACATTTGTCATGAAGATAAAACTCCTCGAGAATATATAAACAATGCATAGTGAACATCGAGAAAGGATGTATCGATCTGAACGAACCTGTTTTTACATACCCTCGATGAGACAAGAGCATGCGTGTGCATTGTTTAGGCGGAGGGCTTGTCGGTTCGTTTGTTACTCGGAAACTCGTTGAAACTGGATTTGAAGTTCATTTATTTGATGTGGTCGAACGAAACACAACAGCTCACTTCCACCGACAATCTGCACTTGATGCTGACCATGCCCCTGCCGATCTTATCGTCAACATGGTGCCAGGATCGATAGGTCATCTCGTCCTTCAGTCCCTTAAGGATTCAAACAAACACATCATTGATTTATCGTTTAGTGAACAGACTCCAGACCAACTCCTTGACCCAAAATCAAAGATTTTGTGGGATGTAGGCATAGCACCTGGTCTCTCAAACATGTTGGTTGCGATGGGTCAAAGAGTACTGGGTTCTCTCGACGAGGTCACCATCAAAGTCGGAGGTAATCCCGCAGAACCAGATGATGAATGGTCATACATGGCACCTTTTTCACCGCATGATGTCATCGCAGAATACACTCGACCTGCACGAATCCTTCAAAACAATAGCCCAGCATCAGTGCCAGCAATGTCGAATCTGCATACCATTGATGCAAATGGTCGACAGATGGAGGCGTTCCTAACAGACGGACTGCGCTCGCTGATGAATCTTTCAGTGAACACAATGGGCGAATACACCGTACGTTGGCCTGGTCATATACAGAAATATCAGCAATCAAATTTGTCACCAGATGAACTTGTCGATGCATGGAAGTTCAACCCGAATAGAGATGAATTCACATGGATGGAAGTGAGGATTCGTGCTATGGGTCAAGAGCATGTATGGATTATCGAAGATGGTGGAAAAGATGGCGACTCAAGTATGGCTCGTACGACTGGACTCGTGACATATTGTTGTGCTCTTGCGTGGTCGAAGCAAGACTTGTTTGCAGAAAACGGAGTTTTTGCTCCGGAAGATCTCCCAACCGATGTGATTGAATTCATCATTGATACGATGAGAAAGGAAGGCGTCAGTATTGAACACTCTGTGTCATTCGATTAGGTAAGGCCGGACATCTTGTCGAATCTTGAATGTGCAAATCCTAAGAACCCCCGCAACAACCTTCCTACATGGACGAGGAACAATTTCCACTCTTCGTCTTGCCCATGGTGCTTTTTCCCGGCGAAGAACAAGAACTTCGAATCTTTGAGCCTCGGTACAAACAAATGCTCGACACATGCATTCTCGATGAACGAAATTTTGGCCTTGTAATGAACGACCCATTTCGGCCAATTAACCACTGGGACGGTCCACGAATGGTAGGATGTGAGGCTGAAATCCTTGAACACGAAACCCGAGGTTCCAATCATTTCATCACGATTCGAGGGGGAAGGCGATTCAAAATTGAACGAATGTATTCGCCTGCATTGCCTCCGCTTCATCATCCATCACTCGCTGATGCATTGGGGGAAGATTTGTTTCCCGACTTAGAAACACTCATCTCGCACATACCCGAAGATGTCGACCACCAACGACTTTACATCGCTGGAGATATCATTTTCGATGGTATTGAAGGTAAGTTGGATGATGCACAGCAAGCCGCACTTACACTCTTTGCTCAATCCATGCTCAACCGATTTGGCAAGCGAATGGGTTTTGAGCATGAAGTATTGGATGAATGGGTTGAGAGGTATATCGCATCAACTGTATCGAGCGACCCATCGTCGATCTATTCAATGGCTTCTTTGTTCCTTCCAGAATTGGAAATGAAACAGCAACTACTCGCTTGTGATTCTGTTGATGAAGCCTACCATGAATTTATGATCCACACTGAAATTTTTGAAGAAGGCGAATCATTTCAATAGCGAGGCATTGAAAACAAGAAGGGACGAGCGCCCTTCATGTCCGTGCATGGAAATGCTCGCAAGGTGACCACCAACACTCTACAGGAAATGAAGAGGGCTGGTGAAAAAATCACCATGCTGACAGCCTACGATTTCTCTCTTGCAAAACTTGTTGATCATGCAGGTGTTGATGTGATTCTTGTGGGAGATTCAGCGTCCAACGTTATGGCTGGTCAGGTGACGACAGTTCCAATGACCCTTGACCACATGATATACCATGCACAATGTGTTGAGCGAGCTATCGACAGAGCATTACTCGTGGTCGATATGCCATTCGGAACCTATCAAGGCAACTCTCGGCAAGCCCTTGAAAGTGCTATTCGAATTATGAAAGAAGCAAACGGTCACGCCGTCAAACTCGAAGGAGGGGCTGAAATTGTTGAGTCTATTCAGCGTATTTTGACCGCCGGGATTCCTGTCATGGGTCACCTTGGCCTCACACCTCAGTCAATATACAAATTCGGAACATACTCTGTACGAGCAAAAGAAGACGAAGAGGCTGAGAAATTAATTGCTGATGCTAAAATACTCGAAGAGGCCGGCTGCTTCGCCATCGTGCTTGAAAAAATTCCTCGAGAACTAGCAAAAAAAGTGAGTAAAGCCATCAATATTCCAACCATTGGCATCGGTGCAGGACCTGATTGCGATGGTCAAGTGCTTGTCCTTCACGACCTCCTCGGCATCACCATGGACTTCTCCCCTCGATTTCTCCGAAGATATCTCAATCTCGCTGAGGAAATCGATACAGCAATCAAATCCTATTGCGATGATGTTCGGAACTGTGATTTCCCGAACGAAGATGAATCTTATACATCATAATCAAAACGTTTGATACACAAGAATTGAACTGAAAAATGCCCCAATATTGACACTGAGGACATGCCATATGCCATATCGAAATGGCGGATAGGTCATGCGTGGCCAAGATGCACTCACTACAATCCATGCTATCCCTGCAAGGTAGGCACCACAAAGAAGACTACCGTATCCAGTGAGCCAAATAAAAATCAAAGGGAGTGCAAGTGAACAATTTCCTGCCAAATACTCGGTCCAACGACTCGATTGTTCCTTCCAAAGAAACGGGAAAGATATTGTTGAAACCACGAGCCAGCACAGCAGTGCGAATTGTGGTGGTGTTGGTAGGCCATAGGGCATGGAATCAACATAGAAGGCTTGCCAAAAACCTCCAAATGCCCCGCCGATAATGAAAGGTATCAAACTATGGAGGAGCACATCACGCTGCCCACTTCCGAATTGTGTATCAACACTAGATTTGTTGACACGTACCTCCTCGGTCATGAACCTTGGTTCAACTCCGCCTTCAAAAGCCCTGCAGGTAAATTTTATCGAAATGAATATACATCAAAGGTGCCGAAAAATATCCATGGGAAAGAAGGAATGCCTCACAATTTGTATTGGTTTAGCGATGGTTCTTGCGGGTTGTACAGAAATCATGCCGGTCGACAAAGAAGACGAAAATTCAGATACCTACACCACACAAGACCTGAATGGAATGTTTTTTGCAGAGATGTTTTCGATACGCTCAGAAGTTGCAAATGATGACACAATCCAACTTCAT
>Ga0255780_10005172_pt1 | contig 11053 bp, 6 predicted proteins | sample 071ome_32_FD_179978 | JGI IMG/M metagenome (GOLD analysis project Ga0255780, IMG submission 179978) | Coastal salt marsh microbial communities from the Groves Creek Marsh, Skidaway Island, Georgia - 071405AT metaG (version 2) | ecosystem: Environmental > Aquatic > Marine > Intertidal zone > Salt...
GACGACGCACACGCACCGTCCGCCTTACAAAACACCACCGCCTCGCGCGCGCGACACGCCGCGCACGTCGGCATCGAATCCACGGCCACCGAACCGTCGATCGATCGCGTCGCGCGCATCCACGTCACCCCGACGGACGGGGGCGTCAAAAGGTCTTTTATGACGCACGCGCACGAAAGAGAGGTGTGCACGAGGGATCGGTCTCTGTTCTCCCTGTTGTTGGATTCGGACGGATGGTATGTGCTACCGTCGTTTACGTACTGTATACGTACGCCCGCAAATTCATCGATGACTCGCGAGTTCGGACGATCGGACGACCTCCGCGCGACATCCATCGGGAGTGATTGATGGAGGTGTGTGCGAGAGACGTGCGACGGGGCGTGTCGTGTCGTGTCGTCGATCGATCGATTACATGAATGATCGAATGATTAAATGAATCGACGAGACGCGCGATGCGTCGTCGTCGTCGCGACGCCGGGCGTGGACGATGAGTGATTAAATGATTACATGAATGAATGATTACACGAATGAAAGATTACACGATGCGCGCGAAACGTGCGTGATGACGATGACGATGACGCACACGGTGACGCGACACGTCTCGGCGGTGATGTGGACGAGGGCGAATGTGGAGACGGGACGGATGATGACGACGGTGGTGGTGAGTGGGACGCGGGTTCGCGCGATGGCGCGCGCGTCGTCGTCGTCGTCGTCGTCGTCGTCGTCGATGGGGTGGAGGAGGAGGACGGCGAGAAGGGCGACGACGCGCGCGACGACGACGAGAAGGGGTGGACGCGGCGCGCGATCGGGAGGGGAGACGCGCGCGGTCGGGACGCCGGATTTCGAGGAGATGGTGAGCGGACGATCGAGAAAGTATTACATGGTGGGGGGGAAGGGAGGCGTGGGGAAGACGTCGTTGTCGTCGTCGTTGGCGGTGAAGTTTGCGGCGGAGGGACATCACACGTTGGTCGTGTCCACGGATCCCGCGCACTCGTTGAGCGATTCTCTGGCGCAAAACGTGCGAGGGGGGATGCCGGTGGAGGTGAACGACATGAATGGGATGTTGTACGCGTTGGAGATTGATCCCGAGAGCGCCAAGGAGGAGTTTACGCAATTCGCGCGCAAGACGGATATGGGGAGCGGGGCGAAGGATTTCATGAGTTCGGTCGGTTTGGGCGCGTTCGCGGATTCCATCGCGGATTTGAAGCTCGGAGAACTCTTGGACACGCCGCCGCCGGGATTGGACGAGGCGATCGCCATCGCCAAGGTGTTACAATTCACCAAGGATGAAAAATTTAGCAAGTTTACGCGCATCGTCTTCGACACGGCGCCCACGGGGCACACGCTCCGTTTGCTCTCGCTTCCGGATTTCTTGGACGCGTCCATCGGTAAGATTGTGCGATTGCGCCAAAAATTGACGAGCGCGACGGACGCGGTCAAGGGCATCTTTGGCGTGGGCGAGGATAAGCAAGACGACGCGGTGGAGAAGCTCGAACAACTCAAGGCGCAAGTCAAGGAGGTACGCACGTTGTTCCGAAACAAGGACACCACCGAGTTCATCATCGTCACCATCCCGACGGTATTGGGCGTGAGCGAATCGGGAAGGTTACTGCAGAGTCTCCGCGACGAAGACGTGCCGTGTAAGCGTTTGATTGTCAATCAAGTCCTCAAGGTTAACGTGGACGATTACAAATCCGCCGCCGCCGAGGCTCGAGACGCTCAAGTCGCGCTCGAGGGCCAATTGTCCGGCGCCGACGCGGACGCGATGAAAAATTTCACCGAATTGAACGCCAAGGCGCTCAAGGCGGCGCAAGCGGCCGTCAATTTCTGTAGCATCAAAGAGAAGGATCAGGCGAGAGCGTTGCAAATGTGCGAAGACGACGCCGGATTGAAAACGCTCAATAGAACCGACGCCCCGCTCTTCGACATGGAGATCCGAGGCGTGCCCGCGCTCAAATTTTTCGGCGATCAGGTGTGGCGCTGATACGTTTCGTATTTTTAATATCATCATCCATCGCGACGAACCGTTCTTCTTCTTTGCCGCCGACTCGAGCGCCTCTCGCCCGCGCGACGCCGCGACTCGTCCACACTCTCGATCGCGTCGCAGGCACCATGAATCAGGCCGACGTGGATAAACAGATCAACCAGGTGCGTCGCAACGTTCGCGAGTCCCCGTGCGTCTCTCGCGCGCAGCAACGCGCGCGCGCGCGACGACGACGAAACGTGTAGAGATCGACGTTCCGAGAGATTTGACGCGCGCCCGGTCGCGAGGACGCACACGGAGACTAACGACGACGCGTCCACGACGAACGAACGCTCGCAGATGGTGCAATTCATCAAACAAGAGGCGAACGAAAAGGCGCGCGAGATCGCCATCGCGACGGAGGAGGAGTTTAACATCGAGAAGCTCTCCATGGTGGATGGGGAAAAGATCAAAATCGCGAAAGAGTACGAGCGTAAGGAGATGACGGTGGACACGGCGAAGAAGATTGAGGCGTCGACGGGACGGAATGCGATGCGTTTGAAAGTGTTGGCCGCGCGAGAGCAGGCGATGGAGTCGTTGTTGGACGAGGCGCGCGCGAAGTTGGCGGAGACGAGCTCGGACGCCGCGCGGTACCGAGAGTTGTTAAAGTCTCTCATCGTGCAGGGCGCGCAAAAGGTCGGAGATAAGAGCGTGTTCGTGCGTTGTCGAGAGAGCGACGTCTCCGTGGCGCGAGAGGCGGTGAACGCGGCGGCTGCGGAACTTCCGGGCACGACGGTGGCTCTCGACGAGTCGTCTCCGCTGCCCGCGGCGCCGGCGTGCCTAGGAGGCGTCGAAGTCGTCAATTCGACGGGTAAGATTGCGTGTGACAACACATTAGACGCGCGACTGCGTATCGCGTACGAAAACGGCACGCCCGTCATTCGAACTAAAATTTTTGGTGAATCCACCGCGAGCAAGGCGGCGAGCGAACGCGCCAACGCCAAAGCGTCGACGCAATCCGCGCCCAGTCTCATTTCGCTTTAAATTTCTTCATTAGTCATCCTAGCCACATATGTTACACAATCTAAACTACGTCATCATCCATCCTTCCTCCTATCGTCTTCCACCGTCCGTTCCGAACGCAGTCGGCGGTTTCGCCAACCTACCGCTCGCCGTCGTTCTAATTTGCTCCGCCTCCGCCGCCAGCTCCTGCACCACCTGCGAACTCGAGCTGCTCACGCTGAACAACCGATCCTCCGTCTTGAACGGCTTCACCTTCTTCTGCGTCTGCTGCTTGCTCTGCGCGAGCGCAGCCTCAAACCCGCGCAACAGGTTCCCATTCACGCTGTGGTCGGTGAGGTACGACGTCTCGAGATCGTACACTTGTCGCTCGATCTCCGCCTCGTCCGCCTCGATCTTCGCCCGTCGCTGCTTCAAGTGGTTTAACGCCGCGTTACTCGCGCTCATGATCGCCCTCTCGCGGTCTCTCTCGCGATGCGTCGGCGTGTGACGCGCGCGTTCGCGTCGCGGGACAGAGGGCTCGAAAGGAATTCAATAAAATTGACGAAGAGCTCGAAGGGCGAGAAGAGAGTCAAAGAATGCGATGAATGCGATGAATGCGTCAGTCTCTCGGTCTCGAGAGAAAATAATCGTGCTCGAGTAACACCCCGACGAGCGCCTCGTGATAATCGGCGCTCGACGGGGAGGATTTCAGTCGCTCGGGAAGGGCGTCGCCGAGCGCGCGCTGCGCCGAGACGATGGCGACGCCCACCGGCGGAGGCAGCGGCGGGCCGACGCGATCGGGATCGGAGAAGCCGAGACGTTGACGCTCGATGAGATTGGCGGCTTGCTCTTCGGCGTGGATTCGAACCATGTCCTCGGGATGTTTGGCGGGGAAGGTGCAATCTGCGTGGTCGTTTTCAAAGGCGGCGTTGACGATGACGGCGTCGGGAATTTGGGCGTCGCACGCCGCCACCAAACCGTCGGAATCCAAACCTCTCTCAGAATCACCGTAGCGAGAGCTGATGTAACTCGCGGCTGGAAACAGACCCGCCGCCGCGCTCTTCGTGGCCGTCGTGAACGAGACGACGTCGTAATGCGCGGGTATGGGATGCCGAGCCAGAAACGCGCGGCGCGACGCGTACGTCAAATCCTGAATCGGTCGCACCAATCTCGGTCCGTCACCCTTCGGTGCGTTCACCAATCGCTCCAGAAGCACAGACATCGACTCCAACAACGGTTCACTGAGTAAATCCGTGGCTATGGGTGAGCCGCCGTACGGACTCTGTACCGCGATGAAGCCGCGAACTTTGTCTCGAAGTCGTTCGTCGTACAGCGCCAACGCGGCTGCGGCGTCGACGCCACCCTTTGAATGTCCGAACACGATCACCGATCGACCCGTTTCCTCGTGAATCGATTCAATCTCGTGCGCCAACGCCGCGGCGTTGTTCTCGACGGTGCCTTCACCGTCCACGAGTCGACTGATGCGACAATCGACGCCTCGCTCGCCGAACGCCGCGCGCACGTCGTCGTAATACAGCGGATAATACGACGCAAACAAACCCGGCACGAGCACATACACGAACGAGTCGTTCAACACCGAACCCCTCTCACTCTTCACGCGCTCCAGACACGCCTCGAACGTCTCTCCACCGTCCACGCGCGTCCTCTCTTCGTCCTTCTCTCTCGCCAACCATCCGACGTCGTCTCGACTCGCCGCCGTGCTCGCCAACGCGTTCGACATCCGTCGCACCACATCCACCGGCACGTCCGCCCACTCCCGCCTCGCCTCCACGAACGCTCGCGCCGTCTCTCTCGCCGCTCGCAATCGCTTCGCGCTGTCCCCAGCCGCGCGGTCCAACCACTCCGCCGCGCGCGTCGCCGTCGGCAAATCCGTCGCCGCGCGAAGCGACCGCAACGCCTCGCCCAACGCGTTCGCGTCCACGAACGCGCTCGGGTCCACGAACGGAAACCGAGACGACGACAACGACGACGAAGGTTCCGCGCGCGTCGTCGTCGTCTCCGCGTTCGCGACGACGTCCTCATCATCGCGCGTCGCGTCGGAAGACGAATGCGCTCGACGCGTCGACGAAAAACGCATTCGTCCCCGACGTCGTCCCCGCGCGCTCGCTCGCGCGACGTCGAGCGCGGACGACGACGACGAGGACGCGGTGCGCGGTGCGCGCGCGTGACGCGCGAGTTCGCGCGCGAGGACGACTCCCATGCGTCGCGAACTGGCGATGATTCGACTGGTATTGATTACGTCGAGGCAGTTGAGACGAGGCGACCGCGTCTCGCTCGATACAAAGCGTCGTCGTTTGGATGCGCGCCCGCGACGAGACTCACGCGCCGAGCGCGCGCTTGAGATCGTCGAACATGCGCTCGATCGATGGGTCGGGTCGAGCGAGGGCGAACGCGCGGTCCAAGGCGGTGATGAGCTCGCGGAGCGGAGCGATGCCGGGCGGCGACGCGCGACGCCATTCGACGGGGAGCGCGTCGACGACGTCTCGAAGGGTGGAGACGCACGTCTCGGGGGTGATGAGCTGAAGACGAGCGTATGGGATGACGTTGGTGGCGATGATGGCGTCGGCGACGATGCGCTGAAGAGCGGCGCGGTCGAGGATGTCGATGAAGGCGCGCGCGCTTTCGGCGACGCCGAGGGCGAGGCTGAGACGCGCGGCGGCGTGGCGCGCGACGTTCGGTGCGGCGGCGGTCACGATGGGGGAGTAGGTGGGGATCGAACACTCTTCCGCGGCTTTTTTGAGTCGTCTCTGGACGGTCATGACGAGCTCTTTCGCCTCTTCGTTGGCGCTCGGTTCGACGTACACGAAGACGTCTCTGAGCGTCGATGCCAAGGCTCGGGATTGCGAGGAGTCTCTCGGATCCCACCACGACTCCACCGCTTCGGCGACGATTGGAACCACGATGTGTTCGACGAGTTTCGGGAGCAAGTTTGCGTCCGCGTCGCCGTCTTCGAACGCACCGTCCGTCGCGCCGTAATCAAAGACTTGCGAGTACCAAGACATGGTGTCCAATGTCGCCGGCGACGTCTCGCCCGTTCGTGGGAAGAGTGGGGACCAGCCGATGAGTTCTAAGCGCGCAAAGGGCGCGAATAAATTGGGCGCAGAGATGGACATGTACGTGCTCTTGTATGAGCTCGCGTGCGTGCGTTTCCATTCCTCGGCGTGTTTTTTCACCGCGCCCAACGTGGAAAACTCTTCCGACGCATCCTTAAACATGGCGCCCGCGGCGTCTCGCGCGTCGGACCAATCTTTGTGAAACAATTCAATCTCACGTTCATCCTCTTTGACGCACAACGAAGCGTCCTCTTCGCGCCGTTTCGATCTGGATTTGACTTGTTCTCGCAACAAGATGTTGACGTCTCTGCCCATGTCGTCCAATTTTTCGAGATGCAACCCCTTCGCTTCGGACACCGCACTCTGTACCGCCATCGCCGCCGCCGTTTTGGCTTGTTCCTGCGTTCCACCGCTCTGTAACACGGCGTTGATTGCGTTCGCCGCGGCCTCGGCCTCGATGGCGCTCTCCTCGAACTCGGCGTTGATGGCGTCCGTCAACGATTTCGCTCTCGCCGCGTGAATCTTTTTATAATGTTCCTCCAACTCCTCCAAGATGAGCTTCTTATCGTTCAGCATCGCGCACGCATCTCTAAAATAGTCTCTCAACTTTTGCGTGTACACGTAGCGCTCGCTCGCGCTCTTGAGCTCCTTCTCGTAAAATACTAAAGCCTCCTCGCTCCGCACCATATTTTCATCCGCGCGCATCGATTCCTTTCTCGCCGTCGCGCTCGATGACTCCGCCGCCTCTAGCGCGCGCTTCAAGCTCTCGAACGCGTCGAGACCGCCTTGTTCTATGGAGACGCTTTCGCCCGACTGTTTCATCGTCGCGTGCGCGCTTCGAACGTGGCGTTTCATGTCTGGCTCGTCCTTGAACACGCGCTGCAACTGCGCGCGCTCAAATTCATCCTCACCGTCGCTTCCCGCCAGAACATCTCCCTCGACATACCCGGCAAATCGATCACCGGACGTCCCACGCACGCTCTTGAACGACACGCGCTCGTCCGCGCCGCCTCTAGAATCTAAATCAATGTAATCCGGCGCAACCGACCGTCCCGCCGCTTTCAACCGCGCCGCCTCTCGCTTCGCCTTGGCTTCCGCGATCGCCGCCGCGTCCGGAATCACCGTCCCACCGACCGCGCCTCCATCTCTCGGCGGCGGCGGCGGCCTCCACTCCTCGCTCGCGTCCGCGCCTCCCTTTCGTCCGAACACGTCCTCCGCCGACCGTCCCGCCGCGTGTTCCTCCGGCCTATCCCTCGTCGTCGTCTGTTCGCTCGCCAACGCCCTCAACGCCGCCGCATCGTACGTCCTCGTCGCGTGCGCCGCCGACGCCGTCCCCACGCTTCGCTCACTCGCCGCGACGACCCTGGAGACGTCGATCCCGCGCGCTTTCCGTCGTCGTCGCTCCGCCGCCGACTTCGCCTTGGATTTGAGCAACGACGCGCCACCCTCGTCCGGGTCGTCGTCCGCGCCGCCGTCGTCCTCGAACGAGAGCAGAGACGCCGACGCGTTCGCACCGCGAAGTTTCTTCTTGCCCTTGCTCGTCGTCGTCGTCGTCGTCGTCGTCGTCGTCTCGTTTTCCTCCGCGCCGTCGGCAGCGTCTTCTTCACCCGGCGTCTTCTTCACCGCGCCGCGTCGACGAAACGACATGGCGCGGCGACGCGACGTCTCGGCCACGACGCGCGCGTCCTCCTCCTCTTCCTCTGCGTCGCGGTCGCGACCGAGACGGACGCGCGCGCGACGCGAGAATGACGCGGCGTCAATCACCGTCCGCAGTGTCATGCGCGCCGACCTCGACGTCCGCGCGGACGCGCGCGCGACCGCGACCGCGTCGCGAAACGCGCGTTCGACGCCGACGCCGACGCCGACGTCGACGTCGACGCCGCGCGCGCGCGCGACGACGCGCGACGCGAACGGTTTGGATGGATTAGATGGCATCCATCGCGCGCTCGAGCGTCTTCCTCGCGACGGTGGCGTCGACGCGGAGACGTCGTCGTCGTCGTCGTCGTCGATACCGGTCGGAGAGATGATACTGCGCGCGTTCGAGGCGTTGGAGACGATGCCGATGCGCGCGAGACGGCGGTGGGAGGGTGAGACGTCGCGACGGGTTCGAGAGGCGCTCGGGACGCTTCGAGACGCGGGGGCGAGAGCGAGCGGGAAAAGAGGCGGTGAGAGGCGGCGCGCGGAGAGAAACGCGCTCGTGGACGCGCTATACGCCTTCAGACGCGCGGCGAGCGCGAAGACGTGCGCGCCGGGGATGCGAGTGAATTGTGCGAGAGCGGCGGCGGCGGCGGCGGCGGCGGCGAGCGTCGACGTCCCGGAGGATGCGAGACGAGAGATGTGGCGCGCGCTCGTGGATTGCGCGCCGGTGGTGCCGTTGGAGTCTGAAGACGTTGTTGCGATGGCGTCGCCGAACGCGAGGGTCGGTGTCGGCGCGAGAGAGTGGGCGTTGACGATCGGCGCGGCGCTCGCGACGGCGGCGCGCTCGGACGAAGACGCCAAGAAGGAATTGTTCGCCATGATTGATGATAAACTCGAGGGTGGCGCCGGATCGAGAGTCGTCGGATTGACGCTGTTTAACGCCGCGTTGGCCGTGGACGGCGTGGTGGCGAGCGATGATCTCGTGTTGGCCGTGCACAAGGTGTTGACGGCGGTGAGCGGCGCGCCGGCGGAGAATGGCGGCTTCGCGTGCGCGAGCGTCGGCATGCGGTGCGTGTGCGCCGCGGCGAGGTATCTCTCCGCGGCGGACGTTCGCACGCTTCGCGACGCGTGGCTCGAACCTCGTCTCCGGGCCCAGGGGTTCTCGTGGACCGAGGGCGACGACGCGCGCGCCGAGCTGTCGCTCATTGAATATTTGAAAATTCCTCGCGACGAACGCGTGGGCGCGGCGGCCATGTCGGCGTTTTTAATCGCCGATTTAGATCTCGTAGGGTACGTCGACGGCGGTGAGTTCCGAAGAAAAGTCGCACACGGCGTCGTGGACGTGGACAGCCCGCGATTCCGCGCGCTTCCCGCGGAAGAGCGCGCTGTGGGGAAGACCATCGCCGCCGCCGTCATCGCGGCGCAGTTGAATCTCATTCACGCGCTGTACGTCGCCCCGGGCCAGGAGGAGGAGGACGCAGACGAGACGCAGATAAAAATAGCGAACGAGGGTGGTCGACTGTTGTGCGGCAAAGCGCTCGACCTGCTGCGACTGGAGACGAGCGTCAGCGCCAAGGACGCGTCGGTCGAAAACGCTCGCATGAAGATTGACGAATTGAGCGCCGACGCGCACGCGAGCGCGGTACTCGGCGTCCTGATCCATTCTGTCACCACGGACGGCGTCGACATCGATGGCGCCGAACACGCGAGACTAGTGGCGTGGTGTTGCGAGAAACTGAGCGGTGAGTTAATCACCGCAACGAACGCGTCGATGCGTTCCGTCGTGTCGTCTGGGTGCGCGAGCGTGCTCTTGCGCCTCGCCGAGAATTCAGAAAACGCGGACATGGCCCGCGCAGCCGTGCGTTGCGTCTCGGTGTTGATGGATCTCATCACCGAACCCGACACGTTGTGCGCGTTTCTCGAGTGCATCGCGTTCAAGACGCCTTCTTTGGATTTACTCGGCGTCGAGAACAAGTCGGAGGACGACAAGCGCACCGCGTACGTCGTCGCGGCGTTACACTGGACCGTCGCGCGCGTTCGCGCCGTCAATCCCATCGCGTACGTCGACGACGCCTTGTCGCTGTTCAGGCGTCTGTTTATATTACTACCCAGGACAGAACACGAGGCGTGGCTGCCGCATCTCACCGACGCGTACGCCGCTGCCGCGCTCTGGTCGGGCGACGTCGAAAAGGACGTCTCCGTCGACACGGATCGAGTCCTCGCGGACGCGGCCGCCATGCGATGTGTGGCGTCGTTCGAGACGCCCCGGCGTGACGCACCGTCGACAAAAAAACGTCCAGAGTGGTTGAGCAATCTGCAGACTCGCGCGAGATGGTTGGAGGAGGCGCATCGAGCGCTCGGCGACGACGCCGTCCTTCGCGCTCGATTCGCATTCGCGCTCGCCGAGATTTCGGCGAAATCGATCGAATTGACGTCGCCGAAGACGGAGGAGGACGCCGGTCGAGATGTCATCGCGCATGACGACGCGCACTGGCCCCATCGACACCCGACGCCGCTCGTCGTCCCTCGAACGCCGTTGGGACCTGGCGGCATCTCGGCGACGGCGGCGGCGACGCTCGGCTTTGTCTCAGAACACTTGGACGTCCAGCGCGATTTCATCGACGCCGACGTCCACGGGTCGCTGACGCGTCACATAGGGTTGGTACGCATCTTAATCTCCACCGTGGAGGCCGTGAAAGCTGCGGGTGACGTCATCAAAACTCTCGGCGGCGCGAGCGCCGGTCGCGTCGCCTCCGCCGGCGCGCGCGCGTACCGCTCGACGGCGTCGTGCGTCACCGCCCTCATCTTCACCCTTCGCGCGGGTGACTCGGCGACGATGCTTCGCACCGATGAGCGCGAGTTTCTCCGTCTCGTCAAACGCGCGCTCGACGCCGGCAACGCGCTGGAATCCGCGCGGTCGCTCGCCGCCGCGCCCGGCGCGTGTCGGCGTCGATTCGCCGGCGCGCGCGCGTCTCTGGCCCGCGCCCTCTCCCTCACCGATCCCGACCTTCTCGAGGATATCTCCTTCGAGCTCGCGAAAAATCGCAAACGCCGACTTACCAAGCGCACCGCACCGCCGCCACCGCCTCGTCCTCGACGTTCGAAACCGATGCCTCTTCCCGTCGACGACGCCGAGTCGGACGACTTCGTCGACGAGGACGGCGTCTCCATCCTCCAAGCCTTCGAGCCGAGCACGGACGAGGAGAGCGACACCGACGACGACGACGACGACGCGTTCGTCGTGCACGGTATGACGGACGATTCGGACGACGAATCCGAATCGAGCGATCGAGCGGACGACGACGACGAGCGCCCGTCCCGACGTCCCGACGCCCCCAGAGGGTGACGCCCTTTTGTGTAAATCAATCAATCTTTC
>Ga0255780_10005175_pt1 | contig 11052 bp, 7 predicted proteins | sample 071ome_32_FD_179978 | JGI IMG/M metagenome (GOLD analysis project Ga0255780, IMG submission 179978) | Coastal salt marsh microbial communities from the Groves Creek Marsh, Skidaway Island, Georgia - 071405AT metaG (version 2) | ecosystem: Environmental > Aquatic > Marine > Intertidal zone > Salt...
CGACTCGAGCGCCGCGTCCCCTTGGAAACGCGAAGGGACGGGTCGATAACGGGTTTCGAACCGTCGCGTCGTCGCGTCCGAGAGCGTCCGAGCGCGGGTCGGCGTTTCCGAGACGAAGTGGATATGAATAGACTGCGCGCGAGCGACTACTACGCGACGACGCTCGTCGTTTTTTTCGCCACGAACGAGACGATGCTGTACGCGGTGGCGAGGACGGTGAAGAAGGCGATGACGGCGAACGTGGCGAACCACTCCTGGGCGAAGGGTCTCGCGGATGCGGGGGCGAGACGCGCGGCGGCGGCGGCGGGTTTCTTTTTCTTTTTGTTTTTGCGTTTACGCGCGCCGCCGGCGGATTCCGCTTCCTCTTGCGCCGCGTTGATCTCGTGCGCCTTCAAAAACGCGTCGATTTCCGCCATGCGCTGTGCCTTGCGTCGTTCCTTGTCGAGTTTACGGCGTTGCGTGGACGTCATCGACGTCTCGGCGTCGGGGATCGATTTCGTCTCGGACTCGTCCGCCGTCGCCGACGACGGTTCCGCCTCGACGACGGGTTCGTCGCGCTTCGTCGTCGGGTGACCCTCCGCGGGTGGTTCTTCGTTTTCGTCTCCCGACGCGTCGCCGACCGTCGTCTTTTCCTCCGCCTCTCTCGCCTCTCTCGCCGCGCGTTCCGCCGCCTTTCTCGCCTTTTGCGCCTCCTTCTTCGCCGCCTTCTCCTTGGCCGCCTTGGCCGCCTTCACCTCTTCCTGCCTCGCGCGCGCCGCCGCTTTCGCCGCCGCCTTCTCCACCGCCGCTTTTTCCTTCGCCTCGCGTTCGAGCGCCTCCGCCTCGTCGTCCTCCGCCGCGGCCTCGGCGTCTCCTCTCGCCGCGTCGCTCGTCGATCGTTTCTTCTTCTTCGCCTTGATCCGTTTCGCCTCCGCGACGCGCGCCGCTCTCTCCCGCTCCCGCTCCTCCTCCTCGAGCAACGCGTTCGCCACCGCGTCCGCGTCCGCCAACGCCGACGCGTCTCTGCGTCTCTTCGTCTCCGCCTCGTACGCCTCCGCGTCGCACGCGTCCCTCCCCCACGATCGAATCGTCTCCCCATCCGTCGTCTCGATGATAAACTCCGGCGGCCACTTGGTCGTATCGATCGATCGAACGCGTCCGAACGCCGGCGGCGTCATCGAGACGCCGGTCGTCGTCCCGAACGCGACGACGCGCGTCGACACGACGAACGCGTCCGCCAAGTCCCTCCTCGCCGCGCGTTTCAGGTCCCCCTCCGCGCCGACGTGCTCGGCGTCCTCGCGCAGACGCACGACGAAGACGGCGTTCGCGTCGTCGTGTTCATCCGTCTCGTCTTCGTCCGGTCGACGCGCGACGCGCGCGAAGATTGGAATGTAGCCTTCTCGGGGACGATAGTGGACGAGCGCGTCCACGTCGAGTTCTCTCGCGACGCACGCGCGCGTGACGGTGACGCCGTCGGTCGACGCGTCGGTCGACATGCGTCTCGCGCGCGCGCGACGACGACGACGACGACGACGGCGGCGTCGCGCGCGAACGATTGGGGACGCGTCGCGTCGTGTGTCATCCAACTTCACTTCGGGACGATGACGACGATGGGCGCGTCTCGACGCGCGCGCGACGTCTTGGCGTCCGCGTCGACGACGCGCGCGCGAACGTTCGATCTCATCGCGTCGTTCGCGCGGCATCGCGTCGCGTCCATCGCGACGACATCGACGTCGGGAGAATCGGAATCGAAATCGAGCGCCGGCGGCGGGCCGACGACGACGACGTCGTCGCCGCCGACGTCTCGATGGCGACGAGGCGCGCTCGCGCCGTCGACGCGGACGACGTCGTCGCCTACGCGCGGGTACCTCGAGGCGAAGCGTCGACGACGGGAGGTGCGAGACGCGGTGGCGAGGACGAGGCGACGCGCCGAGGACGAGGCGACGCGCGCGACGGCGGCGTACGGCGCGTCTCGCGGCGACGAGGAAGCGACGGCGCGCGACGGTGAGCGCGAGAGATTCATGCGCGTGGGGGTGTTGGGGGCGCCGAACGCGGGGAAATCGGCGCTCGTGAACGCGTTGGTCGGGGACACGGTGAGCGCGGTGAGTCGAAAGACGAATACGACGCGGACGCGCGCGTTGGGGGTGACGACGATCGGTTCGACGCAGATTGCGTTCGTGGACGCGCCGGGGATCGTCGGTAAGGAACACTACAGAAACGCGGCGCACGCGAGAAAGGTGGAGAACGCGTTTGAGATGGCGATGGATTGCGACGCGTTGGCCTTCGTCGTGGACGCGGCGAGACAGTTGGAGCGAAGAGATCTTCGAGTGTTGCAAACGATGCGTCAGACGCGAGCGTTCATGCGAGAGATGGCGAGCGAGCGCGGGGTCGTCGTACCGCGCGCGGTGTTGGTTCTGAACAAGGTGGATAAGGTGCCGAGAGAGCGTCGCGAGGATTTGATGAAAATCGTCGAAGACGTGCGCGCCGACGGCGGATTGGACGATTTCAAGCGCGTGTTCCCCGCGAGCGCGCTCACGGGCGCCGGCACGCGCGCGTTGCTGGACGATTTGATGGCGCACGCCCCGGAATCGCCCTGGGAGTACGATCCGACGCGCACGACGGACATGACGGATGCGCAACGCGCGCTCGAAATCGTTCGAGAGAGCGTCTACAATCGCGTGCATCGAGACCTTCCGTACGGCGTCGACATCGCGCACGTCTCTTGGGAAGATTTTCGAAACGGCGACGCGCGCATAGAACAAAACATTCTCGTCGACACCGCGTCACAGCGTAAGATTCTCGTCGGGAAAACGGGAGAAGTCGTCGGTCAGATTGGTATCAACGCCAGAGTCGTCCTCGAACGCGCGCTCGGCCGCAAGGTGCACCTCATTCTCAACGTTCGATTGAAGAGGAAAAAGAAGAATTATCGAACCGACGACGTCGTGTTCGCTGAAAACTATTAGAATCGCTCGCATCACGATGATAGAAATATAGTAGCAATCACAAAGAAACACACTGTAGAAGATAAAACACAAACACAAACAACAATTCGTAAACGCGGCGCCGACGGCTCACCGCGGTGACTTTTTATCGACGCTCTCGATAATGTCGCGCGTCGCCTCGAGCGCGCTAAAGTAGATGATACCGCCCAATCCGATCTCGAGCGCCCGAGGCGCGGCGCCGCGAAAGAAGAATTTCCACCCGAACGTGTTCGCCAAGTGTTTGACGCCGGCGAGTCCCTTTGGAAACGTCTTCGGATCGATGCCCAACGACGCCGCGCACACCGTGGCGGTTCGACAGACGTCGAACGGGGTCGTGAGCACGCCCGTGACGCACCCAGCGATGCCACCGAGCGTGGCGGTCTCTCGCGCGCTCAAAGGCGCGTTCGGATCGCGGTTTTTCCGAACCGCGAGCGTCGCCTTTTTCATAGTCTCAAACGCGCTCATCTGCACGCAATCAAACGGAAGCTCGCGCGCTAAAAAACTCCCAAACCCGACGAACAGATCACTCTTCCTCGCGCTCAACCGCACCGCCGTGATCAACGACACCCTCCCCACTTGCATCCGCCTCGAGATGACCTCCATCGGCGCCAACACGACGGACGCCGCCAACGCGCCCGCCGCCGCCGCCGCGCTCGGCGACTGCCCAAAGTTTTTCTTCGCCGTCTCGTACGTCGCCATGAAAAGCGCCGTCCCCGGAACCGTCCCGAAGAGATCGGGAAGCAATCCTCGATACAACAGTCGAAGATCGTCTCGAGTCATCCGCGCACCGAGCGCTCGCGCCTGCGCCCGCGTCTTGAGCGTATTCAGCGGAAAGAGCAACAACTGACAGCTCGCCGCCGCCGCCGCGCCGGAGATGACGCCCGCGCGAAGACTCGACGCGATCGCGCTGGACGACGACGAGGAGGAAGACGACGACGTGGACGATGCGCCCGCGCGGAGTCGCCGTCGTTGGCTCCCGTCGTCGCGAGAGGACGAGGCCGAGACGTCGGCGACGTTTCGAGCTCGGCGCGCGGTCGACGCGCGATCGACGCGTCGTCGCCGCCGACGCGCGACGGCGGGCGATGCGGACGCGCGCGACGGCGACGGCGACGACATCGATCGTCCGTTCGTCGCGCGCGTCGCGCGCGTCGTCCACCGTCGTCAACGCGCGCGAGAATGTGAGGTTGGAGCGCGAGTGTGCGCTGGACCGTCGAGACGAGGCGACGGAGACGGAGACGAAGGAACGGATTAGGAAACAATCTGGCTGCGTGTATGAATGACACTCCTTAATCCAACGATTTGGAAACGATCTCGAAGACGTTCTCGCTGAGACCGTCCTTGGCGAGGATGCGCTCGAGCTGCGCGCGCATGGCGGACGCGCGCGCGGGCTCGTACTTGCGCCAGCGCGTAAACGCGCCCACCATGCGAGACGCGACTTGGCCGTTGAGGTCGTCGAGTTTGAGGACGATGTCGGCGAGGAACGCGTACCCGGAGCCGTCGGCGGCGTGGAAATTGTTGGAGGAGGCGCAGAAACCACCGATGAGGGAGTAGACTTTGTTTGGATTTTTAAGGTCAAAGGCGGGACCGTCCATGAGCGCGACGACGTTGGCGAGATTGCCGGGAAGCGACGACGCGGCTTGGATGCCGAGCCACTTGTTCATGACGAGAGGGTCGTGCGACCACTCGGCGTAGAACTCGTCGAGTGCCTTGACGCGTTCGTCGCAATCCTTGCCGCTGAGGGCGCTGAGGGCGGCGATTTTATCCGTCATGTTATCCGCGGCGGCGAAACGCGCGTACGTCGACGCGGCGATTTCCGGCGCGTCCAAGTACGACAGGTACCCGATGCACGTATTCTTGAGAGATCTCGCCGCGCGATCGGCGGGCTCGTTGGAATACTTTTCGGCGCTGTTCGCGGCGATCGTCGCCTCCAAGTCGCTGCGGAGTTCGGTGGCGAGCGTCTTCATGACAAATTTGCGCGCCGCGTGGACGAGCGCCGGATCGACAGTGCCCTCTTCGAGAATGTCGCTCAACTCGCCCTCGGACGGCACCATCATGGCGCGCGCGATGAACGCCTTGTCGGCGTCGGGACCCTTTGCGCCCGCGAGGATCGTGCGCATCGCCGCCGTGATGGCGTCGTCCATCTTGAACGCGCCTTCGCCGCCCTTGATCAAATCCAAGCACAAGTTTCTCAACAACGTTTGACCGGCTTCCCAACGGTTGAACGCGTCGGAATCGTTCGCCATCAAAAAGAGCAAATCGTCTTGCGTGAGGTTGGTGGTCAAGCGGACCGGGGCGCTAAAGTTACGCAGGATGCTCGGCACCGGCTTGGCGTTCACGCCCGTAAACGTGTACGCAGCGTCGGCTCGGTCGAATCTGAGCACCGCCGTCGTGCCGCGCGACTCACCGTCGAGCGTGAGTTCCATGTCCTCGCCGTCCGGCCCGACCAAACCGATCGCGATCGGGCACATCATCGGGATTTTGTTCTCTTGGCCGGGGGTCTTCGGCACCGTCTGCGAGCATCGGACGGTGAACGTCTTGGCGTCGGCGTCGTACTCGCCGTTGACGGTGATTCTCGGCGTGCCCGCTTGCGAATACCACGGCTTAAAGGTGGACAAATCAGCACTGTTGGCGTCCGCCATCGCGGCGAAGAAATCCTCCGTCGTCACCGCTTGACCGTCGTGACGTTGGAAATACAAATCCATACCCTTGCGGAATCCATCTTTACCGAGAAGCGTCTCGTACATGCGCACGACCTCGGCGCCCTTTTCGTATACGGTGACGGTGTAAAAGTTATCCATCTTGATGTACGATTCCGGACGGATCGGATGCGCCATGGGACCGGCATCTTGGGCAAACTGCGCCGTACGAAGACGAGAGACGTCGCCGATGCGCTTGACGCCTCGCGAGTTCATGTCGGCGCTGAATTCCTGATCTCTGTACACCGTCAAACCTTCCTTGAGCGACAGCTGAAACCAATCTCTGCACGTGACTCGGTTACCGGTATAGTTGTGAAAGTACTCGTGCGCGACGACGCCCTCGATGGCGGCGTAGTCGGCGTCGGTGGCGCTCTGCGGTGTCGCCAAGACGAGTCTCGAGTTGAAAATGTTCAACGACTTGTTCTCCATGGCGCCCATGTTGAAATCATCCACGGCGACGATGTTGAACAGATCCAAATCATATTCGAGTCCGAACGTGTCTTCGTCCCATTTCATGGACTTGATCAGGCTCGTCATCGCGTGATCGCACTTGTCGATGTTGTGCGCCTCGGTGAAGATGCGAAGCGTCACCTCCTTCCCGGACATGGTGGTAAACTTATCCTCCACCATGCCCAAGTCGCCGGCGACGAGGGCGAACAAGTAGCACGGCTTCGCCCACGGATCCTCCCACACGGTGAAGTGTTTACCACCGTCCAAATCTCCGGACTCGACCAAGTTTCCGTTACCCAAGAGCACCGGGTACTTTGCCTTATCGGCTTCGATGCGCGTCGTGAAGATGGACATCACGTCCGGTCTGTCCTGGTAAAACGTGATTCTGCGGAATCCCTCAGCCTCGCACTGCGTGCAAAAGTTCCCGGACGACTTGTACAGACCCTCGAGTGCGGTGTTCTCCTGCGGCTTGATGACGGTTTCCACTCGCAAATCAAACGCCGTCGTCGGCAAAGACGAAAGCGTGATACCCTTCGCCGTGCGTTCGTACGACGTGAACGCCTCACCGTTCACGGCGATGGACGTCAACTCCACGGATTCATCTCCGTGTAAAAATAACGTCTTCCCCGCCGCGTCGCTCTCCGGTCGCACTCGAACCGTCGACGTCACCGTGGTCGTCGCCTCGCCTAGCTCAAAGTTCAGGTGCACCCTCTCGAACGCGTACGCCGGTCGCTCGTAATCCTTCAGGTAGATGGGTTTCGGCGCCGACGCCACCGCGTCCGCCGCCGCGCTCGCGCTCGCCATCGCGCGCGTCGTGGTCGTCTTGGTCGTCCTGGTTTGCTTTAATGACGTCGACACGCAGCTCACCGCCGCCCTCGCCGCCGCTCTCGCGCTCGCGCGCATCGATCGAAGACGCCGGTCGATCGAGCGCCCGGTCGCGCTCCGTTCGCGCTCGGTCGCGCGCGGTCCCTCGGTCGCGGTCGACGGTCGGGTCGACGCGTGGGTGAAAGTGGCGATGAAAAAGTGATACGCGCGTCATATCGCGTCGACCACCGTCTCGCGCGCCGGGCGGACGGGACGTCGAGAATCGCGCGCGCGCGCATCGCGGTCTCGTCCGTCACGCCCGGGTCCCCGCGCGCGCGCCCGTCGCCGCGAGACGCGCGCGCGTACGGGTGCATGTCGCGCCCGTGTGCGTTTACCGAACCATCGTCGTCGACGCACTCGACGCGCGAGGCGTACGAGCGCGCGAAACGTGCGAGAGACGAGGCGCGAGACGCGGTGGCGATGGACGCGTCCGCGCGCGCGGGCGACGGCGCGCGCGCGTCGACGAGCGACCGGGACGATGGAGACGCGTCCCGCCGGTGGTTGTTTGAGAAGAACTTTTATTACGAGCACCCGCGCGTGACTGCTCGGACGGTCGCGGACGTCGAACGGGAGATGACGAGACGGGAGATACGCGTGGTGCGAGGAGTGAACGTGCCGAAGTGCGTGTGGACGTTCGAGGAGGCGTCGTTTCCGAGGTATGTGCACGAGGATTTGGCGAGGGAGACGTTCGTCGAGCCGAGCGCAGTGCAGTCGCAGGCGTGGCCCATCGCGCTGAGTGGACGAGATTTGATCGCGGTGGCGGAGACTGGGTCGGGGAAGACGTTGGCGTATTTGTTACCGGCCATCGTGCACGTGAACGCGCAGCCGACGCTGGAGAGCGGGGAGGGGCCCATCGCGCTCGTGTTGGCGCCGACACGCGAGTTGGCGTGTCAGATCGAGCTCGAGGTGGCGAAATACGCCGCGTCGAGCGAGATCAAGCACACGTGCGTGTACGGGGGCGTGCCCAGAGGTCCTCAGGTGAAGGCGCTACGCTCTGGTGGAAGCGAGATTTGCGTGGCGACTCCGGGTCGGTTGCTCGATTTTCTCGACGGCGGGCAGACGAATCTGCGCCGAACCACGTTTGTGGTGCTCGATGAGGCGGATCGCATGTTAGATATGGGGTTCGAACCGCAGATTCGACGCATCATGCGACAGACTCGACCGGACAGGCAGACGCTCCTCTTCACCGCCACGTGGCCCGTGGAGGTTCGCGAAGTCGCGAGAGAGTTTGTGCGAAACGATCCCGTCGAGGTGCGCGTGGGCGGTGCGGGGGACGGACTCCTCGCCAGTAAGAACGTTGAACAAATCGTCCACGTCATGGGACCGGAAGAAAAGTACGACGCGCTCGTGTCCACACTCGAGAAAGAGATGGACGGGAGTCAACTACTCGTCTTCGTGGAGACAAAGGCGAATGTGGACGCTCTGACGCGCCGCCTTCGCGTAGAAGGTTGGCCCGCGCTCGGTCTTCACGGGGACAAGGAACAAAAAGAGCGCGATTGGGTGCTCAAAGAATTCAGAGAGGGGGCATCTCCGATCATGCTCGCCACCGACGTCGCGTCGCGCGGTTTAGACGTCGACGGGATCAAACTTGTCGTCAACTACGACTTTCCCAAAAGCGTCGAGGAATACGTGCACAGAATCGGTCGCACCGGTCGTGCGGGTCGCGCGGGCAAGGCGCACACTTTCTTCACGCTCAACGACGGTAAATTAGCCAGAGAACTCGTCGAGGTCTTGCGCTCGACCGGTCAAAAAGTGCCGGACGCGCTCTCGCGCTTCGTCTCGTAAGCGTCGACGTCCCGTGTAAAAGAACCACGTCGCCCCGCACTTCGCGTCGACTCGACGCGCGCTCGTCGTCTACGCATCCGTGAGAATGTCGCTCGTCAAGACGTATCTCGTCGCCTACAACGCCGCCCTCGTCGTCGGTTGGGCGTACGTGTTGATGCTCACCGCGCAAACCATCTCCACGAGCGGTCCCGCCGCGGTGTACGCCGCCGTCGAGCGCCCGCTCGCGTACGCGCAGACGGCCGCGATCGCGGAGATCGCACACGCGGCGCTCGGCATCGCGCGCTCGCCCGTGCTCGTGACGGCGATGCAGGTGAGCTCGCGGTTGATGGTGGTGTGGGGCGTGCTCGCGTTGGCCCCGCCGTCCCGAACGGCGAGTCTGGACGTCTTCGGCCCGATCTCGATCGGGGTGCCGTCGCTCATGTTCGCGTGGGGCGTCACCGAGGTGGTCCGGTATAGTTTTTACTTTTTTAAGCTCCTCGGCGACGTCCCGCGGGTGGTGACGTGGTGTCGATACACGTTTTTCATCGCGCTCTATCCGCTCGGCGTGAGCTCGGAGTTATTCTTGGCGTACAGTGGGTTCGCGCACCTGGTGAAGACGAATCCATTCGCGTACGACATGCCAAACGCGATCAACTTTTCGTTTCACTTGCCGTCGGTGATGATTATGTTCTTCCTGGGATACGTTCCCGGTTTCCCGATGCTGTTTTCGTACATGCTCGCCGCGAGAAAGAAGGCTTTGAAGGCGAAAAGCGATTGATGAAGAGAACGCGGTGGAGCGAACCGTCGACGGAGGAGATTGACGAAGCACATTTTTGTGTTTGAAAATCAAAGCGAACCGTTGTCGTGCGTGCGTGAGGGGGGGTGTTTCAAATTATAGTTTGTGATGTCAAATCATTTCAGTCTCAACGCCTCGATCTCTTCCTCCTCCCTCGCCGTCCTCGTCGTCACCGTCGATGCTGCTACGTTGCCTAAGTGCTGAATTTACATGAAAAGAGGGACGCGCTCCTCCGCGTGTTTGTTCGTCACCGTGCCCGAGTGCAAAAACTTGACGAGGCCCAGGTGCGTGTACATGGTGAGACACATGAACGCGTTCAAGTAGAAGATGGTTTCCTTGCGCAAGAAATTCGTCCACGGATACGCCCACTCGCCGCCGAGAACCATGACGTTGAACTGTCCGAACATGAAGAAGAAACTGCACACAAAGATTGGCTGCGACATGAACGATTTCGGAAACACCAATCGTCCGAGCGAGGCCTCCATGAGCATGAGCATGACGGCGCCGACGTAGCTGAGCATGTACCTGGGCTCAAAGTAGCACAGTCTCGCCCCCGGATCGAAGAGCGTCTCCGTCTTCCCGCGATCAGATGACGGTGCGCACTGCGGCGTGAATATCGCCTCCGCTACGACGGTCACGAGAAACACGACGCTCATCGTGAACGCGACCGTGTACGACGCCATCACCCAGTGCCCGAGAGTGTTACACCGCCCGCTGTGTCCCAGATAGTGATCGTGCGTCTGTGTCCTCGAGAACACGCCCGCGATCGACGCGAGCGTGGCCAAAACGAAGAAAATCGTCACCGCGTGTGCGACCCAGTCGTGTAAATTCAAAAACTGCGCCGTGTTGAGCCCGTACATGCCACTCTCTTCGCTGAGCGTCCACCTCGGGTAGCTCTTTTGACTACACTCGTAATACACGCACGCCGCCAACGCCGCCGCTCGAAACACCAACAGCACCAAACCGCTTCGACTGAACGATTCCGCCCACACCGATCGAAACGTCGCCCCACCCGCGTACGCCAACCCACCGTTCATTCGATAATACTGCAAGTTGTCCCCCGCGAACCCGAACCACATGAGCGCCGACACCGTGCACACCGTCGCGAACAGGTACCGAAGCGGGTCCCGCTCCCAATCCAGGTACGAGTCCACCTCATCGAGCAACTCTTTCACCAGCGTCGCGTTCGCGATCGCCGTGTCGTTGACCGCCACCGTCGCCATGATTCCGAATTCCACGCACGACGGGTGTTACGTCTCTCCGCTCGATCGCCGCGCGCTCTCTCTCTCGCGCGCGACGGACGCGCCCGCGCGGTTCGATCGCGCGCACCGTTCGGTCGCGATTCCGTCGACGCGTTCGCGCGTTCGCGTCCCGCCGTTCGACGTCTCGCGCGTCGACGAGTGTCGACGTCGTCGCCACACACGCGCACGCGCGACAAACATGCGCGCCGCCCTCGCCCGCGCCCCCGCGCGCGCGCTCGCCCGCGCGACGACCGCCAAGACGACGCCGAGAACGTCGTCCA
>Ga0255780_10005186_pt1 | contig 11044 bp, 16 predicted proteins | sample 071ome_32_FD_179978 | JGI IMG/M metagenome (GOLD analysis project Ga0255780, IMG submission 179978) | Coastal salt marsh microbial communities from the Groves Creek Marsh, Skidaway Island, Georgia - 071405AT metaG (version 2) | ecosystem: Environmental > Aquatic > Marine > Intertidal zone >...
ACGATGTAAAAACTCAACTCTTTTTGGTAAAGAATTTAATGATTACATTAAGGACAACCAATTAAATAATTCACTTGCTAAAAAAACAAAACTAGTGTATATTACTAATAAGAAGATTCCAAAGCCTTTGTTAACATCTGAGTGGGAACCTGAAGCAGTACTAATCTGCGACAACACAAGAAGTTACACAAAGGTTGATAGATATGTTGGTACTATCGATCTACAACTACAGATTAATGGACAAGACAGTTATTGGAATCAAATACATTTTGGAGCAGATTCATTATGAGATGTAAAATTGTAATCACAGATGAGGTCAATGTAAAAATTGAAGGCTTACCTGTGGATGTACGTAGAAAGATTGCTAACAAATTCAAATTTTCAGTGCCTTATGCTAGATATCTTCCACAATACAAATTAGGTCGTTGGGATGGTAAGGTTGGTTTCTTTGGTTTGGGTGGCAATGGATATGTAAATCATTTGGATAAAATTATAGAATATCTTCACGAATCTGGAGTTGAAATAGAAGAAATTGATGACAAAAGAGAGAAGTTCGATTTAACATTTGCTAAAATTGATAAAAATTACTTTAGTAGCAAGTCTTGGCCCAAAGGACATTTATGTGAAGGTCAACCAATCGAACTGCGTGATTATCAGGTTGATGTTATTAATAACTTTATCAAAGAACCACAAAGTTTACAAGAAGTTGCCACAGGTGCTGGTAAAACTATTATCACTGCGGCGCTGAGTAGTATATGTGAAAAGTTTGGGCGTACATTGGTTATTGTTCCTAACAAAGGACTGGTAACTCAAACAGAAGAAGACTACATCAACGTAGGCTTAGACGTTGGTGTTTACTTTGGAGATAGAAAAGAATTAAATCGTACTCATACGATTTGTACTTGGCAAAGTTTAAATGTATTAGACAAAAAAGCAAAGTCTGGTGAATCTATTTTTACATTAACAGATTTTTTAGATGGTGTTAAAACTGTTATCATTGACGAAGTACACCAAGCAAAAGCAGAAGTATTGAAAAAATTACTAACACAGCATCTTAGAAATGCTCCAGTAAGATGGGGCCTAACAGGAACCATTCCAAAAGAACAATTTGAATTTCAGAGCATATTAGCCAGTATCGGTCCTGTTGTGAATCAAATTTCAGCAAAAGAATTACAGGACAAAGGCGTATTATCACAATGTCACGTTAATGTTGTACAATTAATTGATACCGAAGTTTACACAAACTATCAAGAAGAATTAAAATATCTTGTAACCAACGATAAACGAATAGAATATCTTGGTAAATTGATTAACAAAATTAAAGAAAAAGGCAACACACTTGTTTTAATAGATAGGCTTACAGCAGGCAAGCGATTATTAGAAATAATTGATGATAGTGTTTTTATTCAAGGTGAAACTAAATTAGCAGATAGAAAAGAACAATATGATGAAATTAGTGACTCTGATAACAAAGTCATAATAGCAACCTATGGAGTAGCATCAGTTGGCATAAACATACCGAGAATATTTAATTTAGTATTGATAGAACCAGGCAAGTCGTTTGTGCGTGTGATACAATCAATTGGTCGAGGCATACGTAAAGCCAAGGACAAAGACTTTGTGCAGATATGGGATTTGACATCTAGTTGCAAATTTGCTAAAAGACATTTGACTCACAGAAAAAAATTTTATAAAGAAGCAAACTATCCTTTTACGATAGAGAAAGTAGATTGGACAAAATGAGAATAGCAGGCGCACAAATACCAGTAACAAATAATGTCAACGCAAATTATGAAGAAATTAAAAAAGCATGTGATTGGGCAATAGATAATAATGTAGATTACTTGTTCACACCAGAAGCATCATTAAGTGGATACGATGCTCCAAGTTTTAATATCAATACTTGTAACGAAACGGAACAAGCAATGAAAAAGTTAGTAGAATTGTCGTCTGCCAACAATCTTGGATTGATCATTGGTACACTTTGGATGGATGAAAAAGATAAGCCAAACGGTGCATTCTTTGGAAAGAAAACTAATCAATTGAGATTTTATAATACTAAAGGAGAATATATAGGTTCAACTTGTAAAACACGATTAGTATCATTTGATCAAGATTGTGAAAAACAGAATACTCCGCCGACTATTAAATTGGTCACAAACAAAGAAACTATTAAGGTAGGTGCTTTGATTTGTAATGATTTAGTGGGCAATTACTATTGGGGTGGAGAAAATTTGGCAAGAACATTAAAAAAACAAGGTATAGATATCATTTTACATGCCAGTAATACTCAAAAGGATCAAGGACCTTATGTAAAAAAAGTGCATGATGAATTTCACGATGCTTGTATTAAAATGGTTACTTACGCTACTAATATTCCATTGCTTGCCGTGGACAATCCTTGGCACATACACGGAGTTGAATCAAAAGAAGGAACATCTTTCACATCAGGCATTTATCTCCCTATTGAAACAAAATTTCAAGCACCTAAAACAGGCACACATTATTTTTATTATGATACAAACCAATCAACTTATTCTTATCAGGAAGGAAATTAAATGAAAATATTAACAATAGACAACACACCATACGACTTGGACAAGATGCCACAAACTGTATCAGACGACATGGCATTTTCTGTGCTAGACAACAGTAACCCCAAAGAACCAGATTTCTTTTTCTTGCCATTGATATACATTGAATCATTCAATGCGCCAGCCATTGTGTTGGACATAGGTGGAAGACAGATCACAATGCCTCTGGATTGGAGCATCGCGGTAGGTGATAAAGAAGACTCAAACACTGTGGAAGTGGTGCCATTAACCAGCATAGCAGATAGAGGGTTTTCGGCATTCATATTCAATCCGTTGAAAGGATTCAAAGCAGATTTTTTCGAAGTCAACGTGGTTAATTTTTACAATGATATAAAATGGTATTTTCCTAAAATCAAAAATAATCAATTGATATCCACACCGTTAGAAGATAAAGAAAATCCAAACTGTGCGTTTTTTGTTAAGGATATATCAAGACAGTGTGAGAGTATTGAATACACCACATTGCTATAATGCCAAGAAAAAAGAAAGAACCGGAAATGATATACACATCACCAGACGGTGGTAAGACAGTGTATGCTCAAGCCATTGGCGGCAAAGGTGAGCGAATTTTGATAGAAGAACCAAAATATCCTGATTGGTACTTGAGTGAATTGGAGATCAGTGAAGTGGTTGATTACGCAAATGAAGGAAACAAGTCTTTACAAATTCAATTAAAGAAGTTAAAATTAATGTATAATCTAATAAAAGAAAGCAGATGGTAACCAAAACTAATAAACTACCTTTGAAAGACATACTGGCGGCTATCGACATGAACGCAAAAAACGTGTGGGATGAACTGTCAGATGATGAACGCAAACAAGTTTCTTTTTATCTGCTGAATAGATATGTGAGTGCTATCAAAGGAAAAACAGAAGACAAACAACTACAAATATTCAAAACAAATCAATATTACAACAAACACTTTTTTACATTGAGCAAACACAAAAAACTGTTATGGTATTTGCTGTGTATGACTGCTAATGAAAATAAGAACATTAGATATCATGAATGGATTGGATACAAATCAAAAGAAAGTGCCGGCACAGCCAAAGCACTGAAATTTTTAGAAAAACTTTATCCCACAAAGAAACATGATGAATTAAAATTGCTGGCATCAATTAACACCACCAAAGAATTGAAACAGTTGGCAGAAGACATGGGAATGAGCAAAGAACAAATTAAAAAGTTATTATGATAGAGAAATTATATCCGTGCAAGTATTGTAATGCTAAATTTGCCAAAGAAAAAACACTATCAGTTCATATGTGTGAACAAAAAAGAAGATATTTACAAAAAGATGAACGCAGAGTTCAATTGGGTTTCCAAACATTTGTAAGATTTTATGAACTGTGTCAAAAGGCAACGAAAACAAAAACTTATGAAGAATTTTGTAAGTCGCCATACTACACAGCATTCGTAAAGTTTGGCAGTTTCCTCAGCAATGTAAAACCATTGTATCCAAACAAATACATTGACTATGTGGTCACATCGGGTGTTAAATTGGACCACTGGTGTAGAGAAGAACTGTATCAAAAATATGCTGTAGATTTGATATTGAGAGAACGTGTAGAAACCGCAATGGAACGTTCAATCAAAACCATGATGGACTGGGCAGATGAGAAAAATGCTCCATGGAATGATTATTTCAAGTATGCCAGTCTTAACAGAGTGGTGATGGACATTAAGGATGGTAAAGTATCTCCTTGGTTGATATTAAACTGTAAAACAGGCAAAGCCATGATGAAAAGATTCAACGATGAACAGTTACAAATTGTGTATCCTATCATGGATCCCAGTCATTGGGCATTGCGTTTTAAAAGACTGCCAGCAGATGTAGAAATGGTCAAGGAAGTAACTAAAGAGGCAAAATTATGATAAAAGAAAATAATGTTGTATCATTGTTTGGAATACCTTTATGTCAAACTCAAATTAAACCCTATGAAGAAAGTGAAATATTTTTAAAAGAAAAAATAAATTATGTGGAGCGATCTCATAAAGTTTCTTATATTTCAGAAAATGATTATGTGTTGGATCATGAAAATCTCTTGCCTTTAAAAACAGAAATTATGACACAAATAAGTGAATTCATGCATGGATATCTTGATATACATCCAAAACATAAATTTATAATGACGACTAGTTGGTGTAACAGGTATGAACAAAATCATTACATACAAGAACATTATCACAGTAATAGTTTGGTATCGGGTGTACTATTTTTAACCGACTGTAAGAATACTGCTGATATTATATTTCATAAAGATAAACTACATCATAATATTTTTACAGACACAGTAAAATTAGATTATAAAGAAGAACTTGACTTCACAAATAAAAGAAGTTATCTTTACAATCAGTCAAAGATAGCGGTGTGTCCAAAAAAATGGGATTTAATTATGTTTCCTAGTTTTTTAAATCACAGTGTAAACGTTAATACAAACCCAAATGAAAAAAGATATACTTTATCATTTAATACTTGGGTAAAAGGTGAAATTGGTGGAGGCCATAGTAAATTAAAACTTTAATAATATGTTTGATATAGATATAGATTTTGCTGATAGAAATGTATTGTTGGACAAATTGAAACACAGAATCGCCAAACTGGACACAGGAAAGAAACATAATACAGGAGTTTACTTCACAGAAATTCCATATGATCCTGCCACCAACTTGGCAACACTGGATTATGAAACTGCTGAAGAACGAAATTATTTTAAGATAGACTGTTTGAATGTTAGCATTTACAAAGATGTGAAGGATGAGGATCATTTGAATCAATTGATGAACAAAGAACCCATGTGGGAATTATTAGAAGCCAAAGACTTCAGCGATCAGGTATTTCATTTGAATGGACACAGCGAGATATTACAAAAACTTAAACCTAAAAACATAGAACAACTGGCGGCTGTGTTAGCAATCATCAGACCAAGTAAAAGATATTTGTTAAACAAAGATTGGAACACTATATCGAAAGAAGTATGGATAAAACCTACAGAAGGGTATTATTTTAAAAAATCTCACGCAACATCTTACGCAGTGGCAGTTGTGGTACACATGAATTTAATATGCGAACAATTACAAAACAATGACCAGTAAAATTAGAAGAAGTTTGGTAAAGACATTGACTTGGAGAGTGTTGGCAACCACTGATACATTTTTGATTGCTTGGTTGATAACTGGAGAATGGACTTGGGCCAGTGCAATCGCTGGCGTAGAAGTTTTAACTAAGATGTTTTTATATTATGCTCATGAAAGAGTTTGGAATAAAATAAAATGGGCCAAAGAATATAAAGAACCTCATACTACAATTTTTCCCTACACTAAAGAAGATAAACGCTGGTAATTATTTAGGTTTACGCACCAATTGAACAGATTTTCTTTTGCTACGTTTCATAGCAAGATTACCTAGGCTGGTTACTGGCCCAATTTTTACTTTGACATCCTTGGTATTCATCATCATCAGCACATTGCGAAACTGTTCTAATTCTTTGCGTAAGAATATGCCGATTGGGATCATTCTATTAGATTCCCACCACCAAGTTTTACACAAATCCATAAAATTTTCTCTGGATTTGATGTGAATTTGTTCATAGATATACATGGATGTGATTGAGTTGTCCTGATTGTTGATGACTCCAACATACTCTTGGCCACCATATTCGACGACCGTGATGAACGGGAAGTTCTTTTCTATGTCGTCTAACAGCATTTTATATTCAATAAATACATTTAAAATTAAAGATTATGCAACTTGTGCCAAAATATTTATTAAATAACAGTGTAACTCTTACCGCGAATCTGGCAGGAGAAATAACGGAGTATAGAGCAGTGTATCAAAGAAATATAAATGTAGCGAGAGGTATCGACAACACCATCCAGTTCAATGTGTTGAATGCTGATCAGAAACCAGTGTCAATACTGAATACCTACACACCTAAATTCAAGTTGTATGACGAAAATAACAGATTGATTGTTGAAAGAGATGGCACTGTGATAGAAACTTCTACTCCTAGTAAAGTGGGACATTTCACTGTCACAATCTCAGAAAGCGATTTATTAAACATCAAATCGCAATACTTACACTACACAGTGTTTTTACAAAAAGACTCAGACAACACAAAAACTATCCTACACAGTGGAACTAACTTTGAAAATAAAGGCACAATATATGTTAGCACAGAAGAATTTCCAGGACCGTTAGATTCTTATTCTGTGACAACATTTACTGAAGACAATCCATCATCTGGAGTGTTTATATCTGAAATTGTTTCTGCTGAACCAACTATAAACGGCAATTCTGCACTTCACACAGTGGCGTATTATCTGGATCAAGCAGTGGGAGACATCACAGTACAAGGCACATTGGACAATCAACCAAATGCCAATACATTTTGGTCTGACATTGATACACTTACAGCAATCAATTCTGACACAATAAAATACGTGAACTTCAATGGTGTATTCAATCACTTGAGATTCAAACACACACTAACTTCTGGTAGTGTTACCAAAATATTAATTAGAAACTAATTGACTTTTTACAAAAACTAATTTATAATAAAAAGCATGAATATTGTGCTTGATACTTTACAAACTTATCTTCCTGCCAAAAGAAAACAAACACCCAGCGGTTGGATGGCTTTCAATGCTCCTTGTTGTGAGCATAACGGAACAACTCCAGACACAAGACAAAGAGGTGGTTTAATTGCCAACGCAGACGAAGGTGTAAGTTTTCATTGTTTCAATTGCGGATTCAAAACCAGTTGGCGCACAGGCAGAAATCTATCTTATAAAATGAAAAAATTTATGAGATGGTTGAATATGCCAGATGATGTTATCACTAAATTGGCACTGCAGGCACTACAGAACAAATCGGATTCAACAGGTTTTAAATCCATAGTCACGTACCAAAATTTCAAACCAAAGAACTACCTGCTAAATCCAAAGCCATACATGAGTGGGCAACTTACAAAGAACTTGAACCCACAGGTGTAGATAAAGATTTATTTGCTGTAATGGAATACATTGCCAAAAGAAAACTCACATTGGATGACTATGATTTTTATTGGAGTCCAGAAGCAGGGTTTAGAGATAGACTGATAATCCCTTTCACATATCAATCAAGAATTGTAGGCTATACAGCAAGAAAAGTTGTGGACAGCAAAGTGAAATATCTTTCAGAACAACAACCAGGATATGTGTTCAACACAGATGCTCAAGATGATGATAGAAAATACATTGTGGCTGTGGAAGGTCCTATTGATGCTGTGGCTATTGACGGTATAGCACTGCTGGGCAGTGAGATTAAAGAACAACAATCGGCACTTGTGAACAGTTTAGGCAAACACGTGATTGTGGTGCCTGATAGAGATGAAGCAGGTGAAAAATTAGTGTGGGACAGTCTAGAAGCAGGCTGGAGCGTGAGTATGCCTGATTGGAATCAAGACATAAAAGATGTCAACGATGCTGTATGTAAATATGGTAGACTGCACACATTGTACACAATAATCAAGAATGCAGAGGATTCACAACTTAAAATAAAACTGAGGATGAAAAAATGGTTTACTTAAAAAAAGCGATATCATTTTTGTTTTCTCCTATCACTAAACTTGTAAATCATATCAAGTACAAAAAGAAGATAAGAGAATTACAAAAAAGAGATCCATTCATATACAAGTAGAATGTACTACGTTATAGAAGGAACACATAAAGATCCCAATGATATAAAAACATTGGATCCTACAACTAAAAAGGAACACGGTCCTATGGATGAAAATGAAGCGAATGAATTAGCCAAGTCTTTAATTCAAAAAAAAATTGATGACTTCTATCACAGAGCATGGGTGATTAAAAAATGATAGTTTGGGGAATAACAGGAAACAATCATGATGCCAGTTTGGCAGTGATGGAATACCATGTGAAAGGTTTAACTGATAGATACGGGCTGTATCTACATTGGGCAGGCAAGAGTTCTGACTTCAGTGGCATACCTGGAGATCCAAATCTTTGTCCAGAAATGTTGGCTCATGTTAGATCCAATGCCAGATGGGCTCACCCAGCCAAAGTGATATGGTACGAAAAACCTTTCAAAAAAACTATGCGTCAATTGTTAGCAGGGCAAGGTTTAAAATTTAAAGAAAATGATGTGACAAAATTCTTACAACGTCAAGGCATTCACGTGCCTGTTGAATATATAGATCATCATCACAGTCATGCCGCTTATGGATACTACACATCTCCATACCGAGATGCCGCAGTTGTTGTGCTAGATTCTATAGGTGAATTTGAAACTTTTACTATTTGGCACGGTCACGGAGAAACATTAGAAAAGAAATATTCTCAACGTTATCCTCACAGCATTGGACTGTTTTATTCAGCAATGACACAGCGTTGTGGATTCAAAGCAAACGCAGAAGAATACAAATTGGAACAACTGTCACAAAAAGGCAAATGGAGAAAGCATTACAGATTGATGATGGAAGAAATTATCAAAACCAGGATGCCTTTCAAGACACGAGTTAATCTACACAGAGGTTGTAATTGGTGGAGACCAGAATTGAATACTGAAGAAGACATGGCAGATTTAGCGGCGACCACACAACACATATTTGAACAGGTGTTGATGTGTGCCAGTTCATGGATACAGATGAATATCAAAACCAACAACATTGTTTTGGTAGGAGGTTGTGCTTTGAATCGCACTGCTAGAACAAAATTACAATCTGTTTGGGATGACATATGGGTTCCCAAAAATCCTGGAGATCCTGGATCTTGTGTGGGTGCCGTGTGTGCCAAATACAACAAGCACATTGACAATTCAGACAAAATGTGGTATAATAACAACAATGGCTAAACAAAACAAGGACTATGGATATGAGATACAAAAACTGTATCTCGAAATGATGATGAGTGACGCAGAAACTTTTGTGCGTTGCCAATCCATATTCGATTACACTCTATTCGATAGAAAACTTCAAAACACAGCAGACTTTGTGAACAAATATGTGGCACAGTACAATGCTTTGCCAACATATGATATTGTGAATAAATCTTGTGATGTTGATTTAAAACCAACAGAAAATTTAACAGAAGAACACTTTACTTGGTTATTGGATGACTTCGAAACATTTGTGCGACACAAGAGTTTAGAAAGAGCAATATTAAAATCTGCTGATATGTTGGAAAAAGGTGAATACGGTCCAGTTGAAGACTTGGTCAAAAAGGCAGTACAAATTGGATTACACAAAGACATAGGAACAGATTATTTTGATGACCCCAAAGCAAGACTGATGGGACTGAAAAACCAAAATGGTCAAGTCAGCACAGGATGGACCACACTGGATAAGAAACTGTTTGGTGGATTCAACAAAGGTGAATTGAATATATTTGCTGGTGGATCGGGTGCTGGTAAAAGTTTATTTCTTGCCAACTTAGGATGTAATTGGGTACTGAATGGATTGAATGTGGCGTATGTATCATTTGAATTGAGTGAAGCACTGGTATCAATGAGATTAGATTCCATGCTGACAGATATTCCTACAAGAGAAATTTTTAAAGATTTAGATGGTGTAGAAATGAAAGTGAAACTGTTAGGCAAGAAGTCTGGTAAGTTTCAAATCAAATATATGGCAAGTGGTAAGAATGCCAACGACTTGAGAAGTTACATCAAAGAATATGAAATCAAAACAGGCACAAAACTGGATGTGATACTGGTAGACTATCTGGATCTTATGATGCCAATCAGTAGAAAAGTTTCTCCAAGTGACTTGTTTGTGAAAGACAAATTTGTTTCAGAAGAATTAAGAAACTTATCAATGGAATTGAATGTGATCTTTGTTACAGCATCACAGTTGAACAGAGGTGCTGTAGAAGAAATAGAATTTGATCATTCGCACATATCTGGTGGTTTAAGTAAAATACAAACTGCTGACAATGTGTTTGGTATATTCACATCAAGAGCAATGAGAGAACGTGGCAGATATCAAATACAACTTATGAAAACAAGATCATCCAGCGGAGTTGGTCAAAAGATTGATTTGGAATTTGATGTGGACAGTTTGAGAATAAGAGATCTAGCAGAAGATGAAGCACAACAAAACTTTGGCAATAGCAATAGTTCAATATATAATTCATTGAAGAAAACTTCCACAGTGACTGATAATGAAAGTGAACAACCAAAAGAATTAAAAATGCCTGATCCTACAAAAGGAAATACTGTGAATTCAATCAGTTCAGAGAATACAGATCAAACCAAATTGAGGGACTTTTTAAAGAACCTCGATGATGAATAATTCCCAAAATTAAAATCGCACATGTTCCAGCAATGGCTGGCGGACAGCAAAAATTCCGCGAAGCGGTAACGCAGAAATTTAGATCCGCGAAGCGGTAAGCACAGCGAAATCGGTAAGCAGGTTTTTTATATGATTTTTCTTTTGACGCCTTTGCGTTTG
>Ga0255780_10005191_pt1 | contig 11037 bp, 10 predicted proteins | sample 071ome_32_FD_179978 | JGI IMG/M metagenome (GOLD analysis project Ga0255780, IMG submission 179978) | Coastal salt marsh microbial communities from the Groves Creek Marsh, Skidaway Island, Georgia - 071405AT metaG (version 2) | ecosystem: Environmental > Aquatic > Marine > Intertidal zone >...
TCTTTTTTTCTTCGTGCGATCGATGTGTGTGCGTATTCTGGCGCGCTGTTGGTGGTTATTGAAGAAAGCGACACACGAATAATGAATAATGACACAAAAGAGAGAGAGAGAAGAGAAAAAAAAAAAGAGAAGAAGAAAAATCACACAAAACCAAAACCAAAGGAGAGCCGCAGAAAAAGACACAAAAAAAGAGACCGAAACACGAAAAACAAAACAAAAAAAAAAGAGTGAAAAAAGAAGAAGCAACGCAAACACGCGCGCTCGCGAACAACCACACATCATCATCATCATCTATATCTAATCGAATCGAACGACCGACACATATATATAAATAAAGAAACGAAAAAGAAGATGAAGCGGAACAACGGCGGCGCCGGGAGACGATCATCATCGGAGATGATCACCGGGAAACCGCAAGCGCCCTCTTCTTCGGGTATGGGAGGAGTCGCGGCGAAACTCGCTGCTGCTTCTGCTGCTTCTGCTGCTTCTTCTTCTTCGGCGTCGGGATTACCGTCGACATCGAAATCATCATCGTCCGGAGGAAGAAATACTAATAACAACAATAACGACGACTTTCCCTCTTCGAATAACAAAGGAAAGAGCACCCAGCAGTGGACGACGAAGCACTGGCTCGGCGCGGTGTTAGTGCCCGCCGTGTTTTTCTTGTCCGTGGTTTTAGTCTCAAACTCAAACTATGGGAAATCCGTGGAGGAAGTCACGGCGTTGATGGCGCAAAAGGAGACTCTGTTGGCGCAAGACGAAAACGCGAACGAGTCAGACCCGGAAGCGTCGACGGAGGAAATCTCGTCCAGAGTAAACGCGCCGACGGAAGAGGAGCAAGCTATGGAGGAAATAAGAGCCGCGAGGGAATCTAATGAAATGGAAGACGAACAGTCCGACGTGCCGCACGCGAACCGAGCGAGCGATACGTGCGCGTATTTTGAACAGCAGGCGAGTTTGCAATATTTTTTCAAAAACAGGTGCGATTTCGACGCGGACGCAAAGTTGATCAATCCAGCGGATAAGTCGGAAAATCCAGGAAGAGTAAAGTTGGAATTTATCGCTCTGGCGAGCTACATGGAAGGGTTCTCGTACATCGAACATAAAAGGATTTCGGATAAGAAAGCGGCGGAGGTGTTGAAAATTCGAGCCGAGGCGGAAACCGCGGCGAGCTATTCCGATGGTAAAGTTGACGACGATCAGAGAGACACGGAAGAGCACGTGTTGGAAGCAGCGATCGCGCAATCGCCGCCACCACCGATGGGACCGCCGGAGGTAATCGAGCAAGAAGAAGAAGAGCTAGCGGGAGAAGGAGACGCAGACGAAGAGGAAGAGCAACAACAAGAACTATCCGCGGAGGAGCAAATTGCTGCGGCGGAGGAGCAATTGGCGTACGAAAAAGAGAAGGAGGAGCAACAGATAAAGAAGAAATGGCAATTTTGGAAGAAAGCGGATAAGAAAATTCCGAGCTCGCGAGCCTCAGACTCCGATTTGCTCGCCATGGAGATGATGGAAAAAGCCGAAGAAGCGGCTGAACGACAACAAGAAGAAGGAGAAGGAGAAGGAGAAGAAGGAGAATCCGAAGAAACGACCATCAATCGCAGAATGCTTCTGAAGAAGAAAGGTAAAGAGGAAAAAGCGCCGAATCAAGCAACTATTAAGCAAGCGGAACCAAACGCCATGGTTGGACCGAAACCATATAAAGCCATCGTGATTGGACAAAAGCAAGCGGCGTTTGGTTTGCTCATAGCGAGATCGTTTAAAACGTTACAAATGCCCGCGGTGACGGAAATTTACGAAGGTGAACCGAAAGCTTTTGAGAGAGTGGTTGAAATGACGGAAAAGGAAGCCAAGGAAGCCGGCGCTGGCGACGTTCGAGTCAAGCAAGAAGTCATCGGAAACAAAAACGGCATGCACGAGATTGAACTTTCAAAGTCAAAAGACGACGTGAGGAAAGGCTTGACGAACCGCAAAACGATGTCCGTCCCCATGATCACCGGTGACGCGTTGATTGCAAACACGAAGCACGAGGAGAAAACGATCGTTTTGCACTTGGGCGAAGAGCACGTCCAGGAAGTCATCCAAGGTTTCAAAAAGACGTTGAACCACGGAGGACGAATCGGTGGCCCAGTGTCCACCCCTCGCATCGTCTTCTTCCGCGCGAAAAAGTTGAAAGAAGCCTCGGACGCGTTTAAGGGATTACCGTTCCAAGTGTTCATTGTTGGCAAACCGCGCGACGAAACCTCCTCGGCGGGTCGTCCGTTTTTGATGCGCATCGACGGCGTTCGATACAACGAGCAATTAGATTCTATTAAAGACGACATGAACTACTTAGTCATGGCATTGCATCACAACGATCCGTACATCGACGTCGCGTTTAGCGAAGGCGCGACGGTCTGTGATGCCAAATGCAACTGTTTCACGTCCTCGACGTTTAGACAAGCCGCGCCGGTGTGCTCTGGCCACACGGCGCACTTGGAGTCGTATAAAGACCACACGTGGACGGGACCGAAAAACAAAGCCAAGATTCGTCACGCGCACTTGTTCGGCTCCGACGGCCACGGCGGTCAAATGCGAATCCAACAAAACGTTGAATCTGCGGTTTTGAATCGATTAGATAACTTTCTGAACCAAGACTTGCCTTCCTTAGAAACAGTGGGCAGTCGCGATTGGATCTCCGAAGGTATGCAACAAGCCGAAGACGAAGCCAACGGCGTCGGAGAGTTCGCGCCGAAAGTCAAAGGAAAGAAGAAAAAGAAGAAATACGAGGAGGAATTCACGAACGAGTATTTGTTAAAAAATCCGTTGCGTTCGTCTGGGTACTCGTGGACGGGTGGAAACGGCTTCGCCGGCGCCGGTGGCGGCACAATTGAAAAAGACGTTCGAGAGATAGATTTTCGCAAGAAAAGTAAGCAAAAGAATTCCAGACACATTAATTAACACAAATACACGTTAATATGTGATGATATTGTTGACCATTTAAGCAATAATGAATTATTATCAGTACTGGGTAGCTTTTTTTAATAACATTATAACTGAACCAGACATACATATCCTCGCACGTACGAACACCATACACATTAAACTTATGAATCGCATAAAAGCAGGAAGAGAAGAAGACCAAGGCTAGAGCTGACAAGGATCGTCTTGTCGAGGGAAGAAGACGGAGCAGACGAGAAAACTGAAGAAAGAGGATTCTCAGTTGAAGACGGAGGAGAAGAAAGCGGATTTAGTACCATCATCGACACCTCGACTCCGTCCTCGCTCACTTTGGACAAGCCTGACCTGCGCAGGGTTGTCGCGAGCTCAGACCTCGAGGTTTGAGTCAACTCTTCGCTCAGACTTAAAGCATCTCTTTCGCTCGAGACTTTGACCTTAAAATTCACCTCAATTTTGTCGCTCGCTGCGAGTAAAGCTCTTTGTCTTCTTCTTTTCTTTGTTCCAGAGGAATCACGGACGTCCAAAATTTCTATCGCTTCGGGTGAAATTTCGAGCATATCAGCAATCGCAAGCTTCAGAAGTTCTCGACCCCCAGTAGCTTCAAATGTGATTTTTGTGTAACCATCGAGAACGAGCGCTGACGTAAAGGAAGCACTCGATGGTGACAGTAATGTCGGTGGCGGAGACGGAGGAGACGGAGGAGGAGACGGAGGAGGAGACGGTGCACTCCAAGTGCCTTTCAACGTCCCGCAGGACTGCGCCGGACCCCTGATTGCGTTTGTGCACACAAATTTGGCTTGGAATGCGGTAGCGCCGTCGAACATGTTTATTTGTTGAGTCGTTGCGCCCCTTCCAGTCCAAGACGAGATGTCATGGTTGAATGATGAAGCATCGTAAAACATGCTTTCCATATCAATGACCTTTGACGTGTCCCAACTCCCAATGTCTTGGTTGAATGCCGACGCATCTTGAAACATGTATATCATGGTTGTAACTTTAGACGTATCCCAACCACCGATGTCTTGGTTAAACGAGGAAGCACCGTAAAACATAGAAAACATGCTCGTGACTTGCGACGTATCCCAACTCCCGATGTCTTGGTTGAATGCGGAAGCATCCTCAAACATAGAATTCATGTTCGTGACTTGCGACGTATCCCAACTCCCGATGTCTCGGTTGAATGTTGATGCACCAAAAGCAAACATATAAGACATGATCGTGACTTTTGAAGTGTCCCAGCTCCCGATGTCTTGATTGAATACTGAAGCACCAGAAAACATACCAGACATGATCGTGACTTGAGACGTATCCCAACTCCCGATACCTTGGTTGAATGCGGAAGCTCCGTCAAACATTGAGTACATTATCTTCACTCGCGACGTGTCCCAGCTCCCAATGTCTTGGTTGAATGATGATGCACCAGCAAACATAGAAGACATGTCAGTGACTTTCGACGTGTCCCAGCTCCCAATGTCTTGGTTGAATGCGGATGCACCCTCAAACATAGCATACATCCTCGTGACTTGAGACGTGTCCCAACTTGAAAGGTCGCCGTTAAAATCACTCTTGCTACCAAAACCGCGATAACCTCTATTATACCCACTCATATCTGTGACCAAACTCACATCCCAATTCGGCATCGTACCGTACTCATTTCCAGAGGCCCAGTTTGTGCACTCACCAGTCGCGGGAGCTTCGGCTAAACACGCGTCGACAAATGCGTGCCAACTCTCAGACGGAATAGAAGCCGGTGGAGGAGGAGAAGGAAAGGGAGGAGGAGAGGGAGGAGAGGGAGGAGGAGAGGGAGGAGGAGAGGGAGGAGGTGAAGGCGGTGGGGAAGGAGGGGGGGAAGGAGGAGGAGAGGGAGGAGGAGGGAAGGGAGGTGGTGAAGGAGGAGGAGGCGGGGGAGGAGACGGAGGAGGTGAAGGCGGCGGGGGAGGAGGCGGAGGAGGTGAAGGCGGCGGTGAAGGAGGGGGGGAGGGAGGAGGAGAGGGAGGAGGGGAGGGAGAAGGCGGAGGAGGAGGTGAAGGGGGTGGCAAAGGAGGAGGCGAAGGAGGAGGAAATGGTGATGGAGGAGGAGATGGAGGAGGAGACGGTGGGGGAGACGGAGGAGGAGGTAGAGGAGGGGAGGGAGGAGGGGAGGGAGGAGGAAATGGTGATGGAGGAGGAGACGGAGGAGGAGACGGTGCACTCCAAGTGCTTTTTATCGTCCCGCAGGATTGTACCGGACCGCTGATTGCATTTGTGCACGCAAATTTGGCTTGGAATGCGGTAGCTCCGTTGAAAATGTCACTTTGCTCAGTTGTCGCGCCCGTTCCAGTCCAAGACGAGATGTCATGGTTAAACGAGGAAGCACCGTGAAACATAGAAGACATGTCAGAGACTTGCGACGTATCCCAACTCCCGATGTCTTGGTTGAATGCGGAAGCTCCATAGAACATATTCAGCATGTCAGTGGCCTTGGAGGTGTCCCACCTCCCAATATCCTGGTTGAATGCGGATGCACCGTAAAATATGTGATCCATATAATCAACTTGCGAGGTGTCCCAATTGCCGATATCCTGGTTGAATACTACGGTTTCTCGAAAAATACCATACATGCTCGTGACTTTCGAAGTATCCCAGCTCCCGATGTCTTGGTTGAATGCTGAAGCACTACGAAACATACGAGAGATGCTCGTGACTTGAGACGTGTCCCAACTCCCGATGTCTTGGTTGAATGCGGAAGCTCCGTAAAACATACCAGACATGCTCGTGACTTTCGAAGTATCCCAGCTCCCGATGTCTTGGTTGAATGCTGAAGCACTACGAAACATACGAGAGATGCTCGTGACTTGAGACGTGTCCCAACTCCCGATGTCTTGGTTGAATGCGGAAGCTCCGTAAAACATACCAGACATGCTCGTGACTTGCGACGTGTCCCAACTTGAAATGTCTTGGTTGAACGCTGAAACGCCGTAAAACATATAAGATGTGCTCGTGACTTGCGACGTATCCCAGCTCCCAATGTCTTGATCGAATGCGGATGCATCCTCAAACATAGATTCCATGTTTGTGACTTGCGACGTGTCCCAACTTGAAATGTCGCCGTTAAAATCACTCCCACCGCAAAAGCCTTGGTTATTCCAATCATCGTCGTATCCGCTCATATCTGTGACCAAACTCACATCCCAATTCGGCATCGTACCGTACTCATTTCCAGAGGCCCAGTTTGTGCACTCACCAGTCGCGGGTGCTTCGGCTAAACACGCGGCGACAAACGCGTGCCAACTCTCAGACGGTACCGGTGTAACCGCTAAAACTGCCTCGATGAACACATTCGAGACCGTGAGCAATAATAGCGATAAGGAGAGGGACGTTCGTAAAAACCTCCCGCGACGATTCGAAAAAGCGATGATATCCATTCTTTTTTCAGCTTTTAATCTTTGTACGACGCGTCGTATTAATCTTTTAAAACACCAACACCAAACGAGAGTCCTCTTATTCTCACTCTTTGCGTGCTTCTCTCGTATCCCAACGCGCGTCCAATCCGTTCCCTCTCGATCGTTCGCCTCGAGTCTGTTCGCGGGCCGTCGAGACCGCCTCGTCGAGATTTATTCGTTAATAGTGCGCGCGGGTTTTAAGTGAGGAACACACACGCCCAAAGGAAAAGGTCATTTTGAAAAAAATGCCAACCACACGCGTCTCCCGAAAAAAAAAAAAAAAATAATCTATAACACAAGAGCACATATGCGCCGCTCGGGAGCACGAAAAAGGCAATCTTCGAGGGCGAGAGAAGTTGGCGAAAGAAGTTAGAAGAAGAAACCGAGGAGAGGAGCGTTCGACTCTCCCGCATTTTGACTATGCTTTTAAGAATCATAAACCCTTAAAATTTAAAGCAATACTAATCTAATAATTCTACTCGTCCAACTTTTGAACTCCTTTCGCGGACGATATTTCTCTCTTGTATCTTTTTAACACCTTCCTTCGAAAAAAACGATACAGGACGAGACCAAAGACGGTAACTGAAGTGGTAACACCTCCGATGAGACCGAGCACGACGGTCATCACCGTTGTCACGCTCGCACCTACTCTTCTACTGTACGTGCACTCGGAAACGCCCGAATTCATGTAGTACGACTCAAAATCAACAATCGCTTCGACGTTATAGCCTTTCGAATCTCGCTTAATGCCAGCATCGAGGAGAAGTTGTTTAACGCCTCCTGAGTTTTCTCTTGCGGCAGATCCGAAGTAAGCGTATTCCATTTCGCTGAATCTGCTGATCCAATCTCCATAATATCCGAGAAGAGCAAACGGGAAATTTACGTCCCTCTGCTCAATTCCAGATACTTTATAAACATTCACCACGAGGTCACAATCGTTTCGCCACTCACCTGCATCTGTCCCGTTTTGTCCACATAGCTCCTTGAAATAATGAAATGCTGCGTACGTGTAATTTACCCACTCCTTAATTTTGGCGGTTGTAAAACCGTCCACGCCAGGGGTGTTCTGCGCACGAGACAAGGCATCGCACGAGAACACGCTCGTATTTTGAAAAGGCGCGGGGCCCGATGGAATGATAACTTCCGATGGAAAACCAAATTTAGGAAATATGGCATTTCGTAAGCTGCTTTCGTAAATCCACTGCGTCATTTGTTCGTAATCCTCTATTCTTTCATTGGGCCTCCTTATTTCATGCGCTGTATTCCAACTGGCAGGATTACCACAAGTATCGTCCGGATCGACTCCGTTCAATACATTCGAAGGTTGTTGCCATGTGGACTTAAAATCGTCTATATATGGTAAACCGTACTCAAAATCTAACGGGTCAAATAGTAAGTTACCATTGCTATCTTTGAGCGTTTTCAGCTCATCTATTATCTCCTCGGTGTAATTTCCCTTGGTGAGGTCAAAGTTAGGATTGAGTGAATCATCGGTGAAAGCAATCTGTAACGGAGCAAATCCATTGTATTTAATCTCATCAGAGAAAAAGCTGTTGCTGTGCGAACCTCCTTCTACTTCAAATCTATCCGGAGTAAGACAATCCCCACCATCGAAAAGACAATACGCGTTGTTGCAGTTTGGATGACATTGACCGTCTCCGATGCCCTCCCAATCACAAGTTCCATAATATTCCGTGGCTACTAAATTGTTGTAGACCGCGCACGATATTCTGACGCTTTTGTAAAAGTCGGAAGTCTCATCGCCATTTCTAAAAGATTGTCCTTGAACGTAGTCTCGCAATGAACCGAAAAATCCGTAAAGCGAGGGCATATTCTTCGATGCCCAAGTTTCTACGGCTACGCTCGGTCCCTCCAACCCCGAAAGTAACGAGTCGAACGCTATCGCCAACGTCGAGTTAACGAAGATAGAAAGCTTCGATTGAGTTGTGAGCAATTCATTCAGAGGGAAAATTGATTCCGACATTGTCCTGAAAAGTCGCTCGACCAAATCGTGGCCGCGTCTACATTCGTTTTCCACTGTTTGACACGTTTGAAACTTTCCAAGATGTTTACACGCCGAAATATTTCCAAGCAGGTCGCGTCGGACTACTCTGTTTCTTGCGTCATCTTCATAAAAAGTAACGTACTCTGTTTTCGTCAAGATCAATTCGCTCTTCTCAATATCTGCTTTCACCCACTCGCACGCTTCTGCCTTCGCGTACTCGTATTTCGTAAACGTGCCGTACACCAACGAGTTGTTCGTCACGTCGCACTTTAAACTCGAAACGCCCTCGTCTTCCCTCAGCTCGAGAAACCTCGCATACGTCGGCGTCGGCTCGGAGTAAGATACCGTCGCTTTCGCGAAAATTCTCGTTAAAACGAGCACGAGGATCACGACCACGATCAAGACGTACTGCGTTTTGTGTTGTGTTAAGAGAAAAGTCACGTCAATAAATTAAAATCAAATAATTAAATTCAGCGCCGGCGCGCACGAAAGAGCGCGAGCAAAAACGACGCAAAAACACACACACACACTACTTGTTGTATGATTAAAAACATAAACTCACCTCGAACACGGTGACAAACTTCCCGATCGCATCCAAGGCGTCGAGTTTAACCGTAACTTCCTCCTCGAACACTTTCGAGTTACCTTCGATCGCGTCCGGCTGCTCTTCGTGTTTGTTCGGAATCATCTCGACGACCACAGACGACGGCGACGACGACGACGATGGCTTTTTTTATCCATCTTTTTATTATTTTAAGAGCGCGTCCTGCCTGGAATATATAATTTCTCCTTCGGTCCTCTCCTCTTTTCCTTTCTCTTCTTTTGGGGGGACGTCGACGAGTGTGGGATGGGGTGGGGGTGGCGGTTTCTTCGCTCTCTTGCTATCCGTATCTATCTATCTATGCCTATCTCTGTCTCTTTCCGTATTCGGTCTGTGATCTGCGCGCGCGTGTGTGTGTGCGCATGTTTTTAAAAGACACACAGATAAAAAGAAACTTGACCCCCCTGCTTTTTTTGATGAGTTTTGTGAGGAAAAGGAAGAAAAAAAAAAAAAAAAAGTGCGTGGGGGGTTGTTGTTCCCACAACACAAAAGACTATGTTCGTCGTTCGCTCGCTCGCTCGAACAACTTTTTTATCGACGCGCAAAAACATCGTCAAGTCTTCTTTTTCTTCTTCTTCTCACCGCATTCGAAGTCGAGAGTTCACCACATCATCATCTACCAAAGCCATGGCGAATCCAATCGCTTTATTTGATACCAGCGAAGGAAAATTTAAAGCCGAGTTGTTTCTGGACGCGATGCCTTTGACGGCGTCGAACTTCATCGACTTGGCAAAAACGGGATTTTACGACGGACTTCATTTTCATCGGGTGATTGATGGTTTCATGTTACAGTTTGGTTGTCCGAATTCGCGAAAGAACGGGGCTGCAAACGCGGGCATGGGCGGGCCGCCACCAAACTCAAAGTTTAAGAATCTCGCGACGGGCGAAGAAATAACGAGAGACGCGAGAGAAGGGTGCATACCGGATGAGTTCACCGCGAAGATTTCCAACGACGTCGGAACGCTCTCCATGGCCAACACGGGAGCCAAAAACTCAGGCGGCTCTCAGTTCTTCATCAACACGGTCCACAACGACTTCCTCGATTGGTTCGATAAATCCACGCCTTCGCAGCATCCGGTGTTTGGAAAGGTCACCGAAGGCATGGACGTCGTGATGAAAATCTCGGCGGTTGACACGCACCCCAACGACTGCCCTAAGAAAGGCGTCATGGTGAATTCAATCACCATCGCGTGAAGAATAAACGCGAGTGGTGATGATGATGATGACGATGAGAGCCAGAGTTGACGATTTTGAATTGTTTTTAGTTTAATACTATTAATAATAATACGCACACGGGTACAGTAAGTGTTGGCGAAGGAAAAAATCTACGTAATAGTACTCTCTGAAGACAAATACAAAACTCCAAAACACAACACACGCGATATCTGATATAAAAAAAGCACGCGATACTTTAACACACCGCTTATCTTTTGCAACGATGTTTACCACTACTCCCAGCGCAACTCTCGCCGCGCGTTCCTCCTCGGCGTCTGTCGCTGGCGCGACTTTTGCGACGACTACCGCTGCCGCTTCGAGGAAGAACAGATCGCATCGTTCTCGTTCGATGATGGTTTCCTCCTCCTCCTCGTCGTCGTCGTCATCGTCGGCAACAACTAGTAGGACGAGAAAGACAAGGAAAACAATCAAAAATGACGACGAGAACGAGAACGAGAACGAGAACGAATACGACGACGAGGAAAGGCCGAGCACGTCGTACGGAGGTTGGTTTAGCGGTCGAAAAACGTCGTCGATAACGACGACGACGACATCTATCCTTCTCTCCGCAGCCGTGGCGTTATCGGTGAATGTAATCCAACCGGAGCGCGTTCGAGCGGAGTTTTTAGACGATAACGTCAAGTCCGAAGTCACCGACTTGAACGTCAAACAACTCGACGGCGTTGATTTTTATTCAAAGTCTGAGCACTCGAACGAAGACTTTTCGAACTTGGACTTACGAGGCACGATTTGGGTAGAAGCGGAATTGAGGAACACGAACTTTTCAAAGTCGGACATGCGAGGAGCGGTGATGACGCGGGCGATAATGCCAAACGCAGACGTGCACGGGTCGG
>Ga0255780_10005192_pt1 | contig 11037 bp, 7 predicted proteins | sample 071ome_32_FD_179978 | JGI IMG/M metagenome (GOLD analysis project Ga0255780, IMG submission 179978) | Coastal salt marsh microbial communities from the Groves Creek Marsh, Skidaway Island, Georgia - 071405AT metaG (version 2) | ecosystem: Environmental > Aquatic > Marine > Intertidal zone > Salt...
AAGAATAGATGTATCGATAACAATTAATAAAAGTAGAAATCAAACCTCTACGCCGACTTTTTGCTTTGTCGGCCCATTTTGTACAAGTACGCGAACATGTCCCGAGTGATGGGAAGAAGACCGAAGTACCCACCGTAACCGGTATACGTGATGCCAGCCTTTGCGCACTCTTCCTTGATGATGGGCACCATCTTTGGGTACAAGTTGTGCGCGCAACCCGGGAACAAGTGGTGCTCGATTTGCAAATTCAACCCACCGGAGAAAAAGCTCCAGAAGCCGTTGCCCCACGACGCGGACGTTTCGATTTGCCACGCGCCCCAATCGTTCTTCGTGGATTTGCTCAGATTCATCGGAGTCAACGCTTCCAAGTTGTGACTGACAATGAAGAACCAGCACAAGACGAACGAGCCAAAGGCGCCGTACGCGATGAACGGCACGATGGCATTCGAAAACCCGTGCAAGTACGCCGGCACGCCGAGCAACAAGCTAAAATGCAAAACCTTTCCGAGAAGGTACAGCGCGACTTCGTGCTTCATGAGGCCCTTGTACTCGACGCCCGGGGACGCCTTATCCACCAGAATGTTTTGCGCGTCGCCGAACTGCGCGGCGAGCCACAACATCGGCCACATCAACGGCGCGTAGAAAGCTTGGTATCGATGGAACCACTTCAACTCCTGGGACGGGTCCAAGCGAAGAAGCGGCAGCGCGGTGTACACGTCTTGATCGAGGTCCGCGTCGTTGCAATACGAGTGGTGGCTCACCATGTGATGGTACCTCCACTCCACCGAGCTCTTCCCGATGGCGACGTCGTTCCCGAGCCATCCCCAAAACTGGTTCCAAAACCCGCTCTTCGCCAATCCACCGTGGTTCGCCGTGTGTTGCAATCCAGTACCGCTCCAGTACCCGGCGAGCCCCAACAGGCAACCCGTGGCCACCGTCGGCGTCTTCCAATAGACTCCCAACGCGAAAGCGAAGAAGGCCAACACCGCACCGGCGTCCAACACGCACCCACCGCGTCCGTGCGGCGCGCGTCCTCGCGTCGTCTTCAAAGGTTCGACGATTTCCTTACGAACGCGACCCTGAATCTTGCGATATAAATCCGAGTCGAGCGGTTTCGGAAACGTCTCCTCGGGCCCGAACGCCGCCGCCGCGCCCTCCACCACGGGAAGCGCGTTCAGGTACTTTTGCACCACCTCCGGGCGAAGGTGATGACTTTCCACCAGGATGGTCGCGTCTCTCCCCACGCACAGCGATAATAATTGCGCGCCGCCCGGGTGACGGCTGGCGAAATCCGTGACGTCGTACACGACGCCGCGAATCCGCGTGTACTTGCGCTCGGGATCGAGCGCGGCGATGCTCGCGGTGTTCGTCTTCGTCGCCGTCTCGCGCGCGGGCGTCGCCGCGCGCGCGCGCGATCGAGTCGTCGGCATGACGACCGCGCGAGGTACAGTCTGTCGTCATCTTGTTTTTTCGCGTCGTCTTGCCCGCGAGAGAGCGACGGAGAAGGGACGTCGACGCGGGCGTCGTGCGTATCGTGCGTGATGATCATAACAAAGCGATGCGTATCAGTGTCTACGAAATCGAGCGCGAACGGTGGATGGACGCTCACGCGGCGTTGGCGATGACGTCGGCGAGCCACGGCGAGTGCGCTGCGTCGGATTTGAGCTCGGACGCGAGCTGGCGCGCGCGCGCCACCGCCTCTGAGGGATTCATGCGCTCGAGCGGAACGGCGGCGAAATCGGAGAGGAACTGGCGCGCGCGAACGACGCCGCGCGCCATGTCGTCGGAGATATCGCCCGAACGAGGACGCTTGGCGTCAGGGGCGTCGAGGTCAGCGACGGCGCGCTCGGCGCCGGCTTTGCTGAAATCCTCGAGTTCCTCCGCCTTGGCGCGAGCGATTTTGAGCACTTCCTCGGGGAATCGAGCGAACTCGGCGCAGTGAATACCGAACGATTGATCGCACGCCCCCGGTTTGATTTGGTACAACATGGTGAGTTTGCGACTCTCCCGGTCGATGAGCGCCTCGACGTGAAAGTTGGCGACGCCGCTCGGACCCGTGAGCGCGGTGAGCTCGTGAAAGTGCGTCGCGAACAGACATGGCGCCTGAATCTCGTTCACGATGTGTTCACTGATGGCCCACGCGAGACCAAAGCCGTCGTACGTGCTCGTACCGCGACCAAGTTCGTCGATGATGACGAGACTGGCCGGCGTCGCCGCCTTGAGAATGGCCGCCGTCTCGAGCATCTCCGCCATGAAGGTTGAGATTCCGCGCAGTTGACAATCACCGGCGCCGACGCGCGCGAAGATGGCGTCGCGAACGGCGATCTCGGCGGCGTCGCACGGGACAAAACTACCGACTTGCGCCAGCAACACGCACACACCGACTTGGCGAATAAACGTACTCTTCCCGCCCATGTTCGGGCCGGTGATTATTTGAAACCACGACTCGCCCTTGTTCATCGAACACGTGTTGGCGATGAAACGCACGTTATCCTGCGCTTCAACGTTCGGGTGTCGAGAGTTCTCGAGGTTAATCGTCTTCGACGTCTTCTCGCGCATGGCTGGACGCACGAAAGGCACGGGGGCGCTCACGGCGACCTCGGCAAAGGACACGAGGACGTCGATCTCCGCCGTCAACGCCGAGACGGTCAGAAACAACTCGGAGAAGGACGACGCGACGTCGACGACGCGCTCGACCAGATGGCGTTGCTTGGACTCGTAACTGCGATCGAGGGTGACGCGTTGCTCGGAGAGTCCTCGAAGCTTCTTGTTCGTAAACTTCGTGCCGTCCTTCTTCGCCTCCAAAATTTGATAACTGACGCTCAATTTTTTACGAACCGATGTTTCGTCCTTCTTCGTCAATCGCATGAACCAGCCGTGCATGTTGTTGTGCTCTAACTTTAACTGTTTGTCGCGTTCCATTCCTAAGTCATCGCTCGCGTCGGCGAACGCGCCGCGAATCTCCTCTTCGAGGGCATCCTTTTGCCTTTGCAATTCGCCGAGTTCTTCGTCGTACGAGGCGCAAATGACGTACTCGTCGGGAATCTTGCTCAAATCTACCGCATGCTCCAACAGCGCTTCGAAACGTCCGAGGTGTTCCTTGTCGCAACACGTTTTCAATTCATCAGCGTATTTCGTGCGAATGTACTCCGCATACTCGCCCTCGCATCGTTCGAGCGCGGCGGCCAAGTTTGGCATGGCGGCGCTCGCCTGATACAATCGGCACAAATCCATCAGCGTCGCCTTGCGACGCTCGAGCTTGCGAGTGATGCGTTCGATATCAGGGAGCGAACGCAAGTGCGCGCCTCGAAGCGCATCGCGCACTTCTGCGTTGTTGACGAATTCATTCACGACGTCGTGTCGGGTGTTTATCTCCGCGACGTCGACGAGCGGTTGCTTCAACCATCGCGATAACAATCGTCGTCCCATGGCGGTTCGACACTTGTTCAACAACCCGTACAGACTGAAGTTGCTCGGTCCGTCCGACCGTTCCGGCAGAACGTTCAGCGCGCGAAGCGCGGAGGAATCGAGGCGCATGTAGCGACCGGTGTCGTACATGCTCAGCGAACAGCGGCCGTGATTGGCGCTGTCGGCTAACATTTCGCTGAATCGAAGCACCGCCGCGAGACACGCCGCGGCGTGTTGCTGATCGATCACCGCGCGGTGCGTCTCCACGTTTCCACGTAAGAGTCGACCGAGATCACTCTCTAAGTCTTGAACGTCGTAATCGCGCGATGGGCGCTCCGTGGCGAGCGCGCCGCATCGCGCGACGACGTCTCGCAATCGGCGACCCTCCGGAGACTCTGAGTTTTCCTTGAGCACCACGCACTCTTTCGCGCCAATCTGACACAACACGCTCTCGAGCGTGCAATACTGTTCATCATCGACGAACGCACACGCGCCGAGGTCTCGCGTCGTCGCGTTCGCGTACGCCACCCCCACGTTGCCGTTCACCGCTCGCACCGCGCACACCACCACCGCGTCAGACATTTCAGTTGAACGAAACAACTCCTCCTCAAACGCCTGTAACTTACCCGGAGACGCCGTCTTGACGCACGTCCACGTGCCGCTCGGTTTCATCTCCTCATACACTTCCACGCGCGCGCCTTCTCCTTCCACCAAGAGCTCGCGAAGCGCGGTTTCAAACATCGATCGGTTCAGCGTCACCGACGGCAACGCGTTATCGCCCGAGCCTAAATACCGAATCACGCTCGTGGTCTGCGTGTTCGCGTCGCGCGCGCGTCGGGGAACGTTTTCGTCAGTCGTCGCGACCACTTTCCGACGCATATACCGTCGTTTCGACGCCGATCTCACTCTCCCGCGCGCGTCGCCGATTCGCGACAGCTCGACGTAAAAGTTTAAACACATCCACTCTCCTCGCGTCCCTCTCGCGCGCTTCGCGCGCATCGCGCCCTCGAACCGCGCGCGCGCGACGAGGCGTGGACGCATCGCGCACCTTATAAAACGTCCGCGCGATGTACACGGCGTCGTCACCGTGCGCGCTCATGAATTCCTTTCGATCGAAAAACCGAACGATGCGCGTCGTCGTCGTCGTCGCGTCGCCCTCGCCTCGCGACCCGTCCTTCTCGTCCACGAGCGCGCGGTAAAACCGCACAAAGTTGCGCGACGCCGCGTCGTCGAGCGCGAGCTCGTCGCAGGGTTTCGCCGGCGTCGCCATGACGCGCGCTCGGGAGAGGCGACGAGTGGCGACAGTCGGTGCCTCCATCGACGATTCGATGCCGACGCTCGAATCGGCGTTGCTCGACGCGGACGAGCGCGCGCGCGCGAGCGACGAGTGCGCGTCGTGAGTTCGACCGGACGCGGCGCGACGCGGCGACGACGGCGGTGAGACGACGCGGGACGACGACGACGAGAATTTTGATTCCGAATCGGACGTCGACGAATACGTCTCCATGCACGCGCGGCGCCGACCGAACGCGAACGCGGCGGCGTTCATCGCGGTCCTCGCGTCCGCGCCGTCGCTCATAGGGGCGTGATGTTGGCCGTTGCTCGTGGCGTCGCTGTTCGGAGGCGCGGCGAGCGCGGCGTCGAAACACGCCAGTCATCTCGCCTCGCTGGTCGTGAACGCGAGCGCGAGCGCCGCGATCGCGATCGCGACGCACCGCAACGCAAAGTATCGCGACGTCGAGGGCACGTTTTGGGAGCGACGGGGACCGACGGTGTTGACCGTCGCGAGCGTACCGTTGGTGACCGCGGATCCGTTGAGACACGTCTTGCAGGATAGAGGCGCGTGGGGACCGTCGAGCGCGATGTATCGATTCGGGTGCGTACACGAAGACGTACGATGTCTCAGCGCCGTCGGGTGGATGTTTTTATTTTTCACGTACGTCGGGTTCGCGTGCATGATTTTTGGTTCGCTGTGGAGCGCGGACGCGTTGAGGAAACTGAGTCGCGAGTGGAGGCGACGAACGCGCGCGGAGGACGACGGCGCGGTGTGAAGGAACCGAGCCGGGGAAAGAGTGGAGTGATGTCGTGGATGTGCGCGCGCACATCATCGTGACGCGTTTCGCGCGCAAGTCGGTCAATCCGACAGTGCGAACGCCGACGTAACCGACGTCTTTCAGTCTTCCATTCATGTACTACGCAGTATTTATTTTTTGTATCACAATCGAGCTCTAATGTTCTAATGCGTGATGCGTGCGTCATCATTCCTAATAAGTGTCGTTTCATCTAAGATCGTCGACGTTTTTCGGGCGGCGTCGCATCGACGAATTCATCGCCGTGGGCCCAGTCGTCCTCCTCTTCCACGGCGACGTTTATCGGGACGCGAGCCGCGATGTGCTGTCCCCAAGGACGGTTCGGAGCCGCGGCGTCGGCGCCACCGGCGTCCAGTTGCGACGCGTCTTCGCTGTCCGGAACCGCGCTCCAAGGTTGACTTCCCAAGGGAGCGTTAGAGAGCGGCGCAGGCTCTGCCCGCCGCGGCGGCGGCGCGGCTTCGACGGGCGGCGCCGATCGTTCTTGCGAACGAGGCTGTTGAGTCGGATCCACCGCCGGCGGATCCGGGGGGAGCATCGACGCCAACACGAGTTCCGCTTCAAAATCGACGCGTTGCGGCGTCACGTCTTGCGTCCGCTGCATCGAACTCGCGAACGCGTCTCGATGATGAAACGCCTTGTAATCCGCCGTCGGCTTCACGAGCACGGGCGCGCCAGCTTGCGCGCAATATATCGCCACATCCACGTCCGAACTCTCGCACAGATGCACCGCGCTCCGCAAATCCTTCAAGTTCACCGTCACGTCCACGCTCACCCCACCGTTGTTTCTATAAAACAAAATCGTCTCGTCGTCGCGTCGCAACGAAATGTTCGTCTGCAATGCCTGACTCAAACCACCGGACGGATTCGTGTAACTCGACAGCGTCACCACCTTGACCTCTCTCGCGTCACCCGCGCTCCCATTCACCTCGTTCTCCACCCCACACGTCAGCGTTACGTCCTCCTTGGCCGCGCTCGCGAAGTGCGCCAACAACGCGTTCATCGTCTTCGCCCTCGCCACCAACTTCACCGGCATCTCCTCCGCGTCAATGTCCGCGTCCAACTGCTCCGCGTCCGTCACCTCATACATTTCATACGTTCTCGTCGTCCCTTTCGCCGCGCTCGTCGTCCGCACGCGCACGCGAGACGTCGTCTCGTCCAAAGACAGCGCGCACGCGTCTGACCTCGCGTGCGACCGCAGCGACGCCAACGCGTGCTTGGCCAACACGCACGTCTGCGCGCGTCCACCCACCGCCCGCACTTCGAACGCATCGAACGCGTCTCGCGCGATGCGCACGCGCGCGAACGCCGATCGCGCGGCGTTGACGGATTTCAGCGACAGGCTGGATGAGGCGGACGGTCCATCCGCGCGCGCGTCGAAGAGAATCTCGGGTCCTATGCGCGCGAGAAAGGCGATGGAGCGATACAAGGCGCGCAGTGAGCCGCCGCTGATGTCCACCTCCATCGCGTTCGACGACGCGGGCGCCGAGACGCGACCGGTCGGCGGTGCGAGCGCGGCGCGCGGAACTGTCGCTCGAATTCAAAACCGTGGACGACAGACGACGACGACGACGACGTCGACGCGCGCGTCGCCATCGAGCGGGCGAACGCGCGACGACGGACGAGGGAGATGCCGACCGCGAGTGAACTCAAATCGCGCGCGCTCGAGGGCGCGGCGCGCGTCAAAGCGCGCGCGCAAAAGTTGGTGGAGCGCGCGCAAACCATCGACGCGCGAGCGAGCGTCGACGCCGCCAAGGCGCGCGTCGATCGCGCGGTTCGCGCGGTGAAATCGGTGGACGCGACCGCGATGGCGCGAAATGCCTCGCGCGCGGTGCGCGCGCGCGTGGACGTGGACGCGTCGGCGGTGACGATGATGTGGTTGGCGACGGCGTGCGTCGTCGCCAGAGCGGTTTCGGGAGTGGACGCGCGCGCGTGCGCCGTGCTTTCGATGGCGTCTCGAGTCATCGTCAGGCGCACGGTCGTGGGGACACACGACGCGTTGATGGTCGTCGATCGATTTCTCGCGACGTTTGCAAAGAATTTAGCGCCTCGCGCGTCGGCGCTCGCGGCGGGCTCGCTCGAGGCGCGTCTGCTGGGACGCGCGCTTCGTTTCGTTCGAGGCGCGGAGAGCGCGCTCGAGGTCAAGGCGGTGCTCGTGACTGTGTTAATGGCGTTCGCGATGCGCGTGTTTCTGGCGTTGACGATAAAGGAGGCGCCGTCGCGCGAGGTGAAGGTTGTTCTCGTCACCGGTGGGAGCGGCGGATTGGGCGGCGAGTTGCTCTCCGGCATTCGCGAGGCGTTTCCCGGCGCGGTCGTGTACGGAACGTCGCGAAAGGGATGGAGTGCGAAGGAGGCGTCGAACGACACCGAAGAGACCGGGATGGGAGGGTTTTTCGGGTTCGTCGCGTCGCCGGCAGCGAAACTCTTACAGAGAAGCGCGAGTCAAAAAAACGTGAGACGAGCCGACGACGACGCCGGCGCGCAGCCTCTCGGCGCGACGATCGAAGGTGGTGAGGTCGTGTCGCAACCTCTGTTGAAGATGGACGTCACGGACGAAGAGTCCATCAAGGAGTGCGTCGACGCCATCGTCCGGCGTCACGGCAAAATCGACGTACTCATCAACAACGCGGGCGTGTGTCTGGCATCGTGGGCGAAGCAGACGCCGCGCGCGGATGCCGATTCCATCATGCAGACGAATTTCCTCGGCGTCGTGGACGTCATCAACCACGCGATGCCGCACCTCGCGAAGGGAGCGAACGTTATCAACATCGGTTCCATCGCGGGACGCATCGGGATTCCGTATCAATCGCTGTACAGCGCGTCCAAGGCGGCGTTGATGGTGTACACGGACGCGCTTCGAATGGAGACCAAGTGTTCGGGCGTTCACGTGAGCTTGGTCGAGCCCGGAGACTTACAGCCGGGCATGGCGAGCGTATTTAAAGCGAAAGGATTCGACCGCGATCCCGTCGCCGTTCGCGCCGAGCGAATCATGCGCGAAGAAGAAGCCGCGGGGACGAAGCCCGGCGTCGTCGTGAAGACGGTGATCAAGGCGATCAAATCTCGCGCGCCGAAGAATCGATACTTGGTCGGCCCCGACTCTTGGCTCGTCGAGACTCTCACTCGTGTGTGTTCGTACTCGGCGAAAGAATACTTTCTCGCATCGCATTACAGAATTCCGCCGCGCGACAAGGCTTGGATTCGCGTGTAACTGTATTAAATAATGTCTGCGCGGCGCCTAGTTGTTTTCCCCGCTAAGAACTTCCGCTCTCTCGGCTAAGAATTTCGGCACCTTTTTGCTCTTTTGTCGGCGCACCATGCCCGGCTTGATCGTCTTGCGAAGTTTGGACATGGCGAGCTTGCTGAGCTCGGCTTCGGAGAGCTGCGGCGTCAAGCCGACGTCGCCCGCTTGGCCTCCGAGCTGACCGCTCATTTGTTGCATTTTCGCGCGCATGCTCCCGAACATCATGATGAGCTGTGCTAAGTCCGCCTCGGTGCGACCGCTACCTTTGACTATGCGATTGCGACGAGATTCCGCAGTCGTGCTCGCGACGAGCATGTCCGGATACTGACGCTCCTCCTTGGTCATCGAGTTGATCAAGCTCTTCGCGATCACCATGCTCTTCTCCGCGTTTTCCATGTCCTTCTCGCTCAGCTTGGCGGTCCCGGGCATCATTTGCATGATTTGCTTCATGCTCCCCATGTTGTTCATCATCTCCAACTGGCTGACGAAATCGTTGAAATCAAACGTCGCGTTCATGATTTTCTCCTTGATTTTTTCAGCCTCCTCCTCAGCCACCTCCGCCTGCACCTTTTCGACGAGGCTGACGATGTCACCCATGCCAAGAATGCGGCTCGTCATTCGTTCCGGGTAGAAGGGTTCGAGCGCGTCCATCTTCTCCCCGACGCCGGTAAACTTGATGGGTTTCCCCGAGACTTCTCGCACGCTCAGCGCGGCGCCGCCTCGCGTGTCGCCGTCCATCTTGGTGAGAATGGCCCCCGTAATCTCGACAGCTTCGTTAAACGACGCCGTGAGCGTCGCCGCCTCTTGACCCGTCATCGCATCGACGACGAGCAACGTCTCATCCGCCCGCGTCGACGCCTTGGTCGCCTTGAGTTCATCCATGAGCTTTTCGTCGATGTTCAATCGACCCGCCGTGTCCACGATGACGACGTCCACGTCCTCCTCCTTTGCCTTTTGCACGCCCAGCGCCGCCACCTCGGGCGGATTCCCATCGACACCCATATCAAACACCGGCACATCGATTTGTTTCCCCAGCGTCTTCAACTGATCGATCGCCGCCGGTCGATACACGTCCGTGGCGACGAGCAACACCGTCTTTCCTTGCTTGCGCATCGCCAACGCCAGCTTCCCGCACGCCGTCGTCTTCCCCACGCCCTGCAATCCCGCCATCAAAATCACCGTCGGCTCGCCATCCTCACGAAACTGTATCCCACTCGCCCCGACCCCTCCCATGAGCGCGCACAATTCATCCGCCACGCACTTCACCAACATTTGCCCCGGCTCCACCCCCTTGGTCACCGTCATCCCCGCCGCCTTGTCTTCGCACCGTTTGATGAACCGTCGCACCACGGGCAACGACACGTCCGCCTCGAGCAACGCCCTGCGAACATCCTTCAACGGTGCCTTGACGTTTTCGGCGTTCAATTCGCTCTCCCCGCGCAGACGCGCCCACGCCTTATCCAATTTCTCCGACATGCCCGCGAACGCCTCGGCGTCGCGCACGAGGGCGTCCCCGCGACGACTTCGGTGACTTCGGTGACGCCATCGTCCATGCGAATGGTCGACGACGACGAGCGATGACGCATCCGACGACGACCGACGCGCCGACGCCACCGCGCACTCCCGCGTCGAACCCTCTCTCCGACGACGCGAGACACCACCGACGCGCGACGTCGAACACGTGCGCATCGTCGTCGGCGCCGTCGCCGTCATCGCGCGACCGACGCCACCCATCGCGACGACGGACGCGCGAATGAATCAAAGAGCACACGCACGAACGACTCGAATCGCACGCACGAATCGATCGAACGCCACCGACGCGCGACGTCGCGCCGTCGTGTCCCGTCGTCATCGTCGTCATCGCGTTGGGTTTTTCATCGGCACCGCCCCCGGGACCGATGTAGTACACATGGGCCTATGTAGTACACTGTAGGGACCGATGTAGTGTATTAAAGAATCTCGGACCCATTTAGTGTACTTACTAACTTAGTAAGTACACTAAATGGGTCCGAGGTTAGTAAGTACACGAAATCGGTCCCTACAGTGTACTTAGTAATACTAAGCTCGGACCGATGTAGTGCAATCCAGGGACCGTGCCGAGTATTTTTTCCACCGATCGATCGATCGATCGGTGCTCTGTGATCGGTGTTTTCCGATCGATCGATCGACTCGATCGGTGTTTTTCGATCGATCGACTCGATCGATCGGTTGACGTTTTCGATCGACCGCGTCTCTCGGCGTCAGTCGCGCGCGCGACGATGGGCGGCGGCGGTGATGACGACGACGACGACGGCGACCGGG
>Ga0255780_10005197_pt1 | contig 11030 bp, 8 predicted proteins | sample 071ome_32_FD_179978 | JGI IMG/M metagenome (GOLD analysis project Ga0255780, IMG submission 179978) | Coastal salt marsh microbial communities from the Groves Creek Marsh, Skidaway Island, Georgia - 071405AT metaG (version 2) | ecosystem: Environmental > Aquatic > Marine > Intertidal zone > Salt...
CAAGGACGACAAGGACTACAAGGACGACAAGGACGACAAGGACGACAAGGACGACAAGGACGACAATACCAAGGTGGATGTCGTCGTCGCGAGGACGACGAGTCGGAGGAAAAAGTTCAAGGATGGTGTATTTGATGAGGACGGGAACCTGTCTGCGACGGTGCGGTCAACCTCTATACATCCCCGGGGTACGCTGAAGCAGCAGAAGCGGGTGCGAGGGGAGTTTGAGCATACGTCCGTGGTTGATGGGATGGTGAAGCACCCGGATACGGGGGCGTGGGTGCCGGTGGACTCTATTCCGCCGGCGACGTTCTGTCTGCAGTGCAAGGCAAAGACGACGCCGGTGTGGAGGCCGGGGCCGTATGGGTATAAGACGCTGTGCAATTCGTGTGGGGTGCGGTATATGAAGTGGAAGCGGAAGAAGGAGGGGGAGGGGGAGGAGTGGGTGTCTGAGCCGGGCAAGCAGCCGGCTGTGGGCGGGGTGCCTGGGCCCAAGCAACCGAGGCACAGGAGGAAGCCTGGGCCCAACGTGGAGCGGGCAGTGGGCAAGGACAACAACACCATCAAGGCGGGGGTCGGGATGTCGGATTGCGCGGCGGCGAGGACCCTGGTCGGGATGCCGATGGATGGCGCTCCGGTGATGCAGACGGTGATGCAGACGGTGATGCAGACGGTGCCGGGGACGATGCAAGGGATGGTGCCGGGGGTGATGATGATGCAGGCGATGGCGCAGATGCAGGCGGGGATGCAGGCGGGGATGCAGGCGTCGCCCGTCCAGACCAACGCCTTGACGGCCACCTTTGTCTCGATGCTTGACCACATTGCCACCAGGTCGATCATCGCGGAGCAGGACGAGCGCATGCGGGCGAAGAACGTCATCAAAGACGCCCTCCAAGGCCTGCATGGCGTCTACCACAACCCGATCGACGACAGCTATGTCGCCGCCATCGCCATCTCCGGCGCGCCCATCATCCTCGGCGCCTGGAAGAACCGCGGAGAAGCGATCGTGTGCTACGATGTCGTCGTACTGAGCCTCTACGGCAGGACGCCTCCCCCGGGGACGGGCCGCGCCACCAACCTCGCCGAGCAGAACTACCCGGAAAGCATCCTGATGACATTGACCGCCGGGGGGATGATCAAGTCCGTGCCGGAGATCCGGGCCGAGTTGAGGAAGTGGTTTGAGCGGCAGGCGACGAGCGACGGGTCGTTGCCGAGCAAGGAGAGCGATGAGGCGTTTGTGGAGTCCGTGCGGACGCACGGGCTGGACTTTGAGCGTTACGGAGGCGCATTTGCCAACGGGCATTGGGTCAAGCACGGCAACAGGCTCGGGCTTCTGCAGATGCTCCTGGACATTCACGGGCCGTCGGTCGTGCCTCCGCCGGGCTGGGGCTTCAACAACCCGGTGCCGGCGAGCACGCCGTGGTCCTTTTGAGAGAGATACGAAAACGAACGATATGTAAATTGATTGTTGGCTCTCCGGGGCTGGACGGGGACAGAGACGATCTGACATCTGTGAAGCGCGATATGGGTCGCGGACCGCCCGGGAGACGGCCGATTGCGAACGGATTGCCTCGTGGAGAATTCAAACCGAAATGACGGGAGGAGGAGACCGAAGTTTTGACGCCTTCCCGTTTCCCCCGTACCCCATCCAGTCGGCACTCATGGGGCGGCTCTATGAGACGCTCGAGCGTGGGCACATCGGTCTGTTCGAGTCGCCAACGGGCACGGGAAAGACGATGAGTCTCATCGTTGCGAGCCTGACCTGGCTGGAGCAGGTGATGGCGGGAGCGGCGACGGGGGGCAGGCTGGCAGGGGGAGCAGAGGGGACAGAGGGGGCAGAGGAGCGAGATACAACGATGAAGAGACCAGACGACACCAACGCTGGTGACGACGACGACGACGACGACGACGAGCCAGACTGGTTGAAGTCGTTTGCGGCCGACCAGGAGAGGGAGAAGCGGGTGCAGCGAGAAGCGGCGCGGAAGGAGCGGTTGGAGAAGGCGGCGAGGAAGGGACTGCGGAATGAGTCGAGTCTCCAGGGTCGCGCCGGAGGGGTGGGGAAGGTGCGGAAGACAATCGGGAGCCGGGACGTTTCCGGCACGCAAGACGACGGAAATGATCGAGGGCGTGTCGTGGCCGATGACGAGCAAGACATCGAGTTCCTGTTGGACGACGACGACGACGCGTCCGTCGCCCTGCGTCGTCGGCTGGCGTCCTACCTGGACCCGACGGCGTCGTCGTCAGACGAAGACGACGTCCTACTCGACGATGCCGACGCGGAGGAGCCGCCGCGCGACTTTCCGCAGATTTTCTTCGTCTCTCGGACGCATTCGCAGCTCATGCAGTTCGTCGGAGAGCTGAAGAAGACGCGCTTCCATCCGTCCATGTCGCTGGTCTCGTTGGGGTCCCGCAAGCAGCTGTGCATCAATCCGGACGTGCTCAAGCTGGGTTCTGCGGCGATGATCAACGAGCGGTGCATGGATCTGCAGAACGATGCAGTGCGAAAGCACAAGAGCGTGGACGACGCGGAGGACGGCGGCAAGAAGAAGGTGAAGAAGTGCCGGTGTCCGTACCTCAAGCGGGGGGGCAAGGGGGAGCAGCTCATGAAGGACATGGTGGTCTCCGAGGCCCTTGATATTGAAGAGTTGGCGAGCTTGGGGCGGAAGCAGCGGATATGCCCGTATTACGCGGCGAGGGACGTGGCCAAGTCGGCGGACATTGTGCTGGCGCCGTACTCGAGCCTGATCATGTCGGAGACGAGGGTGAGCTTGGGCCTGGACGGGGGACTGGCTGGGGGCGTGGTGATTGTGGACGAAGCACATAATCTAGTGGATGCGATCAACGGGGGGCATTCGTGCGTGTTGCGGGCGGAGGACGTGACGACGGCGGTGGAGCAGGTGGAGTTTTATTGGGGCCGGTTCAAGACGAGGCTGTCGGCTGGGAACGCGAGGACGGTGCAGACGTTGTTGCTGGCGGCAAAGGCGATTTCGAGCAAAGGGTTCGGGGTCGGGGTCGGAGGCGGCATCGGAGGCGATGATACCCAACAGCATCGCGTCGTGACGACAAACAAGTTTCTGTTTGATACCAGTCTGGACAACGTCAACATGTTCCAGCTGGGGCGGGACATGGCGGAGAACAAGCTGATATTCAAGATCGGCGGGTACTGGAAGAACAGGAAAGACGAGGTGTCCGTCGCCGGAGCGGCTGGCGGCTCGGGATCCCTGCAGGCGCTGATCGAGTTTCTGAAGAAACTGACGTACGACAACCAAGACGGGAGGATCATCGTGGACACGCGAGAACGGTCTCTCAAATATGTGATGCTGAACGCGTCGACGAGCTTCCAGGAGATTGTGGACCGCGCGCGGTCGGTCGTGCTCGCGTCGGGGACGCTGGCGCCGCTCGAGAACATCATGCCGCTGTTCGACAGCAAGCCGCCAGAGGCCATCGAGCGGTATAGCTGCGATCATATCGTGGACCCGGGAAGGCTGCTGGCCATGGCCGTGCCGTCCGGGCCGTCGGGCCGGACGTTTGACTTCCGGCACCCCAACCGATCCGATCCCGCGCTGATCGCCGACCTCGGACGCGCGCTGATCAACGTTTGCAACGTCACCCCCGGCGGTGTGGTCGTCTTTTTCTCGTCGTTCAACTACTGCGACGAGGTGATCAAGGCGTGGGTCGGCGCCGGCACTGGCGCTGGCCAGGGAGGCCAGCGAGTTCAGGACCAGCTGGCGTTCGCGAGCGATTCGGTGCTCGGGCGCCTAAAGACCACGAAAGATGTCTACGTCGAACCGCGATCGGCCACCGACGTGGAAAAGGTCCTGACTAATTACGCGGCATCCATCGAGAAGGGCAAGCGCCCCGACGTGCGAATGACTGGCGCCGTCATTTTCGCGGTCGTCGGTGGCAAGCTCGCCGAAGGCATCAACTTCGGGGACGACATGGGCAGACTCGTTGTCATGGTCGGCCTGCCGTACCCCAACCCGCAAGACCCTGAGCTTCAGGAGCGGATGCGCTTCATGGACCGGCAGGCCGCCGAAGCAACCCCGCCCAGGCCATCTCCCAGCAAGGATTACTACGTCAACCTGTGCATGAAAGCGGTGAACCAGTGCGTCGGGCGGGCGATCCGGCACATCGACGATTACGCGGCGATTCTGCTGCTCGACAAGCGATACGCCGAGCAGGCGGCCGTCAGCGGCAAGCTGTCGGGTTGGATCGGGAAGTCGCTGAGGAAGGGAAAGAGCTTTGGAGAGTGCCAAGGGAGTCTCGTGCGATTCTTCAAGCAGTTTAACTGATGATCGTTGATTGATCGTTCAACGGTTGGACTGGAGAGGATCTCCTGACCAATTGGTCAAGCCGGCCAAAGCAAAAGAAGGACGACGTTCGCACGCACGCTAGAGATAGATACAGAAGAAGACAGCAAGAACGCTTCTTGAATTCGATGCTGCCTGCATAAAGGGCGACGCGAGGGCTGATGAATTGAATCCGGCTATCCCTCGTCCAACGACCAACGTACCGATGAACACAAATCACAAGTCCCTGGCCGAGTACTACAGACCGGGCAGCCTCGTTCCCGGCCGGCTGCTCGTGTGGGTGCTGGTTCTCGCCGCGGTACTGGCGCTTGCCTCGGCACCGGGACTCGTCGGAAACCTCGGAAACCCGAGGTCGCCGCCGACGGTGGTGCTCCGCGCAAAGGGGCAGGGAGGGGGACGGGGACAGGGACAGGGACCGACGGAACGATGCGGCCCGCGATTGTTGGTGATTGGAAGTCAGAAGGGTGGCACAACGAGTCTGTACAAGTACATGAAGAGATTCGACTGGATTGCTCATGGCACCGGGCATGGTGCGCACAAGGAGCTGCACTTTTTCGACAAGTACTACCAGCGGTCGACGAAACCTCCTGCCGAGCTCAGCAAAGCGGAGATACGAGACCTGCAGATCGAGTACCTGGGCAAGTTTGGCTGGACGGTGGCACAGTCTGTACCCTCTCCTGACGGCAAACGGTGTCACGACGCCAGGACTGGCCTCACGTTCGACACGGGCGGCGCGGACCCGAACACGGTGCTTAGCGACGTTACCCCGCGATATATTATCGTTCCGGAAGCGGCCGCGTTGGCAGAGCAGCTCAGCGACGATCCGTTTATCCTCGCGCTCTTGCGAGAACCCGCCGCTCGGGCAGTGTCGCATTTCCAGATGGAGTGGCGGGAGCGGTACGAGGGCGACGAGGCCATGCTTCGAGACTCGGACGCGTTCGCGGAGGAGTTCGAGAAGCACGTGCGTCAGGGGATCGACGTCGCACGCGAGTGCCTCGAGTCGTTTCCCGAGGTAAGCGCGGATTGCCACAGGCGGGGCATGTCACACGTCGCAGACTTTGTGTGGAGGGGCTTGTACGCTGTTCACCTGGACCCTTGGCTCAGGCAGTTTGGCCGGGACAAGGTCATGCTATGGGTGAGCGAGGAGTTCAGCGCGGACCCGAGAGCCCACCTCGCCGAGCTTCAGCGGCGGGTGTGGGACGGCCGGCCGACCGAGGTCGGGGAAGCGTTCGAAGAGCGGTTCAACGTCGACGAGCATGTCGTCTTTCCCAAGCCCGAGTCTTTGGAAGTTCTGAAGGCATTCTATGCGGAATACAACGCGGCGCTAGTGACGATGCTGCGCGCCTGGTGGGTACTGACCTCGGACTCTCTCTTGACGCTCTCTGACGCTCTCTGACGCTCACTCGCGCTTCGCTCGTTCGTCACGGTCAGGGGGTACGACCAGCAGGCGGCGACCATCGAGCGCATCTGGTGTTAACGCGCATGACCCAAATGAGTGTTGCTTTCTGAAAGAATTGATCAATTCTTACTGCCCCTTGTTGTTGTCGTCCTGGACGCTCAGCTCGGCCATTTTCTGCATCGCCGAGACATCGGGCTTCATCGCCGGGAACAGCAGCACCTCCTTGATGTTGTTGTTGTCCGTCAGGAACATCGTGAACCTATCGATACCGAATCCCCAACCTCCGGTCGGCGGCAGACCGTACTCGAGCGCGGTGCAGAAGTTTTCGTCGACGAACATGGCCTCGTCGTCCCCGGCGTCCTTGGCGCTGGCCTGTTGCTGGAAGAGCTCGCGCTGCCTGATCGGGTCGTTCAACTCCGTGTACGCGTTGGCAACCTCCTTGGTGTTGACAAACAGCTCGAACCGCTCCGTCATCCCCGGCAGGTCGCGGTGCCACTTGGCGAGCGGCGACATGATCTGCGGGTGGTCGCAGATGAAGGTCGGGTTGACGCACTGCGTCTCCAAAAACTCTCCGACCAGCTTATCCAGCAGCCTCGCCGTGGTCTGCGGCGGGGAGCATTCAACGTTATGCTTGGCGCAGAGGTCGACAAGGAACAGCCGGGCCTCCTCAGAGTCGAGGTCTTCCGGCAGCTTGACCTTGAGCACCTCCTCGAGCCCGGAGCACATGGAGATCCTCCTGAACGGCGGCGTGAAATCCACCTCGTTCGCCGGTCCGTCGGGCCCGTCCGGATGGTAGGTCACCTTGTACCCGCCGGTGATCTCCTTGACCATGCCGGAGATCATCTCCTCGGTCATATCGATCAGGTCGTTGTAGTCAGCGTACGCCTGGTAAAACTCGCAGGTCGTAAACTCGGGGTTGTGCGTCATGTCGATGCCCTCGTTCCTGAACTGCTTGCCGATCTCGTACACCCTGTCCAGCCCGCCGACCACGAGCATTTTGAGGTAGAGCTCTGGCGCCACGCGCATGTACAGCTGCAGGTCGAGGTCGTTGTGGTACGTGATGAACGGCCTGGCGGTCGCCCCGCCCGGAATCATGTTCATCATCGGCGTCTCCACCTCGAGGAACCCGCGCTGGTTCAGGAACGATCGCACGCCCTCGACGATCTTCGCACGCGTGCGGAACACCTGCGCCACGCGCGGGTTCATGATCAGGTCCAAGTACCTCTGCCTGTACCTCGTCTCCTGGTTGGTCAGCCCGGAGTACCCCGCGATCTGGTGCAGGCACGGCGCCAGCACCTGCACCCCCGTCGGGAAGATGCTCAGCTCCCCGCGCTTGGACTTGCCTGGGAAGCCCTCCACTCCGACGATATCGCCGCGTTTGACCGAGTTCATCAGCGCCTGGAAGTCCTTCAGCGGCAGCCCGGCGCCCTCAAAGGTCCGCGCATCGCACATCATCTGCACCTTGGCTCCCTCGCCGACCAGATCGAAAAAGATGAGCTTGGCGCCCGACGCCGCCTTTCGCATGATCCGCCCGGTCACCTTCACCTTCTCCTCCAGCCGCGACCCCGCCTCGATGTCCTTGAACTTGGCCACGTACGCCGGAAGCTGCATGCCCTGGTGGAACTTGTGCGGATACGGGTTGTCGCCCTTGGCCTTCCTGCTCATCACGTGCGCCAGCCTGTTCTCCCGGTACTGCGACGGGTCGAGCGTGTCCGACTCGTCGTCCTCAAGGTTGACATCGTCGCCCTTGGCGGCCTTGGCGGCGGCCCGCTCTGCCGCCTCGGCGGCCATCTTGGCCTTCTTCTCCGCGGCCTCGACGGCCTTCTTCGCGGCCTTCTGCCTCTTCTTGAACTGAAGGGAGCGGGCGGGCAGGCGCGAGTGAGAGAGCGTCAGAAGGCGGAGCCGTCGTTGTTTTCGCGGGGGGCAACTCGTGCATGCGTACGTACCTCGCTCTTGGACATCGGGGCTCCGTTCTCGTCCAGCATCCCCTCCGTGTACGCGGCAGGGAGCACGTAGGAGTCCGCCATGATGATTTGAACTCGATGTGCTGCTGCGTAAAATTCGTGCGTGCTACGGGGACTGCTGCTGCGTCTGTATGTCTGTATGTATGTATTACGTATGAAGTATAGTAGGAGTAGTTCTGAGTGTGAATGAGTTCTTCTGGGTGTGAGTTGACCGCCCAGTTGAACGGCCTCTGTGATCTACCTGCGATCAGAAACACCGATGACCCACGCGTTCAGCACCTCGGCGATGGTGTTCTTGACGCAGGACCCGGCGAGCGTCGAGTCGACGAGCGGGGCGGTCGCGCACGAGGGATTGGCGCCGTCGCCCTGGGACGTGCACTCGAACAGGATGTCCTCGGCGTCGGGGGCACCGTCCCGGTCGACCTTGCACTCGATCAGGGAGCACGAGGAGGACTTGTCGTCGCATTTGCACTTGATCTCCCAGCCGGCTCCATCGCAATCGAAGTCGCAGTTGATGGCTGGCGTTCGTCGGGGCGGGCGGTGGGGTGAGTTGGGTGGTGAGTGGGTGAGCGGGTGAGCGGGGGTCGAATCCAACGCACCGTAGGGGTCCCACTTGCCTGTGTCCGCGTCACACAGAGCGGGTTTCGGGCTGGAGGAGGAGGGTGCGAGCGAAGGGGGAGTGAGGGAGGCAGGGGGAGAGGGGTGCGAGATCGCCCATCACACACCTGTCTTGCCCGCGGGCAGCCGCGATCAGGAGGCACGTGGCCACTCCGACGACGATATTGCACTTCATATTATATTATATTAAATTATATGAGGTTGGCAGGCGGGGGGACTTCTCTCTAGAGAAATTGGCCAACGCGGCTCCTGGCCGCTTGGGACACGCTCTTGGGACCGACCCAAGCGTACGAACGCAGCGCACCTCCAGGCCCTAGCGCACGTCGACCAGCTCGACCTCGAACACCAGCGTCGAGTTTGGCGGAATAGGCCCCGTTCGACTCGATCCGTAGGCCATGGACGGCGGGTAGACGAGCCGCCTGCTGTCGCCCACCCGCATCCCCTCGACGCCTCGATCCCAGCCCTTGATGACTTCGCCGACGCCGAGCCTGAACTTGAACGTGGACTTGCCCTTGGTCTGGTCGAACACCTTGCCGTTGGTCAGCCGGCCCACGTACTTCATCGTCACTTGCTTGCCCGCCTTGGCGACCTTGCCGCTGGCTTTACCCTGCTTGAGCTCGTGAATCTCGAACCCGTTGGGGTACTTTTTGGCCTTTGTCTTGGTCTCGATCACGTCCTCTTGCTTCTTCTTCGCAGGCGGCTGCTCTTTCTTGGCAGGCGGCGCAGCCTTTTGTTTCTTGGGCTGTGGCGCTGGCGGCTCCTCCTCCTCCTCCTCCTCCTCCTCCGACTCGGACTCGGACTCCGACTTGGAGTCGTCCGACTCGTCCGAATCCGCCGACCCCGACTCGCCCGAGTCGTCGCTCGCACCGTCGGTGACGTCCTTGATCTGAGCGACGTTGCCACCCGGCGGCCCATCGTCGTCGGACGAATCGTCCCCGGAGTCATCGTCCTCGGAATCCCCATCCTCAGAATCGTCGTCGCTCGAACCCCCGTCGCCGTCGTATATCGGCAGGCCGCTCTCGTCGTACCCCAGCAGGCTCGGGTCGTCGTCAAAGTCCATGTCAAAGTCGCTATCGTCCTCGCCGTAATCGGGCATGAGGCCGTCGTCGTCCTCGTCGTCCAGCGGCATGAAGTACCCAGTTAGATGGATGGGCGCGTCGCCGACCACTGTAAACTCAGAGTACTCTTCCAGGGCGAGATCGACCGCCACGCTCTCGGTGCCCCCTTCCCTCAACGAGCACACAGCGAAAGCCTGGTCCTCGTCGCCGCTCTTGACCATCAAGACGCTCTTGGCATTCTTCTTGGCCTTGGGGTCTATGCAAGCCTGGCGAACGAGCGAAGTGCGTCGCGAGTGAGCGTCGGTCGGCGTTTGATCCGCATGCAACGATTCTGAATGCGCACCGTCGATATGTGCAAAAGCATGAGCTCGTCCGGCGACGGCACGTATGCCACCGGATCCTCCTTCGACGGATCAATCACACAGCCGTAAAACATCGTGCGTATACGGAGAATTGGATTAACAATCATCAAACCAGCTTCATCAGCTCTTCGCCCATCCGCTTGCACCCGATCTGCTCCTTCCCGTCCTGCATGATGTCCCCGGTCCGGAATCCCAAGTCCAGCACCTGGGTCACGGCCTCTTCGAGCCTGTCGGCGACCTTGGGGAGGTCGAGGCCGTACCTGCACATCATCGCCGCGCTCAGCACCATGGCCAGCGGGTTGGCCAGGTCCTGTCCGGCGATATCCGGCGCAGACCCGTGCACGGGCTCGAAGATGCCCGGGCCATCGTCGGAGATGCTCGCGCTGGGGAGCATGCCGAGGGAGCCGGTCAGCATGGAGGCCTCGTCGGAGAGGATGTCGCCAAAGATGTTTCCAGTGACGATGGTGTCGAAGCTCTTCGGGTTGCGGATGAGCTGCATGGCGGCGTTGTCGATGAACATATGCGAGAGCTCGACGTCCGAGTACTCGGAGTCGCCGAGGGCCTGCACAGTCTCCTTCCAGAGCCTGCTGACCTCGAGGACGTTGGCCTTGTCGACCGAGCAGAGCTTTCCGCCGCGCTTCCTCGCGGCCTCAAAGGCAACGCGCGCGATGCGCTGCACCTCCGACTCGCTGTAGATGTCGGTGTTGTATCCCACGCGCTCTCCGTTGCGCTCCTCGATGCCACGCGGCTCTCCGAAGTAGATGCCGCCAACGAGCTCGCGGACAATGAGGATGTCGACGCCAGCGACAATCTCGGGCTTCAGGGTGCTCGCGTCGGCGAGCTGGGGAAGAACGACGGCCGGACGGAGGTTGGCGAACGCGTTGAGGGATGCCCGCAGGCGCAGCAGGCCCTTCTCCGGCTTCATGTCGTACGGGAGGTCGTCCCACTTGTATCCTCCGATGGCGGCCAGCAGCACGGCGTCGGACGCCTTGCAAGCCGCCTCCGTCTCGGGAGGGTACGGGTTGTTGGCGGCGTCAACGGCCGCGCCGCCGATGAGGGCCTCGGTGAAGACAAACTCCTCGCCCTCCTTCGCGCCTGCGGCGTTCAGCAGGTCGATGGCCACGGCCATGATCTCGGGACCGATACCGTCCCCGGGCAAGACTGGTGGAGGAGGGTGCATGGCGAGACAAAGGGGGTGAGTGGGTGCGTCCGAGTCGGTCGAGTCCGAGTCGGTCGAGGGACGTCAATTCGTTGACGGGCCATCGCGACACCAGAGAGGGCGATCACTGCACGCGGTGATCTCATCAACAGGATCTCGT
>Ga0255780_10005211_pt1 | contig 11006 bp, 7 predicted proteins | sample 071ome_32_FD_179978 | JGI IMG/M metagenome (GOLD analysis project Ga0255780, IMG submission 179978) | Coastal salt marsh microbial communities from the Groves Creek Marsh, Skidaway Island, Georgia - 071405AT metaG (version 2) | ecosystem: Environmental > Aquatic > Marine > Intertidal zone > Salt...
TTCCAACGCTTTCGCCATCACCAGCGGAGTGGTTTTCACGATTTTCCCAACCTCTTCGTCGCTTTGCATCATTCGTTTTATTCTCGCCGCTAAGGCTGCGTTTTTATTCACGGCGAGAGAGACGCTTTTAGTGGCAGTAGTGTTAGTGTTAGTGTTAGCGTTAGTAGGGGCAACGCCGCTCATTGTTGTTATTGTTGTTGTTTTTTATATTGTTTGTCGTATGATGTGAAGGATCATCATCATCACAAAAGACAAAAGAGAAAAGAGAGAGTGTAGGGTTTCATTTCATTTTAGCAAAAAAGGTAAAAAAGGGGGTGGAGTTCGTTAAACCAGAGAGTAAATGTTTGCGTGCGCGCGTAAAAAAAGATGTCGCCGGCGCAAAGCGGGAGCGCGATGGTAACCACAAAATCGATGACGACGACGACGACGACGACGACGACAATGGTAATGATGATGATGTCACCACCACGACGAGGACGAGGACAACGTCGTCGTCGACGACGACGACGACTATTACATGACAAGAACACCAAGAACACCGCCGTCGTAAATGCAGCTGAGAACGTGAACGACGAAACACCAACAACAACGTCGGGGGTGGTGGAAGTGAACGAAACCGCGATACACTACTTCACGGAAGACGCCTTCTACGATCGCGCGGAGGAGCTATACTCCTTCTTCCAAAATAACCACTCGGACGCGAAGAGGACGAATTCAGAGCGCTTTTGCTGGGATTATTGGCACGTGGAGAATCAATACACGCAGTTGAGAACGCCGGCGAGGGAGTATTTTCTTCAACAGAAGACGGAAGAAGAGTGCTGCTGCTACGAGAAGTTTGAAGAAGCGCTGCTGAAATACGCGAGGGAAAACTTAGCGCTGTCGAATTTTACGCCGATTTGGATGTCCTGTTACGTCGACGGGATGGGGCAGGAGTTGCACGCGGACGTGCCGCACGGGCCTCTGGCGTTTGTGTTCTCGCTGACGAAAAACTTTGATCTCGATGACGACCGCGGTAGGGGAATTTATTTTCGCGGCGGCGAAACAACCATCTTGCGACCGGAACGCGCGAATTATTGGCAAAGATTCGATCCAACGGAAATAGTGGAAAGGACGCAGTTGTTCGAAGAAATAGAGCCTAAGTTCAATCGATTGACGATATTTGATCCGAGGTTACCGCACGGCGTGCGAGAAGTCAAAGGAACGAAAGATGTTAGCAAAGGTCGGTTGGTCTTAAACGGTTGGTTTAACGAACCGGCGATTTCGTGCCAAGGAGGTTTGACGCTCGAAGACGTGGGTAAAGTTTTAGACGCAAAGTTAGACGCCTTGTACGAAGAGTTGGAGAATCTACCAGCTATGACTGGTTTCGCCGCGTTGCGAATGGAGATTGACGCGGACACTGGAAACGTGGAGTCAATCTCTTGGGGATGCGACACGGTCGCGCCGGCGGTCTCGCTGCACGACCCGGACGAGATCACGGAAACGAGAGACGCCGTTTTAGCAACCATAGCCGGAATGATGAGCGAGTGCGTGTTTCCGTCTTCTAAAACGCGCTCTTCGATTTGCGTGCCGTTCGTTTTCGGTTGATTGTGTGTTTTATAGTCACGACGAGTATCTCGATAAAAATCCATCTATATATATGTGTCATGTAGTTCTTCTTCATTTTCTTCAGAAAAAACGTCTCTCTTTTACTCGTTTTATATATGCATGCGCATCGTCCGTCGTCGTCTTCAACAACAGCAGCAAAAGAAACTTTCGTCGTCGTCGTCGCGTGAACATGAGTAATTTCAGCAGCAAACAGAGAAAGAAGAGACTGACGTCGGCGCTCGTCAGACTCGCTTTGTTCTCGTGCTTCGTTTGGTTCGTTTTGGACGCGTTGGATTTCTCTTCTTCTTCGGTTTCCCCTAATAATAATCACCAGCATCGTCGCGAAGTTTTTCATCGACGCGGCGCGAGCGATGCGAGAGGAAACGGATTTTGCGACGGCAACGAAGAGAAAGAAATGCTGTTGGACAGGTTTCGACGCGCGTGGTTAGATGCAACGACGGATTACGGGAGCGGTGGTGCGACAGCAAAAATCATACAAAACTTTAAAGGTCCGTTAACTTTACACGCGAAACTCGGTCCGAAACTACCGAAAGTACCAAAAGCGAACGGGGAGATGGAAGATCTAGGTTTGATTTCGAAATCCGATTTGAAGAATTTACCAGAACGAGACGCGTTGGATGAGCTACACGAGCGAGGTTTTAAATCGTGCGCGGTCGTAGGGAATGGCGGGAGTTTGTTGTTGTACGAACACGGCGATATCATAGATGCGCACGACGCGGTGTTTCGATTCAACGACGGGACTGGGAAAGAGCCGTATTCTAAATACGCCGGGTCGAAAACGACCGTAAGATTAGTGAATTCGCAACACCGAGGGTACCGAGAATCAGACGAAGAAATCGTTTTGCAGCACCTGACAGCGCCTGCGCATTTGAAATTATACGTCTCCAATCGAGCGAAGAAATTAGTTAATGCAAAAGATTACGCTTTAAGCGGCGCGTTTTATTCCTTCGTGAAGAATCGAATCGATAAGAAATCAACGCCGACAAATGGTATGTATGGTCTGTATTTAGCGCAATCCGTGTGCGAGAAGATTACGATTTTTGGTTTCGCCCGACAGTGGTACAACGCGACGAGGTATCATTACCACAACGATTATGAACCTACGGGGAGTCAAAACGCGAGAGATTCCGCGGAAATGATTCCGTTGGAGAAATTAGTCAGAGACAAACCGACGAAAGTTATGTTTGGAGAACCGTGCGTTGGTGGTGGCGGTAGTACTGGTGGTAGTAATAGTAATAACAATAGATGCCTCTTATGTCCCAAAGGCAGTCGATGCGACGACGCGTCCTGGGTCCCGGTCCCAGAAGTTGGATTTAAAGCTTTGCCGAAAGAAAAAGTGTGCTTATATCCAGCTCGCTCGGTAGAAGGTCCGGCGAGATACGGTACCGTAGACGCGCACGAGCGATGTTACGAGCAACCCAAGGTAGATTGTTTCCTCAGAAGCTAGTAGGTTTGTTTTTACAATGAGAAAACTTATTGTTTTTTTCCTGACGTGAGAGAGACTTTGAAAAAAAAAAGCTTTAATGAAAAAGCGCGCGCAGATAGAACTCCATAACACGCTTTAACATCCACGCCGCGCGCACCACGCGAGATGCCAATAGCAGTAGCAACCAGAGCGTCGCCATCATCGTACGAAGATGAAGACGAGGACGTCACCGAGCGCGCGTTTCGAGAGGTTTGTCTCTCTCTCTCTTTCTTTTTTCTCTTGTATCTAAAAATAGGCGTTTTTCAATACTTCGCTCGCTCGCTCGCGCGCTGCATCTGCTGCAGCTGCGCTTCTGCTTTGCTCTTAGTTTTATCTACTCACGCGAATGAATTCGCATCAAACCTCTTTTGCACACGTGCGTGAACTCGCATAGGTCATGCAAACACTTTCCAGGGACAAATCTCTCGATGCCTTTCGCATCGAATACGAAAAGTTGTATCGAACGCTCAAGAACTCGCACGAGCAGGAGAAAAAGCTAGAGAAAAAGTGCAAGAGTTTATCCGAAGAGTGTCGTCAACTGACCGCGAAAGGAGAACGGTTGCGGATGCATTCGAGAGAAGATGAGACGCAAATAGAAACTTTGAAAGCAGAGCTCGAGTCGGCGTGGAGACAAGCGGACGAAGCTTCGGATTTAGAGATGGCGGGAAAAGAACAGATAGCTAAGTTACGCGTGGAGATCGCCGAGTTGACGAGACGGTGCGAAATGGCTGAGAATGGTGAAGAAGAAGACGACAGAGAAAATTTTGGTCGCGAGCGAAATCACACTCGTCGCCGTCATCGCCTCCACGATGACGACGACGACAGTCGCGGCGACGTTGACGATGATGGTGATGACATCGACGACGATGCCGCCAACAACTATTTTGGCAGTAGCTTTTCGTCTGATAAAGTTTCCGGCGATATCGTCCGTCGCTTGCAGCGTGAGAAAGAAACGGTTCAACTTGAACGTGACGAAAAAGTTGACGAGGTAGTTCAATTACGTCAAGAGATTTCGCAACAAAGAGAAAGAGCGAGATCGGCGGAAACGAAAAAATTAGATCTGGAGTGCGAGTGCGCAAAATTGAAAGATATCGCTCGATTGAAGAGACAAGAGGCGGAAAAGTCAGACACGAAACGCGAGCGATTGGAGCGAGAATTAATGCACGCAAAATCTATGATTGAATCAAAGCAAGGTGAAATTTCGCGGATGAAAGCGCAAGCTGTAAACTTAGAGCAAAAGAATCAAAAGTTAGCCGACGAGCAAAGGAAAAGTGAGCACCGAGTGAAAAACGCGCAGAAAGAGTGCAACGCATACGCGGAGAAAACTGAACGCGTTCGAAGGGAAATAGCAGAGATCACGTTAGAGCTACAAAGAATAAACGAAATCGCGAGACAGAAAGAGATTGAGACGGAAAAGCTGAAAGACTCCGCCACGAAAATTGAGCGCGAGACGAAGAAGATTGTCCAAGTGAAAGAAGCGGCGTTGCGAAAGCTGAAGCAGGCGGAAAACGCGAAAATCGAAAGCGAGCACAAAAGGGACGACTTGAAACTTGAAATCAGTCGCATTGAAAGAGTCGTCGAGGAACAGCGAAGAAATATCGAGTTAGAGAGGAGAGCAAAGGAAGATTTGATGCGAGAGAAAGAGGCTTTGGCGAAACAGACGAGTCAAGCACAGAAGCACACGCAGAAACACAGAGATTTAATCTCGATACACGAACAACACAAGAAAACGCTCGAGAGCGAAATCAAACGATACAGAACGGAAATGAACGATATCGAAGTGCGAGCGAAACATTTAGAGCAGGAGAGACAAAGTGCGGTGCAAGAGGCGAGAACGTTAAAAAGTAAATTGGACGCTGCGCGTGAAGAGCTGGACGCGAAGGAACACTCAATCACAGAACTTCGCGAAAGTTTAAGAGAGACCGATCTGAAAACGAAAACGGCAAAGGCACAGTACGAACGCGCGAGAGTAGAAAATAACGAGTTGAGCAAGAAACTCCTCGATTTGAAAGAAGAAGGCGAACAATTGAGAGACTTGAAATTCAATGCCGAACGTCGTCGCGAGGAAGCCGAGAGCTTAATCGAATGCAAGACAAAAGAAATAGACGAAGACGAGATGAAGAGGAAGCAAATGGAATCGGAAATCGAGAGCTTGAAGAGAAAAAGAGACGATTTAGACCGGAAGACGAACGAAATTTTGATAGAGTTGAAACTGAGCGAAACGCAAAGAAGAAATCTGGAAAAGCACCACGCCGAGTGCGAGAAGAAGCGGGTGGAAGAGAGGCAAGAGATGGATGTCATTTCGAGAGACCGGGACGTCATCTCGCACGCGTTAACGAGGAGAGAGGAAGAGTTAGCTATGACTTACGAGAAAATCAAAGTGCAAAGATCGGTTTTGGCGCAAGGTCAAAGAGATTACGAGGCGAGAACGAGAGAGATCAAGGCGTTGAAAATCAATCTGAGCACGCAGACGCATGAACTCGAACGGGAGCGACGCCGAGCTCGGGAAGCGGAAACGTTAGAGAAAGAAGTGAAAGTCTTGACGCGATCATTAACGAGGGAGAAAGCGAAAGTGCGCGCATTGAGCGAAGAGTTGGAGAACCCGTTGAACGTCCACCGTTGGCGCCAACTCGAAGGCAGCGATCCAAACGCCTTCGAGTCTATTCAGAAAATCCAGCAATTACAAAGAAGACTGGTTCAAAAGAGCGAAGAGGTGACGAAATTGGAGAAAGAGCTGGAGGATAAGAGAATGCAGAGCGAGGAGTTGAGAAGAATTGCAGAAAAACGCGTCACGGAGGAAGAGCAAACGCAGATGTTGCGAGAAAACCAAGCGATACTGAAGGAAAAATCCAAACACTTGAAAGCGTTGCGATCGGAGTTGAACGCTCAGATTCAAAAAGCGGAAGAGTATCGTCTTCAAGCAGAAAGCTACCGAAACGAACTGGACGAGATGAAAGAAATGCACTTCCGAGCGAAGAAAAACTCTAGCGAGAGAATTAGCGCGCTCATCTGATTCTGTCGATTTCTTTTTTTTTCTTCTTTTAAGTATAATATTACAATCCAAAACGTGTGTTCTTTTTACTTCTAAACTTTTCCCCTCTTACTTACTTGCCCATGTTCTCAATCGCGGACACCATCGCCGTGGTCACGTCGATACCAATCTGATGCGTCGCTTTTTCGTAATCATCCTTCGCCGCTTGAAACTTCGCCGTGTGTTCGCTCAACATTTTTCTCACCACGGTTTCGTCCAAGTGCTCGACGGGAACGGCTTCCACCGCCAAGATGTCCACGGAGCTGTCCGCGTGCGCGAATGCGAAACCCGAAGAGACGAAATACTGTTTTATCACAGATAAAGTAGTGATGATGATGATGATGATGATGATGATGATGATGAGTTTCATCAAAGAGAGAGAGAGACAGAGACAAAAGGTCAGAACATTGATAATTTACATCGATGTTGATATTCTCTTTCTTTTTTTCCTCGAGTCACGCAAAAGCATCCCAAGGGAGCCGAAGAAGAGGATAGAAAAAAAAAACAAAGAAGAAGAAGAAGAAAAAAATAAGGACGACGATGAAGAAGATGATGAAGAAGAGGACTTACTTTGCTCGTGACGCTCTCCTTATTCTCCACGGAAACTACCCCGGGTCTCAACTTGGCCACCACCGGCACGTGTCCGGGCAAAATCCCAAAATCCCCGGTTTCCGCGGGGACTAAAACCATGTTGACGTCGGCGTCCGCGAAGACCGCTTCGTGGGGTAAGCGGAAGTTCAATTTCACGTGTTCCGGAGGCGGACCGGCGTTCTTGACCTCCTCTTCGCCGCCTTTCGGTAAATCAGACGCTGGCATGTACGTCGTCGGCGTTCCCGGCGGGTCCATCATCGACGGGCGGTATTTATCGAACAACTCTTGGAATTTTTGCAAGGACGTTTGCGTCGATTCTTCCGCATAGTTTGATCGCGAGGAGGAGGAAATCGCTCTTTTGTTGGTGTTGTTGTTGTTGTTGTTGTTCCCGTTCCCGGAAAAGAGAAATCTACTCGCGTACAAAGAGGAGGCGGAGGAGGCGGAGGAGGAAGTGGTGGACGCCGTCGTTTGTCGGATCGCTTGCGTGAACGCTCTGCGCAACGCCATTTTTGTGTTTAAGAGTGTGTGTTGTGCGTAAAACGCCCTCTCTTTTTGTGATGATGGAAGTCGGGACCTAGAACACAAATAAGGCAAAAAGCACTAAACGCGAATGAAATCACAAAAAACTACTTCTCCTTCTCTCTGCTAAAAAAATTCAAACATCATCAATAATCAATCGAATTTTCTCCCACCACCATCGTCTCCTCGACCGTAATAATTATTATTATCATTACTTCTTCTTGTTGTTCTTCTTCTTCGAAAGAGAGCGATGGATTCTACGACGAGCACGTAGCAAACGACCAACGCGATTGTACCGAAGAAGGCCTCGAAACCACCGAGGAAGACCGCTTCGAGGAAGTTAGGAAGAGACGAAGAAGGAGGAGTCTTCGTCTTCGTCTTCGTCGTAGATGTCGATGTGGTTTGACCGTAACAGTCCAATCGAACTTTGTGCGAAGCGATGGTTTCCTCCAAAACCTCGACCATGGCGTTCGCGTCAAAGATGGAAGATAAGACGTAGCTGGCGGCGCGTTCCCATTCGCGCAAAGTGGTCGCTTTGACGGCTTCCTCGTGTTTGAATTTCAATAAACGCGAGCGAGCGAGAAAGGTTTTGCGCAACGGCTCGCGAGTGAAGGCAGCGACGAGCGCGTTATCGTCTTCGTCGTCTTCTCTGCATATGTCGCGCAATATTTTCATCCGTTTGGCGATAAAGCGTCTGATTTTTTGCATGCCAACCGCGATAGTCGTTCGTTTAGCGCTGTCTATGATTGAAAACGAATCGCCCTCGCCGGCGGATAAAGGCGTGAAGACGTCGTTTCCGATGGCCCACGATAAATCCACATCGTCGCGATCGGCGTCGACGTGTATGCCAAAAAGATTTGTCATTAACGACGCTTTCAAGGCGCGCAAGACGTCCGAGGAGTCAACCCATGCGTTTTGCGTCGGGTCGTCTTCGAAACATTTGAACGAAGGAATGTCGATTTTATGCTTCTTGCTGTTTCGCACGGCGACGATGAAAGAGTTGTCTTTGGCTATTTCCGCTTGTTTCCCGCCAGTAAACGCGCCGAGTTTACCGTGCGTGGTCAACTTCAAATCAAACAAAAATACCGGTATGACTTTCGTTGTTCTGTCGCCGTCTCTCAGACCAAGTTGCTTTCGAATGCCTTCTTCGTATTCCTCGACCCAAAAGAGAAGCTCGCTCTCATCCACGAGAAATTCTTCTTCCTCTTCTTCTTCTTCAAAGTTCTCTTCTCCCGCACCATCGTTCCTATTATCGTTGCTAGTTCTCTTACTATTCCTAATTCTATTTTCTATGATCCTTCTTCTTTTTCTGTCCGCGTTCGTATTACTGCCGGAGTAATGCATGGCATTTTTGAACGCTTGGGCGCACAACGCGCACTCCTTAAAATCAACTTCGCGTTCGTTCACTTTAATCTTTCTCCCGGGAAGAAGCGCTCTTTGAAGATACTTCTCGATGCGATGATCGGGATCGATTTTCTTCGCGTCTCGTTCGCTTTGTAAATTGAACGGAAGTTCCGATATGCGGAGGAGTTCAATTTGTACGTGTGAAACCCACGCGTCGTCGGTTTTGAATTTTGCCATCTGATCCGACAACGATCCAAAGTGCTCGTCCAAAAATTCGCGCCTGATTGACGGCGCAAACAACGTCTTACTCGCGTCGCCCAAGAAACCAGCGATTGAAGCGGATAATAGCGGCACGTTTTCCTGTTTCGCGTGCGCGCCTAAAACTTTCGGAGGCACTCGTCTCGCGTAATCGCTCGTGAACTTTGTTCTCTTCTTGGTAAACCCGTTTGGGCCGCTGGTTAAATCTACCCAAGCATACGCCGGCGAAGACAGAGAATCAGAATACGACGATGATTCGGACGAACCATCGTCTCTCGATACCATAGACGTTCCAAAACACTGACTCGAATTTGACGACGACGACGACGACGACGACGACAACTTTTTATCGCCATCGTTACTAACATATGAATACACATACTGCACGTTCGCTTTATTATCGTTTGGATTCTTCGGCCGCCTTGGGTTTAACGCGTAAATGACGTACGGCGAAAACACGTCGTCCTTCTCTGTCTTATATTCTTTCGTCATGTCGTCGTCCCCGCCAAAGACGCTATCTTTTTCGATGATTGAATCTACTTTCTTAAAATCCACCACGTTCTTCGCTCGCCTCGTTGAAGACCACCCGCGCTCCACGCGAACGTTCTCCCTTATCGTCTTTTCAATCAACTCGTTCAGCTCTTTTTTCGCGTGCATCACGTGATAGTGAAAGTGCATCTTATACATCCCTCCTTCGCTTGTGACGTCAGATCTCAAAGTCTCTAAAAACGGTTCGATGTCTCGTTTCGTGACTCTCGCGAAAAAGTTCCCGTCTCGGTTAAAGCCAGACAGTTTCAACGAAATCGATAACCGTAAGTCAATCGGTTCCTCGCGCTCGATGTGGCGGTAAAACCGTTCCAACGACGAATCGTCCTCGCTTTCTTCTTCTCCTTCTTCTTCTTCTCTTTTCCGTAAAGAAAAGGAAGAAGATGAAGATGACGACGATGAAAAGTACGCTCTGCTCGTCTCGCTCATCTCTGCGTAACTGTCGTACACGTTGTAATCTGTTCGTTCTGGAGACGTTCTGGAGATGAGCGAGGAAAGTTGCACTCGCGCGGCGTGCTGCTGCTGCTGCGACGACGACGACGACGACGACGACGACGACGACGCTTCCGAAAAAGTCGACGATGGTGTCGCGACGACGATGAATCCAACGACTATTATTGTCCAGTATAAAAACGTCGATAGAAAGAACGCGAGCATCTCTCTCTCTCTCTCTCTCTCTCTCTTCGTCTCGTTAGTATTATTATTCGCCTCTTCTCGCTGCTGCCATTGTATTACGACGCTTTCACACGCGCGCGCGCGCGCGAGCCGTCTTTGGTGGCGGGTTTCCAGTTTCAGCTGCTCTTTGCAACAACAACAACAACAACACGAATAACAAAAGCGACGCAGCGCCGCACAAGTGCGGGTTCAGAGAAGCAGAAGCAGAAGAAGCAGAAGCAGAATTTGCAGAAAGCGCCCCCCACAAAAGCACAAAAAGCACAATTTTTTCACTCACCGCGTGCCGGTAGACACGAAAAGTAAAAAAAAAAAGGACAAAATAGAACGACATTTTCTTGTTCGCCTCACAAAAACACAAAAGCAGTCAGCCACACTCCTCCTCGTTCTTCTCACGCGAACGGAGCTGACACCTACATCTATTTGGTACGCGCTTCTCGCTTTGTTTTATCGCGATATTTTTTATCTCGCATCGTACCTTGCTTCTTGGCGCGTCGTTGTGCACGTTGTTTGCACGCGCGTCCCCCCACAGGAGTTTTTTTTTTTCTCACGCGAGAGAGCGCGCATTCTTTTTCTTTGTTGTCGCGTGTCGTCGTCATCGTTTGCACGGAGCACACGTCGTGAACGAACGAATGCTCCGATTATAGCGAACGGTGAGGTGTTTTTTCTGCGAACAGAGAGGTTTTGCTTTCGACGAATCACCTCTCTGGTTTCGTTTTGTATCTCTCACTACGTTTAAGATTTTCTTCGAATGGGTGTTGAACGACGTGTGACTCAGATTTTTTTTTCACTTTATTATGAGCGTTGAATTCCCGTTGCGCGTGTATGTATTCTTCTCGAACAACGAAGAGAGCAAATGATTGTTATTTGTTACTGACGCAATGGCGAATGAACCTTTTTCTTTTGTCGTTCCCTAGAGCGAAACCTCTTGAAACGTGCACACGCAGACGCGCAGCGCTTTGTAGAGGAGCATTG
>Ga0255780_10005217_pt1 | contig 11000 bp, 9 predicted proteins | sample 071ome_32_FD_179978 | JGI IMG/M metagenome (GOLD analysis project Ga0255780, IMG submission 179978) | Coastal salt marsh microbial communities from the Groves Creek Marsh, Skidaway Island, Georgia - 071405AT metaG (version 2) | ecosystem: Environmental > Aquatic > Marine > Intertidal zone > Salt...
CCGGTGGTCCTCCTCCTGGCGGTCCCGGTGGTCCTCCTCCCGGCGGTCCTGGAGACGACAAGCCTACAAGATAAGAAATCATCGCGGCGGTTGGTCCGGCATGTGCCCAATATGTACCTAATGAGCCACCTAGTGATGAAGCAGCGTTCTTGTCATCCATTCCCGATTCATGTCAGACGGTCTTTGAAGCTTTGATGCAAGAATAAGCACACCAGTGCTATGAGAAGAAGCCGGCAAATTTAGGTTTGCCGGCTTTTTTATCTTCTGCGAAATACATAAAGTTTTATAACTTATAGGGTGTAGAGATTTCGAGCACAGTATCTCCTTGCCGAGCTAAAGCTTTAAAGCTAACTTTAACTTCCGCGCTTCAGAGACAGGTAATAGTACATACTGGGGATATGTCGGATGGGTGTGACTCTTTAAGTAGGCAGGGTTTAAGTTGCTGATATCTTCCACACTCAGATCGACATGCGTTGCGATGTCATCAAAACTCATAAACCTAGCAATATCTACGTTCTCATATTGCACAGCTGCTTCGAATTCAGACAATTCTACAGAGTGCTTTGACGGATTCTCTAAGATGTCGGCTAGAGCAAGTATCCTCGCAATGTGATTCCGAGTCTCGCGAGGGATGCTTATTTCCCAGATGTTTTCGTTTGAGGGTTCTAATCCGGCGCGATTGGCCCGCGCGATCAGCTCGTATTCCCCCATATTGTATGCCGCGAATACCACGAGCCACTGGTTATTAAATATTTTCGCGAGATATTTTAGATATTCAAGGGCAGCTAATGTTGATCTCATGGGATCAAATCTTGCCTCATACCATTCGTCAGATGGAAGGCCATAGCTTTCGCCGGTTGTGCTAGTAAATTGCCATAGCCCTGCTGCGTTTTTATTGGAAACTGCTGTTGTGACGAGTGCAGCCTCAACAAGAGGCAACAAGGCCGCTTCTGCGGGTAAGCCGTGCTTCGTAACTTCCCTTACGATATCGGGAAAGAAAGGGTTGCCTCTTTCGGTAATAGTTTCAAAGTAGCTTTTTTGACTAAGGTAATAGTTAAGTTGGCCCTGGCGGGATGCTTGAGGATAGTAGGCTTGTAATTGAAATCCGCTGCGCAGGTCACTCCAAACTGAGGATGAAGTCGAGAGAGAACCCGCTTCTTTACCAACGAATTTGGGAATAGCCCTCTGACTGAGGGTTGCTTCCCAGGTTAATATTGTTCTCAAGGCTTGAACAACTTCCAATTCGATTGTCTGTATTTTTTCGGATTTTCCGATGTCGGTGGGTTCTGATTTTTGATGGTTTACATCCTTATTATTAGGAATCGAGCAACTGCATAGCATCACTATTATCGCTAAGTTTACTGATTTCTTATAAAGCATTTTGGGCGCGCCTAGATTTGGCCTTATGGATATAGGGTCGGCCTTACTTGGACTATTATTAGGTAATTTTACCGAGAAAAATTTGCCATTCCGGTCCATTTGTATCAGCGTAGCATTATCTAGCCGCGTTAGGGAGTAAGTAAATGCAACGTATTCTGAGGACAAATAAAAGCAGCTTTCTCGTAGCACAATCAAGCGTAGGATTTTGTAATTCCCGGCCGTATACTCGATTCAAAGCTCTTCCGTCGTTATCAAAATCAAGTATCTGTATCTGTTGGGTTTGAAAGGGGACGGCCTCGTTTTAACCGAATAATGATTATGACAACGGCAACGGCAACGCAAATGCTACGCCCATGCCGAATCAATGCTCTTTATGAAATTTGGGTAAAAAAAAGCGCTCTTGAGAGCGCTTTTTTTACCTGAGTCCGGTTGTTACTGATTGACGAACTCGGGGTAGGCTTCCATGCCGCAGTCAATGATGTCGAGACCTTCTTCTTCCTCTTCAGCGCTGACTCGAATACCCATCACAGCTTTGATGGCAATCCAGGCAATGAGACTGGTCCCGAAGACCCAGCCGAAGATGGTCAGCATGCCGATCAGCTGGCCCATGAAAGTGGCATCCGAGTCCGATAGTAGCACTGCGAAGATACCGAACACGCCGACGGTGCCGTGTACTGAAATCGCACCGACTGGATCGTCAATTCTCAGCTTGTCTAGAGTTACAATGCTGAATACCACGATTACTCCCCCTATCGCGCCAATGAATGTGGACAGCAGAGGGGTCGGGTCAGCAGGTTCTGCCGTGATAGCGACCAGGCCGGCCAACGCCCCGTTGAGACACATGGTCAGGTCAGTTTTACCGAACAGTAGCCGTGCCGTAATCATGGCGGCGATGAGACCACCCGCTGCGGCTGCATTGGTGTTCAGGAAGACATTCGCAACCTCGTTGGCTACGCCGATCCCGCCGAGTTTAAGCGTAGAGCCGCCGTTGAATCCGAACCAGCCCATCCAAAGAATGAAAGTGCCCAGCGTGGCCAGGGGCAGGTTAGCACCAGGTATCGCCTTCACTGCACCCGATTCCTGATACTTGCCCTTTCTCGGGCCGAGCAACAGTACACCGGCAAGTGCGGCTGCGGCGCCGGCAAGGTGCACAATGCCGGAGCCGGCATAGTCGCTGTAGCTCAGTTCGTACAGACCGAACACGGACTTTCCACCCCACGTCCAGCCACCTTCGATAGGGTAAATAAAACCGGTCATCACTACGGCAAAAAGCAGGAAAGCCCACAGCTTCATGCGCTCGGCCACGGCACCGGAGACAATAGACATCGCGGTTGCCACGAACACGACCTGGAAGAAAAAGTCGGAAGCGCCGGCGTATTCTCCCATGTCGCCGAATCCTGATTCAATCGATGCATCGAGAACCGCTTGAATTGCCGCATCGTCCATGCCGGCGACTGTGGTGACCCCCGATAGGAACAGACCGCCGTCGTACATGAAGTTGTAGCCACAGACCAAATACATGGTGCAGGCGATTGCGAACAGTGCAACGTTCTTGGTTAAGATTTCAGTGGTGTTTTTGGTGCGGACGAGTCCGGCTTCCAGCATTGCAAAACCTGCTGCCATCCACATCACTAAGGCGCCACAGATCAGGAAGTAAAAAGTATCCATGGCGTACTGTAATTCAAAAATTTGATCTTGCATTGTTACGTTCTCCAAAAATTGGCTCGCAAGGAAGCGTTTGGTAAAAGTAGACCAGGCTCTGCTACAGAGCGTCGTCCCCACTCTCGCCGGTTCGAATTCGGATGGATTGCAGAAGATCCGAGACAAAGATTTTTCCGTCTCCGATGTGGCCGGTTTTGGCAGCGCCGGTAATGGCTTCAATGGCGCTTTCCAGCAAGTCATCTTTGACTGCCACTTCAATTTTGATCTTCGGCAGGAAGTCCACTGAGTACTCCGCCCCCCGGTACATCTCGGTATGGCCCTTTTGGCGGCCGAAGCCTTTGACCTCAGTCACCGTCGCACCCTGGATGCCAACCTCCGACAGCGCTTCACGGACATCATCGAGCTTGAACGGTTTGATAATTGTGGTGATCAGTTTCATAGATTTGTCCCCGTTGAAGTGGGGCGGCGCAGCCGCCCGTTCTAATAATTAGAGTTCGAAATCCACCGCATAGCCCACTACAAATTTGACAGAGTCGTTGTCTCTTGCAGCCATGCTGGCGTAATCCTCAATGCCGTCACCATCGTCATCGTCGCCTAGAGTCGTGGTCGAGATCATTGCAGAGAAGCCGTCTTTGGCAATGCTGATGTTGAAATCCCAGTAGTCATCGGTGGCACCGTTGAATGAGTACATGAAGTCCCCCTCGTGGAATCCGGCATGTAGACCGATTTCCGCGCCACTCTCCAGCGGTATCACATAATCGAGCGACGTATAGCTGGCTTTGGCGAAACCGAAATCTTCGCCCGGCCCCTCGTCTGGTTCGGCATTTGAGAGCAGAGAAAGTTGTGCAGAGAAGTTGCCTACACTGATTGACCCGTATACCTCACCGAAATCGTACCCAGCGTTCGCATCATAGTTGTAGTAGAGATAGCCGATGTCGTAGGAGAAACCCGCGGCCTCTCCAGCGTAACCGAAGTACACGTCATGCTCATAAGAGTAAGCATCATCAGAGTCGTAGGAGACGTTGGAAGCCCAGGTGCCGATATAGAACCCACTCTCATCTGCGTAGTCGATGCCACCCTGTATCGCAGCTTCATTGATAGATTGTGTCAGTCCTCTCCACAGATAGTTGTTGGTCATGGCGGCATTGGCCGACCATTCTGCGTGGGCTGACCCTGCTGCTGCGAACAAAGTTGCCGCGATTAGAGGGCGATAAAGGTGTTTTGCGTTAACGGCCATAGTGCTGCCTCCTCAGGCTTGTCGTAAAAAATATTAGTGTGGGAACTTCTTTGATCCGAACGCGGTTTGCTTAGCAAAGACTGGGCCAAGGCCAAAAAATCCAATAAAAACAGTCCAGTGGGAGAATCAGAGAGCAATCTGCCCGAGAGGCCAGAGAAAACCCTCGATTTAATGCACTATTGGCGTGCGATTTTTGTTTCTCGCTCTAATATTGTGCGTAATCTTCCTTTGGTTGCCGTACGGATAACGCTGATCCAGTCCGATGCTGAGCATGCGGGTTTGCAGGATTGGCGCAAGAAAAGACGCGTTGCGGGTGATTGCAGGGCCACGCTCAGCATTTAGTGACAGCAGCCGGTAGGGCAGTGAATCGGATTCAAGTCGCTGCCGCAAAGTCTTTCTCTTCGGTGCTCTTGTTAAATGGGCTCGGAATTCGATGTCATTGCTGAACAGGGCTTGCACCAAAAATATGCGATTTTTCAGCGTGCCCAATTTTGGTGTTTACGGAACTTGATTTCTTCGCACGATTTGACAGACTCCCGAGCCGAACCCTCAAGCAACGCACACGGCAGTCGGCGGTAAGGTAGCGCGCAGTGGAGCAACCCTGAGGTTTGTCTTTTTAAGTGCAGTGTCTCACTGACTGATCTGCCAAAACGACAGCACCAGATCGAAGGAGCAGCTATTGATGGAATTCAAACCGTACTCACAGGACGATATGGCCGGTTGTATTGAACTGTTTGATCTGAACTGTCCCCGGTTTTTTGCACGAGAGGAGCGATCAGACTATTCGCACTTTTTACAGCAGTTGCCGGTTTTAGGATCCACGAACACTATCTATCTGCTCGGTTGGCGCGAGCAACGCCTGATCGCCTGTTTTGGAATGGCGCGCGTGTCGTCAGAAACCTGTGCGCTCAGCTGGATCATGGTTCATCCCGAATATCAGCGCCAAGGTTACGGAGAGGAGATGATGGCGCAGCTTTTCACTCTGGCAGGTGCGGCACGTTATCGGAAAGTGGCTATCTCTACCAGTCAGCATGCGGATCAGTTTTTTGCCCGATTCGGGGCCGTTACCCTGCGTTCGCAAAACGACGGCTGGGGACCGGGTATGCATCGGCTGGATATGGAAATAATTCTGCCGTCGGTGAATACACTGGCTGACCTTCATGAACCCCGTTAGTAGAATTTCCGCTCAAGGATCCGACATTACTCTATACTTACGAGCGTCACTGATCGCGCTAGTTAGTGCTGTGCCATGGGTCATTTACCATGAAGTTCCTCAAGCTGAAAAAAGTGCCAGTGGTTCCCTGGAGTTCGCCGCAGCCGTTGAATCTGCGTCCCAGGCTCAGCACGCTTTTTTACCTGTGTGTCGGGCTCAGTGTATTTGGTTTGGGGGAAGCATTGCTTGTGACTGCCAGTGCCGGGGTGAGTCCGTGGACGGTGTTGGCTCAGGGTGTTGGTCGAGTGGCAGACGTGAACCTGGGTTTGGCGACCCTGTTGGTAAGTGTCTGCGTGCTGCTGCTCTGGATTCCGTTAAAGCAGATACCCGGCATCGGCACCGTGGCCAATGCTCTGATTGTGTCTCTGGTAATCGAACAGTCTCTCAGGATTTTGCCGCAGCCTGAAGCCATTTCGTTTCAGCTTGCGCAAGCCATCGCCGGTGTTTTATTGGTCGGCTTAGGAAGCGGAATTTATCTGGTCGCGAATCTGGGTCCTGGCCCCCGAGATGGCCTGATGACTGGCCTGGCAAGTAGGACCGATTTTCCGATTGCCGGGGTGAGAACCACACTGGAAATCGCCGCGGTCGCTGTTGGATGGAGTTTGGGTGGGACCATCGGTCTGGGTACAGTGCTGTTCGCTTTTGGTATTGGTCCGGCTGTCTCTCTGGGACTTTACGCTGTGGGTTTGATCTTTGCCGGTGCGGATGCAGACTGATTGTTGCAAAAGCAGCTTCTGCCGGTAATGGCGAAGAGGCAGTTTCGGTCTGATGCGGCGGCGTTTTGTCAGAATCAGGGTCAACGCGAGGGCGGTGTGCCGCGTGGCTGATCTGTGAGCGGACATCGTATGCCAAGCGAGTGCAAACTTAAGGGCGACAGGGAAAACAGCGAAAGAAAAAGCGAAAGGCAAAGCGGAATGCAAAATGAGAGACAGAGAAAGAAAATAGGGAGCATCCGTTGAGCCAGGATTTAGAAACTCACGAGCGCTGGATGACCTTGGCCATTCAGCAAGCGAAAGCGGCCGCGCAGGCCGGTGAAGTGCCGGTCGGAGCGGTGCTGATTGCAGAGGGCGAGGTCCTTGCGCAAGCGCATAACCGGCCTATCAGCGCTCAGGACCCCACGGCTCACGCGGAAATCCTGGCTTTAAGGGCTGCTGCCGTTCGTCAGCAGAACTACCGCCTTCCCGAAACCACGCTCTATGTTACCATCGAGCCCTGCACTATGTGCGTTGGCGCTCTGGTTCACGCTCGAATTGATCAGCTGGTGTTCGGCGCCCGGGAGCCTCGTTCGGGAGCCGTTGTCAGTCGACAGAATTTGCTGGACTGTGCCAGTTTGAACCACAAGGTGCGCTATCAGGAAGGGGTGCTGGCGGAAGAGTGTGGCAAGATCATGCAGGCGTTTTTTCAATCCAGACGCTGAATGTTGCGCAATATGCTGGGCCTTTCTCAGGCAGTTCTTGGGGTCTAGGTAATCGTACAGCGATCCTTAACATATGAATGAATCCGGGTACAGGTGTCAGATATCACAAGTTAGTGGAATCGCTCGTGCCGGATTTGTGCTGCTGATGTCGGCTGTCGTTATTGGCTGTGGCGCGATCGGTCCTTACTAGGCTTACAGCTGAGATCGCCTTCCAGCCAACGCGATGGCAATCCTTGAGGGTTCGCAGTACCTGCGTCAGGATTGGCTCAACCGCTACATTGATTCCGTGCGCTTTGAGCAGGTCGACGGCGAGGCCATAGTCAACAGTGTTGAATATGAGCGTGTTGAGATCAAACTGGGCGCTCACGAAATTGTCGTTTACTTTTACTGGGACATGGGCAGCGCCCGGGGGCTGGCACCTGCTCTGGTCAGTTAAGCGGCAGCCGGATAACCCCGGTCGCGTATTCTCCGCTTTGAGGCCGCAGCAGGAGAGGTTTATCGGGTGATTGCGGCATCTCAGTTCAGCTCAGATCGCCAGGATATCACGACCCTGTCTCATGTGAATTTCTGGGTCGAGGATTCAAATGCTGCAACCGTTGTTTCCTGTGCCCGGGGAAGTTATCGATCGTCCACCCGCTGAGTTTCGTCCTGAATTTTACCGTGAATTCGATTATCATTGCGGCTCCTAGCTACCGGGCGGTTTCGCCCCGGTTCACCATCTAAGAGAGAGTAGTCTGTTACATGCAATTTCTGCCCGGAGCCAGTGCGCTTTCTGTGTTCAAGCAAGCGAAACTGCTCGCCTCGCTCCAGACAATCTGCCCCGAGCTGCTCGGCATCTCTGCGCGCTATATCCACCTATTCGATGTGGCAGAATCTCTGTCTGTCTCAGATCAGCATACGCTGAGCCGACTGCTGGAGTACGGCGAGCCTTACGAAGAGGAGGAAGCCAGTGACGAGACTTCTCATTTCGAATGTCTGGTGGTTCCCAGATTGGGGACTATCTCTCCCTGGTCCAGTAAATCCACTGATATTCTGCAAAATTGCGGGCTGACTCAGGTCAGGCGGGTAGAGCGGGGAAGTTTATACAGACTTTGCTTTGCCGGCACGGTGGATGAGACTGTAGTCAGTGCACTTCAAAGCCAGTTGCATGACCGGATGACACAAACGGTTCTGCCCGGAGTTGAACACGCCGCAGCGATGTTTGTCAGTAGCGAGCCTCAGCCGCTGAAATCAGTTGACCTGCTCGGGGCAGGAGAGGCGGCACTGCGCCGGGCCAACGCTGAGTGGGGACTGGCTCTGGCTGAAGATGAGATGGAGTATCTGGCGGCGCGCTTCACAAAGCTCAATCGGAATCCGAATGACGTTGAATTGATGATGTTCGCGCAGGCGAATTCCGAGCATTGCCGGCACAAAATATTCAACGCTGACTGGACGATTGACGGACAGGCGCAGAAGCGGTCGCTGTTCGGCATGATTCGGGTTAGTTATGAAAAGTCCCCTGATCGGGTGCTGTCCGCCTATTCGGACAATGCAGCTGTGATGGAGGGCCACACGACCGAGCGATTTTTCCCCAGTGGGGATTCCCAAAGCTATGGATTTCATCAGGAACCGGTCCATATTCTGATGAAGGTCGAAACACACAATCACCCGACCGCAATTGCACCGTTTCCCGGCGCCTCGACCGGGGCCGGTGGCGAAATCCGGGACGAAGGAGCGACCGGGAAGGGTGCGAAGCCTAAAGCCGGGCTGATCGGCTTCAGTGTTTCGAATCTCAGGATTCCGAATCTGCCGCAACCGTGGGAAAACGTTGAGAGCAAGCCGGCCCACATTGCATCACCGCTTGACATCATGTTGGAGGCGCCGATCGGCGGGGCGGCATTCAATAACGAGTATGGACGTCCAAATCTTTGTGGCTATTTTCGCACCTACGAAGCGGCAGTCGGCAATGAGTCCGGCCTCTTGGAAATGCGTGGCTATCACAAGCCGATCATGATTGCCGGCGGGCTCGGCAATATTCGCGAGTCGCATGTGCTCAAAGGGGATATCCCGGTTGGTGCGAAGCTGATCGTTCTCGGCGGTCCGGCAATGCTGATTGGGCTGGGCGGCGGTGCTGCTTCCTCAATGGCTTCGGGCAGTGGCAGTGAAGATCTGGATTTTGCGTCGGTGCAGCGCGAAAATGCAGAAATGGAACGGCGTTGCCAGGAGGTAATTGACCGCTGCTGGCAGCTGGGTGACAGCAATCCGATTCTGTTTATCCACGATGTGGGTGCCGGGGGTCTGTCCAATGCGTTGCCAGAGCTGGTGAAGGACGGAGGCACCGGCGGACGCTTTCAGCTGCGGACCATTCCCAGTGCTGAGCCGCAAATGTCGCCGCTGGAGATCTGGTGCAATGAAGCTCAGGAGCGCTACGTCCTGGCTGTTGCGGAAGCGGAAATTGCCCAGTTTGAAGCCATTTGTGCCAGAGAGCGCTGCCCCTTCGCGGTGGTCGGAGAGTCTACTGAAGACAAGCACATCGAGCTGAACGACCACCACTTTGACAACAAGCCGATCGATCTGCCCATGGATGTCCTGTTCGGCAAGCCTCCCAAAATGCATCGAAACGTTCAGTCAGCGGTGGTGCCCCCTGTCGATGAGGGGCTTGAGGGAATTGAACTGAGTGAGGCGATACACCGTGTTCTCGCTTTGCCAGCGGTTGCGAGCAAAGGTTTTCTGATTACGATCGGAGACCGGACGATAACCGGGCAAGTGTGCCGCGATCAGATGGTCGGCCCGTGGCAGGTCCCCGTGGCAGACTGTGCGGTCACGGCAACGTCCTACAAGGATTACGTGGGTGAGGCGATGGCAATGGGAGAGCGGTCACCGCTTGCGCTGTTCGATGCGCCCGCTTCCGGACGTATGGCCATTGCAGAGACAGTGACCAACCTGTTGGGCGCCGATGTGCCGACGCTGCGGCACATCAAGCTGTCCGCGAACTGGATGGTTGCGGCAGGACATGGCGCTGAGGACGCCAAACTCTATAACACCGTGAAAGCGGTCGCTGAGGACTTGTGTCCCGAGCTGGGGATTTGTATCCCGGTCGGTAAGGATTCGATGTCCATGCGCACGGTCTGGGAAGAGCGGGGTGAAGCCAGGAGTAATACCGCGCCGTTATCTCTTATTGTCTCCGGATTCGCGCCGGTCGCGGACATCCGCCAGTCAATAACGCCTGAACTCTCGCGGAACGCTGGCTCTTTGCTGGTCCTGATCAGCTTGAGCGCTAATCGTTTCCGGCTGGGCGGATCTGCTCTGGCGCAGGTCTTTGGCAGAATTCTGGGTTCAGTTCCGGACCTTGATAACGCCCAAGCGCTAATAGGCTTTTTTGAGCTCATTAAGCAATCCAAGGCAGAAGCCTTGCTAACGGCTTATCATGACCGGTCTGACGGCGGGCTGCTCGCCTGTGTTGCTGAAATGTGTTTCGCGGGGCACTGTGGCGTCGATCTCGATCTCGATCAGTTTTCAGGCGCGGCAGAGCCGGTCGAGGTATTGTTCAACGAAGAGCTGGGTGCCGTCGTCCAGCTCGCCGAGCATGACCTGCCCCGCCTCTGCGAGTTGGCAGATCAGCATGGTTTGAAAGCCTGTGTCACCGTGATTGGGAGGGTGAACGACCGGGATGAACTTGCCATCCGGCTCTCAGGCCAGCTACTCTTCTCGGAAGCGCGTCACACGCTGCAGCGATGCTGGTCAGAGACGAGCTATCACATGCAGGCGCTGCGGGATAATTCAGACTGCGCCCAAGAGGAATTCGAGGGCCTGCTCGATGTTGCTGATCCGGGTCTGCACGCTGAGCTCACGTTTGACCCGGACGATGATATATGCGCACCGTTTATCCATCTCGATGTCAAACCCAAGGTCGCTGTTCTGCGAGAGCAGGGGGTGAACGGTCAGATTGAAATGGCGGCGGCATTTGTACGCGCCGGCTTTGAAGCGATTGATGTGCACATGACCGATCTTATCGAGTCACGTGTGTCTCTTGAGCAGTTTAACATGATGGTTGCGTGCGGCGGATTTTCCTATGGCGATGTGCTTGGTGCCGGCGGAGGCTGGGCCAAATC
>Ga0255780_10005239_pt1 | contig 10973 bp, 9 predicted proteins | sample 071ome_32_FD_179978 | JGI IMG/M metagenome (GOLD analysis project Ga0255780, IMG submission 179978) | Coastal salt marsh microbial communities from the Groves Creek Marsh, Skidaway Island, Georgia - 071405AT metaG (version 2) | ecosystem: Environmental > Aquatic > Marine > Intertidal zone > Salt...
GATTGCGGATCTGGTCCTTGTTGGCATCATAGATCAGCGTGAACTGGAAACCGGAGCCGTAGCGCTGACGCGCCAGCTTCCACAGGTGATCGCCCGGCTGGATGATCACGATGCGGCCTTCCGGCAGATCGGTGAGCGGCTCGCCGCGCACGAAAGGAATTTCGGAACGTGCGACAACCCGCCCGTCCGGCCCGATCTGATCGACCCGAAGATTGTAGGAACCCGGGGCCACCTTCTCACCCAGCGTGATGGACCACTGGCCGCCGGCATCGGCCCGGGTTTCGCCCACAAGGCGGTTGTCCAGATACAGGCGCACGATGCTGTTGGGCGCGGCAATGCCGGAAATGGAGGTGTTTCCGTTGTCGTCGTAGTCGATGCCGCCGATGGCCGCCGGGCCGCCCTCGACCTGGAGGTTGGGCCGCTGCAACACTTCGGCCTCACCGGAGCCGTCGCGCGCCACGGCAACGGCAACAGACTGGGTCGGGCGCGCGCTCTCGCCCGAACGCTCCGGAACTGACAGGGCGATCACACGATCCGCCTCGACCGGATCGGCCCCCTCACACTCGGCGAACAGACGCAATTCGCGCTCGCCCGCGGCCAGCGGCTCGGCGGGAACCAGAACCCATTCGCCCGAACGGTCGGCGGTCACCCGCCCGACCTCGACATCGCCTTCGAGAACAACAATCGTGCACCCTGGAACCGCACGGCCGGCGATCACCACATTGCCCGCCTCATCGACACGCACGATGTCGAAGCTGGGGACCAGCGCCTGTGCTGTGGCGGCTTCGCCCGCCGGGGCATTGCCCGGCTCGTCGGCGGCCTGTCCGGCGGGCGTATCGGCCCGCTCCATCGGCGCATCCGGTTCCGGCAACTGGAAGAACATCCAGGCGCCGACAATCGCGGCGATCACGAGGACCACCAGACCGCCATAGACGTAAGATCGGTTCACGGCCACATTCCGGAGAGATTCCTGTTATATGGAGAAACTATTACGCGGGCTGATTCTAGGCAAACTACCGTTTCCCGCGAAAAGGTTAGGACTATGGTACCGTTACTTTCTTCCGTGTGCGTTTACTGCGGTTCCTCCAACAACGGCCCGCAATCCCACAGAGATGCAGCCACCGAACTCGGCACGCTGATGGCCTCACGCGGCATCGACCTCGTCTATGGCGGCGGCCGTGTCGGCGTGATGGGCACCGTCGCCGATGCGGTGATGAGCGCCGGCGGCAAGGTGACCGGCATCATTCCGGATTTCCTGATGCGCAAGGAAGTCGGGCACACCGACATCACCTCGCTCGAGATCGTGCAGAACATGCACCAGCGCAAGGCGCGCATGGCCGAACTGTCCGACGCGTTCCTCGTACTGCCCGGCGGCCTGGGCACACTGGAAGAGTTTTTCGAGGTCCTGACCTGGCGCTTCCTCGGGCTTCACGACAAGCCAATCGCGCTCCTGAACACGGACGGATATTGGGACAAGCTCTCGGATGCCCTGCAGGCCATGGCCGAGACGGGCTATGCCCGCCAGCAGACGCTCGACTTTGCGCCCGTCGTCAACACGCCCGAAGAGGCGCTTGATCTGTTGGCCGAACGCGCCTCTGCGAGCACGCGGTTCGATACCGACAAGATGTAGCCGTAAAACGCAAGCGGGCGTCCCGAAGGACGCCCGGCTCAGCGTTCTGGTGATGAGGCCCGGGAACTAGGCCCAGGGCTGAATCGCTTCCTTCAGCTTTGCGTAGCCGTCGAGGAAGCCCGGACGCTCGCCCGCATACACCTCATCGAAGGTGTCGAGCGCATCGTCGAGATACTTCTTAAGCTTCTCATTGCCCGGGTTGGCGTCGATATAGGCGTCGCGGATCAGCACGAAGTGAATGCGCGGATCATAGGGCTGCTTGGTGCCGCCGACCCTTTCATCGCCGTCCAGCAGGCGCAGCAGCATGGCGTCAGCCGAACCCAGCGTCTGCTCGTGGATCGGGGGGCCCGACATGCGGTGCATGACCGAGGTCATGTCGCGTCCATTGCCGGTGGTGTAACCCATGTCGTTCCACAGTTCCTGGGTATCGACAGGACCCTGGCCGAGCTTCTCGGCCACCTTGCCCGCGAAAGCGCGCAGCGGATCGGACACGTCGGCCAGAAGGTCGGTCAGACGGTCGCCGTCCAGGTCGGTCGCCAGGATGATGCAGTCGCGCTTGTCGATCAGGTCCCACAGCATCAGGCCGTAGTTGGTGTCGGCGATGTGCTGTTCGATCCGGCCGCCCCAGTTCTCCATGCCGTCCTTGAAGTCGGCGGGGAGCAGCTTGATGATCTTCTCGATGCTTTCGCGGTGTTCCTCATACGGGTTTACCGCGTACTTGCGGCCAACCTCGAACTTGGTGCCTTCCAGCAGCCATGCGTGCAGGCCGGCGTTGATGCCGTCTTCCATGGCCTGGGTCGGCTTGGTCGCGACGCGGCCCAGCTTGCCGGTCTCATGGACCATCTTGAGGAACAGCCGGTTGGCATAGGCCAGCTGGATGGCCGGGGTGTTCATCTCCGAATGGACGATGCCGGTGTCCGCACTGACGTTGAACTTGGGACGGTCCTGGGAGTACGGCAGACACGGCATGCAGCGCACGACCGTGATCGGGCCGTAAGGGCGCACGTTACAGAACACGCCGGCCTGGGTACGCAGCGGGGCGTTACCAGACTTGCCCATGACCACGACCTTGTTGCCGTTGCTGTCATTCACATAGGCATCACCCGCCGTGGACCACTTGATAGAGGTCGCCGGCATGTTGCCGAACCATGCCAGGCATTCCAGCTTGGTGTCGTGGCGATACTGGGACCACATCGGCACGGCGTAGAAGGGAAGCTGCAGGATGTCGATCGCTGCGATGGTGCCGAGCAGCGCATAGGCATCGGTCATCGAATGCGCGATGGGCGCCACCTCGCCCGTAAAGTTGCCGCCCTGCCAGACGACCGCATCGGGATAGCCGTCGGGACGGACATCCGTCGGATCGTAGAGGGCTTCGAGGGCGCCGAAAAGGTCGCCTCCGTCTGCTTCGGTTCGGGCGATGGACATCAGGTCGATCATGAGCGTCCCTCGTTAGGTCATCGGTTGTTGATCGCTGGAGATTCGCATGCCGAGGTTACGGGCGTGCGAAGCCGGATTTCGGCGCACTGTATGCGTCGTGCGCCACCGTCTGTAAAGGGTTTGCGCGCAATTTGCGGCAAAGCGCAGCACTTGTGATGAAGCTGACACAATCCGCCCGCCGCCGCGGCAGGGGCCATGCGCGGGACTACTTGCTGAGCTGGCCGTACACAGCCTTGGCCGCGGTCAGAAGCGCTTCGCGGCCCGCCTCGTCCTCGACGTCGGCGACCATCGCGTAGGACCGGTCGGAATCGTTCCAGTAGAACATCGAGAGGTCGTCGGCGAGCGCATAGGTGATATCCACACCGTTCGCCTGCTCACCACGCACATAGAGCGACACCTTCTTGCCCGTGTCGTCCGCAAAGACGAACTGGGCGGCAGGACCGGCTGTATCGGGCAGCACGCGGCTGCCGAGAAGCCGGTAGCCGAAACTGTCTAGGCGCGGCACACGCACCGGCTTGCCCATGCGGTCGGTGATGTACTCGTCCATATCGCCGAGACGTCCCGACGCGGGCTTGTGCATGTCGTCCTCGCTGCTGACCACGTGAGCCATGGCTGCGCGGACAATCAGTTCCTGGGTGTCGATGGGCGCGGAGGCGACCACCTGGTTGCCGGCATCAGTGTCGGTGTCCATGCCACGCAGGCCCCAGCCGCCGGCGGCACCGACGATGAACAGCACCACCGCCGCGGCAATCGCCGCCCAGGGCGGAATGCCCGAACGCCGCGCACCGAAAGCAGCCAGCGTCTCTGGCGGAATGTCTTCGTGGAGAATGTCGTCGTAGAGCGCATGCAGGCCCGCATTCTGGGCGCGGTAGCGCGCCACGCGCCGTGCATCCTCGGGATTGTCGGCCAGCCAGTCCTCGATCTCCGCCTGCCGGGCGGCATCGAGTTCGCCATCGACGAGGGCGTTGAGCTCGCTGTCGGAGACCCGATCCACGCTCATTTCACCCTCCGGATGGCCGGGGTCCGGGCGCCGTCGTCGATCCGCCGGCGCAGTTCCTCGCGCGCCCGTGACAGGCGCGACATGACGGTGCCGACGGGCACGTCCAGAACACCGGCGGCCTCGGCATAGGTCATGCCTTCAAGGCCGATCAGCAGAAGAACCTGGCGATGCAGCGCGGAAAGGTCACTCAGTGCATCGGACAGTTGCGACAACTCGACCACGGCATCCTGGTTCGAGGCCTCCGCACGCTGCGGGGCCGCGTCCAGCGGGACGACGTCCAGCATCCGCGAGCGCCGCCGCATCTCATTGGCATGCAGGTTGTGCATGATCGTAAACAGCCAGGTCCGCATGTTGGTGCCTTCGCGCCACAGATGGAGCTTGTCGAGCGCCCGCAGGACGACGTCGTTGACGAGGTCGTCGGCCTGGGTGCGGTCACGCATCAGCGCGATCGCGTACCGGCGGAGCCGCGGAATTTCCGCGACAACCGCCTGGCGCTTGGTTTCTGTGCTCACGATTGAGTGGCGCGAAGGTCCAACAGGAGAAGCGATGAAGCTACTTCTTCATCCCGTCCTTCTTCATCATCTCCTCTTTCTTCATCTCGTCCATGGCGGACTTCTGAGGATTGGTGTTGGACTGGGCGAGAGCGGCGCCGGTCAGGGCGATGGACGCAACACCGGCGGCGGCGAGGATACGGGTGATCGACATAGGTAGTCTCCTATTGGGGTAAACTTCGATTGCAGGTACTTCCACGTGAATAAACACCAAGTGGCGGCAAACCTTTCCATATCAACGAGAAAATTTATTTCCCTGCGATATCAGCGATTTAATCCCCGCATGGCATCGTCCAGCCCTTCGACGGTCAGCGGATACATCCGCCCTTCGACGATTTCACTGATCATCCCGATGGTCGGGAAGTAGCGCCACCGGTCCTGGGGCATGGGATTGAGCCAGGCGACATGCGGATATGTCCGCACCAGCCGCTTCAGCCAGACCTCCCCCGCCTCCTCGTTCCAGTGCTCGACGCTGCCGCCGGGATGCTGGATCTCGTAAGGGCTCATGGTCGCATCGCCGACGAAAATCAGCTTGTAGTCCGAGGGATAGGTGTGCAGCACATCCCAGGTCGGCGTGCCGCCCGCGCGCCGGCGGCGGTTCTCCCGCCACAGCGCCTCATAGACACAGTTGTGGAAGTAGAAATACTCTAGGTGCTTGAACTCGGTCCGTGCGGCCGAGAACAGCTCTTCGCACATACGGATATGCGGATCCATCGAGCCGCCGATATCGAACAGCATCAGCACCTTCACCGCGTTGTGCCGCTCCGGCACCATGCGGATATCTAGCCAGCCACCGTTCTTCGCCGTGGAGCTGATCGTGTCGTCGAGATCGAGCTCCTCCGCCGCGCCTTCGCGGGCAAACCGCCGCAGCCTCCGCAGTGCAACCTTGATGTTGCGGGTTCCGATCTCGGTATCCCCGTCGAGGTCCTTGAACTCACGCTTGTCCCAGACCTTCACGGCGGAGAAGTTGCGGTTGCCGTCCTGTCCGATGCGCACGCCTTCGGGGTTGTAGCCGTTGGCGCCATAGGGCGAGGTGCCTTGCGTACCGACCCACTTCTTTCCGCCCTGGTGACGGCCCTTCTGCTCGGCGAGACGTTCGCGCAGGGTCTCCATGAGCTTTTCCCAGCCGCCCATGGCCTCGATCTGCGCCTTTTCTTCGTCGGTCAGTTCGAGCTCGCCCATCTTGCGCAGCCATTCCTCTGGAATTTCGGCGTCGCTGTCGTCGAATTCGGGCGGCTCCAGGCCTCTGAAGACGTGGCCGAACACCCGGTCGAACTTGTCGATATGGCGTTCGTCCTTCACCAGGATCGCACGGGAAAGATAGTAGAATTCCTCGACGTTATACTGCGCGAGGCCCTTGTCCATCGCGCCGAGCAGGTCGAGGTATTCGCGCAGCGATACCGGGACTTCGGCCTTCCGCAGGGTGAAGAAGAAGTCCGAGAACATCCGCGCGGCCGCCTAGCTGTTCGCCCGCTCGCGGCGGTTGAGGAAGGCCAGCCGCTCGAACAGCTGCACGTCCTGTTCCGACTTCAGCAGTGCGCCGTAGAGCGGCGGGATCAGCTTGGCCGGATCGTTGGTCCGCAGCTCCTCGGGATCGATGTCCTCGGCCATGAGCAGCTTCAGCCAGTCGAGCAGTTCCGAGGTGGACGGCTTCTTCTTAAGGCCGGGCACCTCGCGGATGTCATAGAAGGCGGTCAGCGCCTCACGCAGCAGGCGCTTCTTGATCTTCGGATAATGGACATCGACGATCCGCGTCATCGTGTCGGCGTCAGGGAACGAGATGTAGTGAAAAAAGCACCGGCGCAGGAAGGCGTCGGGCAGTTCCTTCTCGTTGTTCGACGTGATGATGACGATGGGACGGTGCCGCGCGACGACCGTCTGCTTGGTCTCATAGACGTGGAACTCCATACGGTCGAGTTCCAACAGCAGATCGTTGGGGAATTCGATATCCGCCTTGTCGATCTCGTCGATGAGAAGCACCGGGCGGGTCTCGCTCTCGAAGGCCTCCCAGAGCTTGCCACGCACGATGTAATTGGCGATGTCCTGCACCCGCGCATCGCCGAGCTGGCCGTCGCGCAAGCGCGCCACGGCGTCGTATTCATAAAGCCCGTGCTGGGCCTTGGTGGTGGACTTGATGTGCCACTCGATCAGTGGCGCGCCCAGCGCATCCGCGATCTCATGCGCCAGCACCGTCTTGCCGGTGCCCGGCTCACCCTTGACCAGCAGCGGGCGTTCCAGCGTGACGGCCGCGTTGACCGCGACCTGAAGGTCGTCGGTGGCGACGTAGGAGTCTGTGCCTTCGAAACGCATGGAAATCCTCCACCGCGGCCGGTCAGGCCGAAAGCCTGCTCTTCAGTTCGGTCTCGATGGCCGCGAGCGCCGCATCGACCTTGGACGGGTCAGGCCCGCCGCCCTGGGCCATGTCCGGACGGCCGCCGCCCCCCTTGCCGCCGAGTTCCGCCACGCCGACGCGGACCAGATCGACCGCGCTGACCTTGCCGGCCAGATCCGAGGTCACGCCCACGACGATGGAGCCCTTGCCGTCATAGGCATCGGCCACGGCCACGACGCCGGAGCCAAGCTGATCCTTCAGTTCATCGACGAGGCTTTTCAGTTCACGCGGCGGCACATCGGCCAGCGCGCGCGCGGCGAACTTTACGCCGCCGATATCCCTGGCCTCGCTGCCTCCGCCCGCGGCATTGCCGCCGCCGGCCGCCAGCTTGCGCCGCATGTCGGTGAGCTCACGATCCAGATGGCGGCGCTCGTCGAGCAGCTGCGCGACACGCGAAGGCACACTGTCGGGCGTGGTCTTCAGGGTCTCCGCCGTCTCGCGCAGCAGGCGGTCATGGGTCTCCAGATAGGCACGGGCATCCGGCCCGGTCAGCGCCTCGATACGCCGCACACCGGCTGAGACGGCACTTTCATGGACGATCTTGAACACGCCGATATCGCCCGTCCGGCGCACATGGGTGCCGCCGCACAGCTCCACGGAAAACGCCGCGCGCTTGCCGCCGTCGTCATTGGCCGCGCCGCCCATGGAGACCACGCGCACCTCGTCACCGTATTTCTCGCCGAAGAGCGCCAGCGCGCCCGCCTCGATGGCGTCGTCGGGGGTCATCAGATGGGTTTCCACCGCCGCGTTAATCGCGACCCGGCGGTTCACCTCTTCCTCGACCGCCGCGATTTCGGCGGCGTTCAGGGGCTTGGGGTGGGAAATGTCGAAACGCAGGCGATCCGGCGCCACCAGCGAGCCCTTCTGGGACACATGCCTGCCGAGATTGATCCGCAGCGCTTCGTGCAGCAGGTGGGTCGCCGAATGGTTGGCACGCAGCCGCGCCCGGCGGACCACATCGACCTGCAGTTCGACCACATCGCCGACGGACAGCGTGCCGTCGGTCACCCTGCCCCGGTGTACATGCAGATCGCCGAGATGCTTTTCCGTGTCGCTGACCTCGACCGCCGCGCCGCCGGATACGCGCATGGCACCGGTATCGCCCATCTGGCCACCGGATTCGCCGTAGAAAGGCGTCTGGTTGACGACCACGGCCACCTCCGCGCCCGCATTCGCGCTGTCCACGGGCTCGCCGTCCACGACGATGGCCACGACCTTGCCCTCCGCCGCCTCGGTGTCATAGCCGAGGAATTCGGTCGCGCCGTGTTCGTCGCGGATGTCGAACCAGACCTCTTCGGTCGCCGCCTCGCCGGACCCGGCCCATGCGCGCCGCGCCGCGGCGCGCTGCTCTTCCATGGCGGCGTCGAACCCGGACGTATCGACCGAGCGGCCCTGGCCGCGCAGGATGTCCTGGGTCAGGTCGAGCGGGAAACCGAAGGTGTCATAAAGCCGGAAGGCGACCTCGCCCGCGAGCGCCTGGCCCTCGCCCAGCCCGTTGGTTTCCTCTTCAAGCAGGCGCAGGCCACGCTCCAGCGTCGTCTTGAAACGCTCCTCTTCCAGCCGGAAGGTCTCGGTGATCAGTGCGTCCGCACGGCCCAGTTCCGGGAACGCCGCCCCCATGGCAGTCACCAGCGCGGGTACCAGCTTGTACATCAGCGGCTCGCGGCAGCCGAGCAGGTGTGCGTGGCGCATCGCGCGGCGCATGATCCGGCGCAGCACATAGCCGCGGCCCTCGTTGGACGGCAGAACACCGTCGGCGATCAGGAAGGAACAGGCGCGCAGGTGATCGGCGATCACCCGGTGGCTGATCTTGCCCGGACCGTCCGGGTCCGTGTTGGACGCATGCGCGGAGGCCTCGATCAGGCTGCGCATGAGATCAATGTCGTAGTTGTCGTGCTTGCCCTGCAGGACAGCGGCGATGCGCTCCAGCCCCATGCCGGTGTCGATGGACGGGCGCGGCAGGTCCTCGCGCCGGTCGGGCGTCACCTGCTCGTACTGCATGAAGACGAGGTTCCAGACCTCGATGAAGCGGTCGCCGTCCTCGTCCGGGCTGCCCGGCGGTCCACCGGGGATATGCTCACCGTGATCGAAGAAGATTTCCGAACACGGGCCGCAGGGGCCGGTATCACCCATCGCCCAGAAATTGTCCGAGGTGGCAATCCGGATGATCCGGTCCTCGGGCAGGCCCGCGATCTTGCCCCAGAGGTCGAACGCCTCGTCGTCCTCGGCATAGACGGTCGCCAACAGCTTGTCTGCGGGCAGGCCGTATTCCTTCGTGATCAGGTTCCAGGCCGCCTCGATGGCGTGTTCCTTGAAATAATCCCCGAAGGAGAAGTTCCCGAGCATCTCGAAGAAGGTGTGGTGCCGCGCGGTGTGGCCGACATTCTCGAGGTCGTTGTGTTTGCCGCCGGCGCGCACGCATTTCTGCGACGTGGTCGCGCGACTGTAGGGACGCGTCTCCACGCCCGTGAACACGTTCTTGAACTGCACCATCCCCGCATTGGTGAACATCAATGTCGGATCGTTGCGCGGGACCAGCGGCGAGGAATCGACGACCTCATGCCCGTCCTGGGCAAAGAAATCGAGAAAAGCGCTGCGAATGTCGTTTGTAGTCGCCATGGATGCCGGATCGATTAAAGCACAAGCATGTGTAAGAGTTCCCACCCGGACGTTGGGACCGGATGCGGCGGTAAGCCGACGGCGTTTGTAGCGTGCGCCCGAAAGCGTGTCGAGGCCGCCCGGGGGTCTGCCCACCGGCGGAAACCGGCCCCGAAACGCGAACGGCGCCCCGTCCGGGACGCCGCCGCGCGGAGGTTATTCGCGTCCGGGTGCGATCAGTCGCCTTCGGCCGCCGCCGGGGTGTCGTCGTCCTCGGTGAATTCTTCCGGCTTGCCCATCATGGCCTCGGAAATCAGGCCGGCATTGGCGCGGATCTTCTGCTCGATCTCACGCGCCATGTCGGGGTTTTCCTTGAGGAAGGTCTTGGCGTTCTCACGGCCCTGGCCGATGCGCTCGCTGCCGTAGGAGAACCAGGCGCCCGACTTGTCGATCACGCCGCCCTGCACGCCCAGGTCGAGCAGTTCGCCCATCTTGGAGACGCCTTCGCCGTACATGATGTCGAACTCGACCACCTTGAACGGCGGGGCCAGCTTGTTCTTGACCACCTTGACCCGGGTCTGGTTGCCGACGACCTCGTCGCGGTCCTTGATCGAGCCGATGCGGCGGATGTCCATGCGCACGGAGGCATAGAACTTCAGCGCGTTGCCGCCCGTCGTGGTCTCGGGGCTGCCGAACATCACGCCGATCTTGTGGCGGATCTGGTTGATGAAGATGACCGTGGTGTCGGAGCGCGCGATGGAACCAGTCAGCTTGCGCAGCGCCTGACTCATCAGCCGGGCGTGCAGGCCGGGCAGGGAATCGCCCATCTCGCCTTCCAGTTCGGCCCGGGGCACCAGCGCGGCCACGCTGTCCACCACCAGCACGTCGATGGCGCCGGAGCGCACCAGCGTGTCGGCGATTTCCAGCGCCTGCTCGCCCGCGTCGGGCTGGGAGATCAGCAGGTCGTCGAGGTTAACGCCCAGCTTGCGGGCGTAGGACGGGTCGAGCGCATGCTCGGCATCAATGAAGGCGCAGGTGCCGCCGGCCTTCTGGGCCTCGGCGGTGACATGCAAAGCCAGGGTCGTCTTGCCCGAGCTTTCCGGACCGTAGATCTCGACCACACGGCCGCGCGGCACACCGCCGATGCCGAGCGCGATATCGAGGCCGAGCGAGCCGGTGGAGATCGAGGCGATATCGACAGCGTTCTCATCGCCGAGACGCATGATCGAGCCCTTGCCATAGGACCTCTCGATCTGGCCCAGCGCGGCTTCGAGCGCCTTCTTGCGGTCTTCCGAATTCATCTTGTTGTCCTCAACAACGCGAAGCGGTGTGGCGCCCATCGATCTCTCCTTGGTTTCGCGGCCG
>Ga0255780_10005240_pt1 | contig 10972 bp, 9 predicted proteins | sample 071ome_32_FD_179978 | JGI IMG/M metagenome (GOLD analysis project Ga0255780, IMG submission 179978) | Coastal salt marsh microbial communities from the Groves Creek Marsh, Skidaway Island, Georgia - 071405AT metaG (version 2) | ecosystem: Environmental > Aquatic > Marine > Intertidal zone > Salt...
CAGTTTTGCGGGCTTTTTCATCGGTTTGATGGCGTTATTCACTGTGCAGGCCGGTGTCATGACCTATTGGACATGGCTGATTTTATTGGCGACTTTTGCGGTAGATGCGACCTTGACTCTGGCTTGCAGGTTCTGGCGCGGTGATCGCTGGTTCGAAGGGCACAATACTCATGCGTATCAACATGCCGCCAGAAAATTCCAGAGTCACCGTAAAGTGACGATAGCCACTATACTGGTTAACCTCTGCTGGTTGTCCCCGCTGGCGATAGCCAGCGTACTCTACCCAAGTTTAGGAGGTCTTTTCAGTTTGATTGCTGTAGCCCCCTTAGCTATGCTGACCGTGGGCTTAGGCGCGGGCAGGCCCTGACGGGTCAGGAGACAACATGCGGATTTCTACCATACCTCTTTCTCGGTCATTAAAGCAGGCACTCATGATGTCTGCTGATGCGCTGATGCTCTTTATGGCCCTGGCGTTTTCATTCGCCCTGCTGGACGGTGACGTCTTCGGACAAGGGCAACGATTTTACGGCTATTTCACCCTGGCAACGGCGCTGAGCATCGTGTTTTTTGCCCGTCTTGGCCTATACCGGATCGTACTGCTGTATATGGGGTTGCAGGCCGGCTTTCTGATTCTTCAGGCAGTGACCTTTGCTACTGTGCTCCTGGCCGCGACCTATTTCTTTACTTCGACAGCGGCTGCCGCTGATTTTTCGGTATTGCTCATTTTCTGGATGATCTCTCTGATGCTCATCGGTGGGAGCCGGTTTTTTGTCAAAGTACTCCTCCAAGGCTTGATTCAGAACTTTCGACCGAAGGAACCGATCATTATCTACGGTGCCGGCAGTTCTGGCATGCAGTTGGTTGTGGCGCTACAGAACGGGGATCAGTATTTGCCGGTGGCCTTTGTGGATGACGGACACCGTATGATCGGCAGCTCGGTGCATGGCATCAGGGTCTACTCGCCTAATTCACTCTATGAGCTCATTGAAACCTATTCCGTCAGGCAAATCCTGCTGGCCATCCCGTCCGCAACTCACGCTGAGCGAAAGGAAATTCTGAACCGCCTGGAACATCTGCCGGTGCATGTGAAAACGGTACCAGACCTGTTCGATATGGTTTCTGGAAAGGTTGGGGTTGATGAAATCAGAGATATCGACATCGAAGACCTTCTCGGGAGAGATATCGTGCCACCTGACCCACAATTGCTTGGTGCCTGCATAACCGGTCAGGCGGTAATGGTGACCGGTGCCGGTGGCTCTATCGGCTCCGAGCTGTGTCGTCAGATTGTGACTATCAACCCGTCTCGGTTGATCATTTTGGATGCTTTTGAATACGGGCTCTACGCCATCGAAGCTGAATTGCGTGAAAAGCTTAAATCAATCGAAGGCGGTGAGAACATTTCGGTTGTTGCCTTGCTGGGGTCGGTTTGTAATCGAGCGCTCATGGAAAATGCCATCAAAACCTTCAATGTGGAAACCGTTTATCATGTGGCAGCCTATAAACAAGTGCCCATGGTGGAGAAAAACATCATTGAAGGGGCGCAAAATAACATTTTTGGAACGCTGACTTCTGCCCGCGCATCAGAGGACTTCGGCGTAAAAAACTTTGTGCTGATCTCTACTGACAAGGCGGTCAGGCCCACCAATTTCATGGGGGCAACAAAGCGATTCGCTGAGCAGGTACTCCAGGCGATGGCCCAGCGGGCCAGCAGGACCCGGTTCAGTATGGTGCGATTCGGTAATGTGCTTGGCTCCTCCGGTTCGGTCGTGCCGCTATTCCGGCGTCAAATCAGCACGGGTGGCCCAATAACGGTGACGCATCCGGAGGTTACCCGCTACTTCATGACAGTCCAGGAAGCAGCTCAACTCGTGATTCAGGCGGGATCTATGGCGAAAGGCGGTGATGTCTTCGTGCTGGATATGAACGAGCCTATCCGTATCGTCGATTTGGCTAAAAAGATGGTGCATTTGATGGGCTATGACGTCAAGGACGAGAACGCCTATCGCGGTGATATCGCTATCGAGTACACCGGCTTGCGCCCGGGGGAAAAGCTTTACGAAGAACTGCTGATAGGTGAATCGGTAACCGGTACCGAGCATCCGAAGATCATGCGGGCAGAAGAGGATTTTCTGGTCTGGGAAGAGTTGCAGGATTTGCTGAACAGGCTGCAGCTGGCCTGCCGGGAAATGAATCTGGCGGAGATCCGAGAGATTTTGCTGGAGGCTGTGGATGGATTCGAGCCGAAGGAAGAGATCAGCGACCCGCTCTGGAATATCCAGTCCAAGGAGTATGCCGCAGGTGCTGGTAACAGCGGCGCAGCATCGATAGAAGAAGGCGAGTCAGCCACAGTGACCCGCCTTTTCAGAGAGTAAGTCAGAGAATAAGTCAGAGAGTAAGAAAGTAAGCGAGTAAAATCCGCCTCTGCCGTTGGCAACACGCCCCGCGCTAAATCTCTCTTCTCGCTGAAACAATAACAACTGGCTCAGTCGGAACGTCGCTGTAGGGCCCGCTTCGACCGGTAGCCACACCGGCTATTTCGTCAACAACTTCCATCCCTTCAATCACCTCTCCGAACACCGCGTAGCCGAAACCGCGAGGAGTGTCGTTAGTGTGATTCAGAAAATCATTGTCCACCAGGTTGATAAAAAACTGGCTGGTTGCGCTGTCCACGACGTTGGTTCGTGCCATGGACAGAGTACCCCGGTTATTGGGTACGTTTGACTTGGCCTCATTTTTAATGGGCTCGTAAGTCGATAACTGCACCATGTCGGCGTTGAAGCCTCCCCCCTGAATCATGAAGCCGTTGATTACTCTGTGGAAGATTAAGCCATCATAAAGTTCGTTATCTGTATAGCGGAGAAAGTTCTCGACACTGATCGGTGCTTTATCCGCCCACAGTTCGATTCGGATCGTGCCTTTGTTTGTCTCCATCACCACGACGGGGTTGTCCTGAGCGAGTGCTGCCGTGCTGATGCTCAGTATCAGTGCTGTTAACAGTGAACGAATCATAAAGCTTTCTCCGGAGTGTCATGGTCGAGCAGTCACTATACCCTAAATCTCGGGAACGGAACCACTGATATAGGGGGCGGGCAATGAGGAACCCCGGGGCCGGAGCGGAGAGAGCGAAAGTGAAGCAGGAGCCTCGGAATAGAACCCAAGCCGCTGGGCGTCGTAAACAGGGGTCTCTCAACACGGAAAGCGCTGTGGGGTTCAGCGTCAGCGCCCAAGGGTCAGCGCCGGGAGGCAGAATCAAGAGGTCAGAGAAGGGAACTGGGAAAATGGCTGCCCAACCTGGACTCGAACCAGGAACCAAGTGATTAACAGTCACCTACTCTACCATTGAGCTATTGGGCAGCAGAGTTATCTTCTCTGTGTGATCCGAACGCCATTATCAGCTGTTTTGGCCGTAGTGGTGACCGAATCCCAGAAAAGGCGCGTAGTCTAATGAGAAAACATAACACGGTCAACCTTGGCGGCTTATGTCTTCCGGAATGGTAGAATTCCGCCCATTGCTGGTGATTTCACTGGCTGCGGAGCCCGTGCAGGCTGTTTTTCCGCTCAATGCGTAACAGTAAAACGATGTCGAAATTATTTACTCTGGAATCCAAGTTCGAACCTGCCGGCGATCAGCCACACGCAATTGCCAGGCTGGTAGAGGGATTGGCCGATGGGCTTCATGCCCAGACCTTGCTTGGTGTTACCGGTTCGGGGAAGACGTTCACCATTGCCAACGTCATCGAGACGGTGCAGCGTCCAACGCTTGTCATGGCGCCGAACAAAACGCTTGCCGCCCAGCTGTATGGTGAGTTCAAGGAGTTTTTCCCCAACAATGCGGTGGAATATTTTGTCTCCTACTATGATTACTACCAGCCCGAGGCGTATGTGCCATCTTCCGATCTTTATATCGAAAAAGATGCTTCCATCAATGATCACATTGAGCAAATGAGGCTGTCGGCAACAAAAGCGCTGCTCGAGCGTCAGGATGTTATTGTCGTCGCCACTGTGTCTGCCATCTATGGTCTTGGGGATCCGGGCTCTTATTTGCAGATGGTAGTGCACCTCGATCGCGGTGACCGGATGGATCAGCGGAAATTACTGAGGCGGCTCGCGGATCTTCAATACACCCGCAATGATATGGAGCTAAGGCGAGCGACTTATCGTGTACGGGGGGATGTCATAGACATTTATCCCGCTGAATCGGAGCGCAATGCAATACGAATCGAGTTGTTTGATGATGAGATCGAAAAACTGTCTTATTTTGACCCTCTGACCGGAGCGCTGATCAAGGAAGTCCCGAGGCTCACCGTCTTTCCGAAATCCCATTATGTGACCCCGCGAGAGAAGCTGTTAAGTACGCTGGACGATATTCGGCATGAACTCAAGGAGCGCCTTTCGCAGTTGCAGGGGAATAATCGACTGGTTGAAGCGCAGCGACTTGAGCAGAGAACCAAATTTGATTTGGAGATGATCCAGGAATTGGGCTACTGCAATGGCATAGAGAATTATTCGCGCTATCTGTCGGGTAGGGCGGCGGGGGAACCTCCGCCCACGCTTTACGACTATCTGCCGGAAAACGCCTTGGTCGTCGCCGACGAGTCCCACGTTTCGATACCGCAGCTAGGGGCGATGTATAAGGGAGACCGGTCGCGTAAAGAAACGTTGGTAGAGTACGGTTTTCGTTTGCCATCAGCGTTGGACAATCGACCGCTGCGATTTGAAGAGTGGGAGTCGCTAACCCCGCAAATAATCTACGTATCTGCCACTCCCGGTCCATATGAGACTGAGCATGAAGGGCAGCAGGTGCGGCAAGTGGTTCGTCCAACCGGGCTGGTTGACCCGGAATTGGAAGTGCGTTCCGCTTCATCTCAGGTTGATGATTTGCTGTCTGAAGTTAACAGGGTTGTGGCAAACCATGAGCGTGTGCTTGTTACGGTTCTGACCAAGCGAATGGCTGAAGATCTGACCGATTATCTCGCCGAACACGGCATCCGGGTTCGTTATCTTCATTCAGACATTGATACAGTAGAGAGGTCTGAAATCCTCCGGGACCTCAGGCTGGGGAACTTTGATGTGTTGGTGGGCATTAATCTGCTGCGGGAAGGACTCGATATTCCGGAAGTTTCGCTGGTTGCTGTGTTTGACGCAGACAAAGAAGGATTTCTGCGGTCTGAGCGTTCATTGATCCAGACGATTGGCAGGGCGGCCAGAAATCTGAACGGCAAGGCGATTCTGTATGCGGATACCGTCACCGGGTCCATGCAAAGAGCGATGGATGAGTCCAATCGCAGACGTGATACGCAACTCGCTTACAATCGTGAACATAACATTACCCCGAAAGGGGTGACCAAGCGCATTCTGGATGTCATGGAAGGCGCCTATGCCAGCAAGGGCTCAGGTTCGCCGCGTTCGACTCGCTCGGTGGCGGAAACGGCGAATGCGTATGGCAAAATGGATTTCTCAGATCCGGAAGAAATCCGCAGGGAAATTTCCCAACAGGAATCCCTGATGTATGAGCAGGCTAAGAATCTGGCTTTTGAGGAAGCGGCCGCCACCCGGGACCGCATCGCGAAGCTTAAACAACGTATGCTAAGACAATGACTTGGTGGCATTTCTTCCGATAAATTCGTCGACACAGGTGGGGGTAATTCCGTATAATTCGCCCGCTTTGCCCGGGAGCCCAGGGCACCGGGGAACCGGTTCTGCTTCCTCGGCTTGCGAGTTGATCAGGCAACAGGCGCGTAGCTCAGTTGGTTAGAGCGCTACCTTGACATGGTAGAGGTCACCAGTTCGAATCTGGTCGTGCCTACCACTCCGTTACACGATGTTGTCCCGGAGTGGCCGAACGGTTCGCTAACCCCCTGATCGGAAACACAGATGCCGGGTCAGCGTGCTTGCAGGATCCAGCCCTTAAAGATCGGACGAGAGTCATGCCTTTAATTACTCTGCCTGATGGTAGTACCAGGCAATTTGATCAACCGGTAACCGTTGCCGGCGTAGCTGCGTCTATTGGACCCGGCTTAGCCAAAGCGGCTCTGGCCGGGCGTGTCGACGGACAACTGGTCGATACCTCCTTTCTCATCGACGATGATGCGGACCTCGCGATCGTTACTGAGCGGGACGATGACGGTATCGAGGTTCTCCGTCATTCCTGCGCGCACTTGATGGCTCAGGCTGTTCAGAGACTCTTTCCGAGCGCTCAGGTAACGATCGGCCCTGTCATTGAGGATGGTTTTTTCTACGACTTTTCCTTCGAGCGGGCGTTTACGCCGGATGATCTGGCGGCGATTGAAAAAACCATGCAGGAGATAGTCAAGGAAAATTTACCTGTTGAGCGCTCGGTGCTTTCGCGCGACGAAGCAATTTCGCTGTTCAGAGAAATGGGGGAAGACTATAAGGTAGAGATCATCGAGAGCATCCCCGGTGATGAGGATCTGTCATTCTATCGCCAGGGCGATTTCATCGACCTCTGTCGGGGGCCCCACGTACCAGACACAGGTAAGTTTAAAGCCTTTAAGCTCACCAGTGTCGCCGGTGCCTACTGGAGGGGCAACTCTGACAATGAGATGCTGCAGCGTATATACGGCACAGCATGGGGCTCTAAGCAGGACCTGAAGCTCTATTTGCAGCGTCTTGAAGAGGCAGAGAAGCGCGATCACAGAAAATTGGGTAAGCAACTCGGACTTTTTCATTTTCAAGAAGAGGCGCCAGGTATGCCTTTTTGGCATCCTGATGGCTGGACTATTTACCAGGTAATTCAGGATTACATGCAGTCGGTTCAGGCTGCCAATGACTATAAAGAAATCAAAACGCCGCAGCTCGTTGACTACTCTCTGTGGGAAAAAAGCGGCCACGCTTCCAAATTCTCTGATGAGATGTTTAGCGTCGAATCTGACAATCGCATGTATGCGATTAAGCCGATGAACTGCCCCTGCCATATTCAGGTGTTCAATCAGGGGCTGAAAAGCTACCGGGATCTGCCTCTGAGGCTGGCAGAATTTGGGTCGTGCCACCGCTATGAGCCTTCAGGCAGCATGCACGGCTTGACGAGGGTTCGCAGTTTTGTGCAGGATGATGGTCATATTTTCTGCACTGAGGAGCAGATCCAGTCTGAGGTGGCGGACTTCATGCAGTTGCTGTTCGCTGTCTACCGAGACTTCGGTTTTGATGAGGTCATTCTTCGTCTGTCGACGCGTCCTGAAAAGCGGGTTGGTTCGGATGATCTTTGGGATAATGCTGAGCAGGCGTTAAAGGATGCACTTGAGGCTACCGGACTTGCCTGGCAGTTGCAGCCGGGTGAAGGGGCCTTTTACGGTCCGAAGATCGAATACTCCCTCAAGGACTGCATGGGCAGGGTCCAGCAGTGCGGCACGATTCAGGTGGATTTTTTCCTGCCGGAACGGCTTGGTGCGAGCTACGTTGCCGAAGACAGTAGCCGGAAGACGCCTGTAATGCTGCACAGAGCCATTCTGGGCTCGTTTGAGCGGTTTATTGGCGTGTTGATCGAGCATTATGCCGGTGCTATGCCGGCGTGGCTGGCGCCACAGCAAGTCGCGGTTCTCAACATCACAGACAAGCAGGGCGAATATTGCAAACAAGTTGAAGAATCCTTGAAAAACAAGGGCTTTAGGGCGATTTCGGACTTGAGAAATGAGAAAATCGGCTTTAAAATCCGCGAGCTCACGCTGCAGAAGGTTCCTTACCTGCTGATTGTGGGTGATAAAGAAGTGGAGAGCCGTACGGTGGCTGTCCGGACGCGTGAGGGGGCAGACCTTGGCACGATGGCGCTGGAGGCGTTCTGTGACCACTTGCAGCAGGACGTGTCCAGCTATGGACGCAGCGAAGCGAACCGGGCGACTCAGTAGGGGAGTTTTGTGTGATGAAGGAGTGTGACTATTAGCACAGTAACAGGATCAGAGCGTCAGCGCGTATGATGAGAAGCAGCGCTAAGAAGCCACTGATCAACGAATTTATTGAAGCCGAAGAGGTTCGGCTCGTCGGAGCAGACGGCCAGCAAGTTGGGATTGTTCCGATTGCCGACGCACGTGCTGCGGCGGAAGAAGCCAAGCTAGATCTGGTGATGATCGCACCGGATGCAGACCCTAAGGTCTGCAAGATCATGGATTATGGCAAACATATTTTTGACCTGAAGAAGCAGAAAGCGGCCAACAAGAAGAAACAGCGCCGTACTCAGGTAAAAGAAGTCAAATTTCGACCAGGGACGGAAGAAGGAGACTATCAGGTAAAACTACGCAACCTGGTTCGTTTCCTTGAGGATGGGGATAAGGCCAAGGTCTCGTTACGATTCCGAGGCCGGGAACTTGCCCATCAACATCTTGGACAGGAGCTTGTGTCAAGGATTCGAGAGGATCTGGCAGACTACGGCACTGTTGAGCAGGAGCCCAAGATGGAAGGCCGGCAAATAGTCATGGTACTGGCACCGGTCAAAAAACGCTGACAGATTGAAAATTGTCCAGCCAGACGGGCGACACCAGCGGCTATTGCTGACTTTCGCCAGGCTGACAGCTTGAATCTGGCAGAATTCAATGAGCCATCGCTCAGGCGATGAGACGGCAGAGGCGTTCAACGCTGCGCACACCGATGTGCATTGCCCCTGACGTTAAATGCGGAGTAGGAAACTATGTCAAAGTTGAAGACCCACAGCGGGGCCGCAAAGCGGTTCAAGAAAACCGGTTCCGGATTCAAGCGAAAGCGCATGAATAAGAACCACATCCTGACCAAGAAGACGACTAAGCGTAAGCGACATCTGCGCGGCACTACCGAGGTCCATGCGGCCGATGTGCCAGCAGTGAAGCGCATGCTGAAAGAAATCTAGTCTGAATCCAACAGCAAAGTCAGGAGATAAATCATGTCCCGAGTAAAACGCGGTGTGGTCGCCAGTCGGCGCCACAAAAAAGTCCTCAAGCAGGCCAAGGGTTATTATGGAGCGCGCAGTCGCGTCTTTCGAGTCGCCAAGCAGGCGGTCACCAAGGCCGGCCAGTACGCTTTTCGAGATCGTCGCGCGAAGAAGCGGGTATTCCGCTCCCTTTGGATCACGCGGATCAACGCCCAGGCCAGAGAGAATGGCTTGAGCTACAGTCAGCTTATTGCAGGGTTGAAAAAAGCGAACATTGAAATCGATCGTCGGGTCCTTGCTGACTTGGCCGTTCACGATAAGCCTGCTTTTACCGCCATTGTCGATCAGGCCAAAGCGAGTCTGGCAGCCTAAGTCTGCCGATTCTGGCTGCCGCCAATGATCGATTCTGAAGCTCTTCTTGCCGAAGCTCTGCTGGATATAGAGCGTGCCAGTGATGAGAAGTCACTGGATGCGTTGCGTGTGCAGTATTTAGGAAAGAAAGGCAGTTTTACTGATCTTCTGAAGACACTGGGCAAACTCCCCGCTGAACAGCGGCCGGCGGCCGGAGAGCAGATTAATCTCGCCAAGAAGAATCTCCAGCAAGCTCTCGAACTCAAGCGAAACGATCTCATATCCCATGCCTTGAATGAGCAGCTTGAGGCGGGTCGGCTTGATGTGACCTTGCCTGGCAGAAGGCAGAGTCAGGGCGGGCTGCATCCGATTACTATGACCATAGAGCGGATAAAATCGATCTTCGCCGGCGCCGGTTATGATGTGGCGGAAGGGCCGGAAATCGAAGATGACTATCATAATTTTGAAGCGCTCAATATTCCGGCGCATCATCCTGCCCGGGCTATGCATGATACGTTTTATGTCAGTCCCGGCACCGTTCTCCGAACGCACACCTCTCCGGTCCAGGTTCACGTCATGGAAACTGGGCAGCCTCCATTTCGAATGATCTGTCCGGGTCGGGTTTATCGCTGTGACTCCGACCTGACCCACACGCCAATGTTTCACCAGGTAGAGGGTTTGTTGGTGGACGAATCAGTGAGCATGGCTGACCTTAAAGGAACTGTGGTCGAATTTCTGCAGGCCTACTTTGAGGTAGAAATGCCGGTAAGGTTCCGTCCGTCCTATTTTCCTTTCACTGAGCCTTCTGCTGAAGTCGATATGGGCTGCGTAAGCTGCGAAGGGAAAGGGTGCCGAATTTGTGGCCACACTGGCTGGCTCGAGGTGATGGGTTGCGGAATGGTCCACCCTAAAGTTCTTGAAATGTCTGGTGTAAATACTGAGATCTATTCGGGGTTCGCTTTTGGTATGGGGGTAGAGCGTTTGGCGATGCTGCGTTACGGCGTGGGTGACCTCAGACTCTACTTTGAAAATGACATTCGTTTCCTCAGGCAATTCAACTAGGGTAAACAATGATTATCAGTGAAAGCTGGCTGCGCGAATGGGTCGATTCCGGGCTGACAACTGACGAGCTTGCCGCGAGTTTAACCATGGCGGGGCTTGAAGTAGATGGAATTGCGCCAGTTGCCCGAGAGTTTAACGGGATTATTGTTGCTGAGGTCAGGCAGGTAACGCAGCACCCTGATGCTGACAAGCTCCGCGTATGTTCGGTCTTCGATGGGGAGCATGAGCAACAGGTTGTATGCGGTGCTCCCAACGTCGTGCCGGGGATGAAAGCGCCATTTGCCACGGTCGGCGCTACCATTGAAACAGGCCAAAGGAAACCGCTGAAGATTACCAAAGCGAAATTGCGTGGTGTGGAATCCCACGGGATGCTTTGTTCGGCCGAAGAGTTGGGGCTGGAAGAAAGTTCTGAAGGGCTGATGGAGCTTCCGTCTGATGCGCCAGTAGGTCAGGACTTTCGTGCGTACCTTCAGCTTTCTGATTCCATGATTGAGTTAGATCTGACGCCAAACCGGGGTGATTGCCTTGGGATGCGGGGAATCGCGCGTGAGGTGGGGGTGCTCAGTCGGAAAGAAGTGTGCGAGCCTGCCGTCAATCCTGTGGAGCCTGTTCACACTGAAGAATTTCCCGTCACCATCAGCGCAACCGAGGCTTGCCCCCGCTATCTGGGGCGGGTGATCCGGAATGTAAAGCTGAATGCCTGTT
>Ga0255780_10005241_pt1 | contig 10972 bp, 12 predicted proteins | sample 071ome_32_FD_179978 | JGI IMG/M metagenome (GOLD analysis project Ga0255780, IMG submission 179978) | Coastal salt marsh microbial communities from the Groves Creek Marsh, Skidaway Island, Georgia - 071405AT metaG (version 2) | ecosystem: Environmental > Aquatic > Marine > Intertidal zone >...
TCGTCCCCGTCCCCGTCCCCGTCCCCATCCCCATGCCCCACCCCCTCCTCTCCGTCGCTGCTCTCGCCCCCCGGGTCGCTACTCTCGCTCTCGACTCGACCGCTCTTGACCAGACTCGTACCGTCGGCCGCGTCGAGCGGGTCCGAGAACGGGTCCGATGACGGGCCCGATGACGGGTCCGATGACGGGTCCGAGAACGGGTCCCCGGGCCCGTCGTCCCCGGCTGGCTCCTCGACCGGCTCAGTGCCATCGTCCCCAAGGAGGAGAACGTCAAGATCCCCCGGACCGTTCCTCTGACGCGCCATGCGCAGCAGGTCCCTCCTGATCGTCATCGGAAAGACCGACTTCCTACCGAGGGCGGACAAAAAACGACTGGTCGCTCCGCTGATCGTCACGTGTACATCCAAAGCGGCCGGACCCCCCCCGTGATTGCCGCGATCCGGTCCGCGATCGCCTTCCCCGCCTGATCCTGCTCGCCACTCTCGAGGAACTGCTTCGCCGATTCGAGGAGGAGCTCGAACGCCCCCGGGTACTCTCTCTTGAACGCCTCTGCCTCGGCCAGGAGAGCCGTCGCGGCGTCCTGAGGGCGCATCCCGTCCATCATCCCCGGGCCGGCCCCGTCCTCCCCGTCGCTTTCCTCCGCGCCCCCGCCGTCCCCCGCGCTCTTGTCGAGCTTGGCTCCCCGGATCTTCTCGTCCACGCGTGCCATGATGTCGTCCAGGGACAACTGGACGCCTGCGTTCTGTTCCTGGGCCGGGGGGGGGGGCAGGAGGGGCTCCGGCTCCTGCTGCTGCTGCGGCTGCTCCTGCGGCTGCTCCTGCTGCTGCTGCAGCTGCTGCTGCTGCTGCTGCTGCTGCATCTGCTGCTGCTGCTGCTGCATCTGCTGCTGCTGCTCCAGCTGCCATTGCGGCTGCTGCGGCTGCCATTGCGGCGGCTGCTGCTGCGGCGGCATGAAGCTCGACCCTACCCCAGTGCCTGACAGGAGATCGCTCCAAGCAGCATCTGTACCCCGAATCTGCGTCCCCTGCATCTGTCTTCAACTGGGGTGCCACAAAATAAAGCAGGCGGGCGCCGAGCTACCTCCGAGAGGCGACGATCACGGAGATCACGAGGGCGAGGAGGACGATGGCGGCCGGCGTGGCGAGGGCCCGGGCCTGCTTCAGCAGCACCTCATTGACGACGTCCGCGATCGCCTCCTTCGCCCGCCTCTGCTTGTCGTACTCGTGCCGGTCCGCCTCGGCCTGCTTGTCGGCCGCGGCCTGGACGCGCAGGTCCCCCCGCGTCAGTGGTGGGGGGGCGCCCGGGACAGACAGCGACTCCCGGGTGGTGTCCCACGTCTGGGGCAGCTTCTTCACGTCGCTGCGGGGACGGTACGAGGATCCCCGATTTCCGATAAAAGTTCCCGACAATCCCGACACAACACCCACACTCGGCGCCCGAGGATCAACCTACACAGAGTCTACCCTAGTCTCAGACTCACATCTGCTCGAAGGGCAGTTTCCCGTTCTGCATCTCGCGTCCCTCCATCGAATCGCCTCCCGCCTGCATTCTGCTCGGTTCATCGGCTAGGAGCACACAATTTTTTCACCGCGTGACCTTCCGGCTCGCTTCCTCCCGGACGATGTGGTCGTCCAAGGCTTTGAGACCCTTCGCCCGGTTCCTTGCAAGGCAGGCCTGGTGGCAGAACCACGCCGGCGTGCCCTCCAAGAATGCCCCGCCCGCCAAACACTCCGCGTGGCGGACGGCGCCACAGCCTAGACAGACGACCGCGTGGTTCCCACCGTCCCTCCGCACGTGCGGGATGAAGAGCTTCTGGGCAGGCAGGGGCATCGGGTGTGTAAGTCGAGCGAGTCCGCGGGCGCCGAGGGCTCTGTGGGAACGGACGCGGCGGCTTCGTCACGGCAATTTCGGGGGAGAAAGATCTCGAATCTGGTCGCGGTTTTTTCTCGTGTACACTAAACCCCCCGCCGACGATGCCCAGTCCCACCTCGTCAGCCCCGCGCGTCGAGTCAGACTCGGCGGCAGCCAGTTTACAGGCTTTCCGAGAGCAGTATCGTGCCGAGCTGGAGAATTTTTACATCAGCCTCTTGACAGCGGCGGACGTATCTTTCTGGCCCCTCCTCGACGGGCTAACACGACCGGCTTTCGACGAGTTCGTGTTTCAGAACACGACCGTGAGTCCCCCCCCCCCCCCCCCCCCCCTCCGCTCGCCTCTCGCTTCTTTTCGGGTCTTGTTTGTAAAAAACCCGTATCTGCACCCACACGCAGTTCCGTCCGGGGCACCACGAGAGGAAGACATGCAACCCGAGCCCACAACTCCCCCCACTGAGCCTCCTCTGACTCGGGGCGGCTGCGAAAAGCCGTCGGAGCCGATTCCCCACGTCCGCGACTTGGTGGCTCGGAACACGCACGATCAGCATTCCGAGGAATGGTTCCGGCTGCGCGGCCGTCTGCTGACGGGGAGCGACGTCGCAACAGCGCTCTCCCAGAACCCGTACCGCACCCGCCGGAGCCTCCTCCTGAGCAAGCTGGGGCTTAAGGAGCACGACGGTGGCGCGACTCGCTTCACTCGGTGGGGAAACGAGAAGGAGGACGAGGCCCTGCTGGAATACTGCCGACTGACCGGCGAAAAGTACGTCACCCTGGGCCTGTGCGTGCATCCCGAGCTGCCCTGGTTGGGGGCCAGCCCGGACGGCGTCACGTTCGGGGGCACCCTGCTCGAAGTCAAGTGCCCGGTCAAGAGGCGGATCATCCCAGGCGTCGGTGAGGGTTCGGGTTTCTCTCGGGTTTCTTTAGGGAAATGGACCACGACTACTACCAGCCAACCGCAAATACCCACCGCCAAATACCCCCTCCCCTCCCCTCCTCTGCTCTTACGCGCCCGCCTCCGCCCGCCACGGCAGCGCAGTCCCCTCCTACTACATGCCCCAGCTCCAGGTGCTGATGCAAGTCTTACAGCTCGAACGGGCCCACTTCATCCAATACCAGCCCGCGACCGACTGGTGCGACATGATCCTGGACATCACGGTGGTGCCACGCGACGAGGCCTGGTGGTCGGCCAGCCTGGGGGCGATGCAGTGCTTCTACAACGAGTGGCAGGCCATGGAGCGGCGTATGGCTGTCGACGAGGTGTACAGGAACGAGATCGTGGACGAGTGGTCCAAGAAGAACGCGCGCAAGAGGAAGCAGCCGGAGCCGAAGGCGATCGACATCATCGGGGCGTTCCTCAGCGACGAGGAGGACGGCGAGGGCGGCGAGGACGGGGGCGGGGGCTCGCCAGGCGCCTAGGCTGCCGGCCGCGCCCTGCCGCGCTCTAAGACGCGCGGATGACCTTCCAGTACGACACGTTGCCTTCGGACGACGCTCTCCGGAGGCACAGGCCGAAGACGGTGATGCGGCTTTTGTCGCCCTCCACCATATATTTGGTTCCCGGTGGGATCTCCAGCATGTGTAGGTGGTGCCCGGGCTCGATTGGGCACGGTTCGGGGGGGAGACCGACGATGAGATCGAGGGCGCCGTCGACGACGACCACTGACGGGCTCTGCTCGTCCCCGGCCGCGTCCGGCATGGGTGGGTAGGGGCGGCTGGAACGGTGCGAGGTCCAGGCGACGATCGGGGTCGAACTGGTCAGCGCCGTCCGGTGCCACCGGCGCAGGAATGCGTTACCGAAAGCCGGGACAAAAGCCGGGGCAGACATCTCGCACGCTCTGGCTAGTTGTTCTGACAGGGCACAATAATTTGGCTGGGGAGACCATGTCAGAACCATGTCAGACGGGCAGCGCCTCCTCTTCGCTCCCCCTCTGCTTCTTCTTTCCCCGGCCGCGCGGCGCCGACGCGCTCGACGTGGCCGCGTTGAGCAGGGTGAGCGTCTTCGATACCTCTCCCCCGTCGAGGGTGAGGACCTGTTCCTCGTCGTCCCCCCCCTCTCGTCCGGCTTGCCCCGCTGCGCCGACCTCGACGAACGGCGGCGGGGTCAGGTCGGTGGCCTGGGCGTCTTTCGGGGTCACCGCGCTGATCTCTATGCCGTCCGCCGCGGCGGAGGAGTCGGCCTGTAGGGGCGCCTCCGCCTTCGCGTCCGCGGCGGGCTTCTTTGCGCGTGACGCCGAGCCCCCGAAGAGCCCCCCCATGCTGCCGAAGAGGCCGCCTCGGGCGGCGCCGCCGGCGGGGCGGGTCATCCGCCTGGGCCCGTTTCCGGCGTGGGCGCCCCCCGCGAGGTTGAACGTGGACGCCTCGGCCATCTGGTTGCTCATGTGCACCATGATCGCGCTGCCGCCCAGGGCCAACATCAGCTGGATCTCTGGCGCCATCGCCCTCCCGGAGCCGTATTTCTCGTGGAGGGCGGCGAAGATGGAGTCGAAGTCGTCCGCCGACGTCATCACGGACTGCGACCACCCGTCCAGCCGTGCGCCGATGGGGTCGAACTCTCTGTTGCCCCACTCCAGCAGGTTGACGACGAGGAGCAAGAGCTTCCTCTGCATCTTTATGGAGTCCTTGACCGCGGCGTCGTGAACGAGGCGGGCGTGCTCCATGCGGAGGTCGTCGAGGTGCGCGGCCATCGTCAGGTCGACGCGGACCTCGGCGCCTCCGCTCTGGAGGCGCTGGAGCTTGTTGAGGAGCTCCATCTTCTCGAGCTTGGCCTTCTGGGCCGCGTCGGCGGCCGCGTCGAAGGCCGCGTCACGCATGTTGTCCCAGGCCCCCGCCCCTTCGGGTTCGTCGAAGGCTGCGTCGAATGTGCCTCCGCCATCGTCGCCGGGCCCGAAGTCTGCCTCGGGCTCGTCGCCGAAGCGCGCCTCCGCCACGACGCCCCCTACGGGCCCCCCCGCCTCTGCGGCGTCGTTGGTCATGGAGCGGGGGACGGCCCGCGTGGTGGCCGCGTTTGCCAGTGCGTCGAACATCGTTTCGCGTTCGTTCCCTGGAGACACACGAGAAAAAAATGCACGGGGGCGGTAAGGACGGAGGGGAGCGATGGCCGAAGGCAAGCGGAAGAGAAGGGGGGGTACAGGGGACTCTAAGGGAGCAGGGGACTCTAAGGGAGCAGGGGACTCTAAGGGAGCAGGGGACTCTTCGAAGAGACGCATCGAGATCGTGGACAACGGCCCCGGGGGATTGATCGCGTTTTTCGGCAGCGGGGGCGCGGACGTGCACCGCCGCATCTACGACGCGGACTACAAGACCGTGGGCACCAAGCTCGTGCGCTCGATCCGGTACACAAGGGTGTGGGTCGGGAAGGACCCCCGACCCGAAGTCCGGGACAGGAGGGGGCACTCGCTGCTCCTCGCCACGCCCGAGGGAAAGCTCGTCTGGGTGGGCAACATGGGGGTCCAGGAGTTCGCCCTCGCGCCCGAGGACAGCGTGAAGGCCTTTGTGAGCGAAATCGGCAACGCCAGCGTCCCCTACCCGTATGTGCGGGGGGCGAAGAACACGTACCTCTTACTCGAGCGCGTGATCGTCCCTAACCAGGATCTCGACGTCCCGGCCGAGTTCGTGAACGAGTGGGCGACGGCAAAGGGGAAGCCGGCGAAGCCAGCCAGCCGGATGATAGACGGGCGAAAGGACCCGTACGGCCACTTCTACGCGCGGCAGGGGCGGGGGAACGAGCTGCCGAAAGGCGTGAGACGGATGCGCATGCGGACGCTCGTACGGCGGCCGGTGTGATGCTGGTCCGCCTCCTCGCGCGGTGAGCATATAACGCGTTGAAAGCTTCTACTAGTCCCTTCTACTAGTCCGCCAGCAGCCGGAAGGTGAGGACGGCGTCTAGGATGACCCCCAGAATGTCCTGCGCGTACGTTTCTAGCTCGGCGGGGAGCGGGTCGTCCCCGGCGTCGACGTCGGCGTGCCCCCTGTACGCGAGGGTGCCTTGCGGGGGCTCGCCGACGGCCTCGTGCAGGGTGATCTCCCAGCGGCCCGTCGACACGCGGACTTCGACGTGGGACCCCTCGACGCGCCCCTCTGCGGCGGGCAGGCCGAGGGCGGTGAACTCGGTCTCGACGACGAGGGAGGCCCCCACGAGGAGGATCTCTGCGGGGCGGGGCGCCAGGGTCACTTGGTCGCTGACGTGGGGCGTCCAGAGGAAGGCGGGCCCGTGGGCGGTGCTGTCGATGGGGTCCCTGACGAGGCCGGCGGCCGCGAGGGTGGCCTCGAGCGGCGTTTTCTGGGGCGGGAGTTGGCTGGGATCTCCGGGCACGGTCCGGCTGAGGTGCGTGGCCGCCCGGGCGAGGCGCGTGATGTCGATGCAGGTGCCGTCGGGGTCCCAGGTGCAGGCCAGGGCGGTGAGGCGGAAGGGGCGGTTCCTGGCGAGTCGGACCCTGACTTCGCGCGAGGCCGGGACCAGCAGGTAGTTGACGAGGCTGTCGACGAAGTGCATCTCGTCTCCCTCGAACAGGGCGATCGCGCACCGGGGCGGGGCGTCGAGGGGGACGAGGACCTCGAGGTCCTCCGTCTCGCCGGCGCCATCGCCGCCGCCCAGAGGGGTGCAGCGTACGTCGACCCTGGCCATGCGGAGGCTCCGGATGGAGACGCGGTAGGAGGGGGTGCACCCGTGGGCGACGAGGTTCCAGTCGGCGTGGTGGATGGGGTTGCGGCAGTCGATGTCTTGGCCGAAGAGGGCCAGCTTCTGGCTGGGGTAGAAGTCGAGGACGGAGGTCTGGGAGGCGTACTCGGCGATGGGCGCGGGGAGCCAGGGGATGGCCTCGGACTTGCGGACGATGTACACCGCCTGCGCCCCGGGGTCGTACAGGCGGTTCCTGTCGTCGTCGAGGACCGCGACGACCCCTCGCTCGGAGAGCGCGACGACGGCCGCCCCGGGCTGGGGCAGCGTGGCGGCGTGCGTGAGTCCGGCGTCGGCGCCGGCGGCGAGATCGGCGATGTAGAGGACGTCGGTGCCGCGCTCGTGGCGGATCGCTACGACGGAGAGGTCGCGGGTGGCCGCGCAGAGCTCGACGCCGGCGTCGAGGGGGTCGAGTCCCGTGAGGAGCACCGTCGCGTGCCCCCCATAGACGTCCACGAGGAGCAGCGCGGGCTCCCCGGCGGGGTCCGTCCCCGCGACGAGGATCCGGGACCCTGCCATGTCCATGGCGATGCCGCTGGGGGCCAGCAGGGCGGCGGTCGTCTCGCGTATCTCGTAGCGCAGGCCGTCCGGACTGTCCGTCACGATGACGAGCGCGCCGTCCTCGGCGAGCAGGGCGATCGCGGTGCCGTCCCCGGCCGCGGCGAGGGCCGCGCCGAGCACGTGTCCGGTGTCCGGGTCGATCGGCGGCGGGTGCGCGAGGGGCAGGAGGAGCGCGCTCTCCACGCCGTGCGCCAGGCCGTCGCGCCCCAGGACGACGGCCCATCGCCCGGCTGCGTCCTGCTTTGCCCCCCACAGGCCGCTCCCGTCCCGCAGCGTGAAGAGGGTCCCGTCGAACACGCGCGCGGCCCCGGCCCCCGCGCGCCCGAGGTCCGCGACGATCGTCTGCCGCCCGCCGATGTGCGCGGAGACGAGGCGCGCGTCGCACGACATGCTGACCCCCCCGGCGGACGTCCAGGACCCGTCGAGCGGGTTCGCGATCGCGTCGCTCGCGATCGAGGCCAGCGTGCGTTTCGGGCGCCCGGCCTCGTATATCTCCGCCACTCTCGCGTCGGCTGTGGCAACGATCATGGCCCGCGCCTCCACCGATAGTTCGGCCGCGCGCGCGGGGCCGAACCCGGGGCCCACCCCCAGCAGGCGCTTCCCCCCCAGCCGCTGGAGGCGCCTCCGGCGCCCGCCCTGCGCGCGCGCGGTCGCGGGGGGCGGGAATGAGGGCGATAGGGGCGTAGGGCCGCCGGGGAGGGGCGTTCACGAATCGACGGCGCGCCCCCCGGTGTCGGGATCGCCGCCTGACCTTTCTCAGAGGCAGAACGACCGAGCGGACCTCCTCGCCGCCGAGTAGCCCGTACGTCCCGCCGAGCGGGGGCAGGGGCAGCCAGAAAGAGAGTCGGGTCCGCGGGGTCGTGAGCAGCACCGCGTCCCCCTCCGGCGCGCGCTTCGGCAGACGTATCTCGTAGTGGTCGCCTGCCCCGCCTTTGGCCAGGCGGACGGGCCCGAGCTGGAATCCGCCGCCGCTCATGTTCCCGTTTCACGTCTACCGGCCGTTGGCCATGTACAGCGCCCCATTCCCCCCGCCGCCCCGATGCCGGCCCCCTAGGGCTGGCTGCGAGGGCTGCGAGGGCTGCTAGGCCTGCTCGCCCTGCTGCTCGCCGGCAAACGCGTTTTCTGACAGGGTCACAGGAAGGTCGTGGGAATGAAGCGCCACCCCGCGACCTCCGTGATCGTCTTCCAGATGCCGTCGAGCTCGTACACCTTGGCGCGGCTCTTGAGCCCGCCGCCGGGGACGATGCAGCGCGCGGCGTCGGCCATCCCACACAGTTCGAGGCACTTGAAGACCACGTAGCGGTAATTGATGAAGTTCGTGCGGCGCGTCGGGCAGGCCACGGCGTACGCCTTCTCGATGGTCTCGAACATCGCGTGCAGCTTGCTGATCGTCTCGGTGTCGAGGTCCAGGAACCCCCTCCCCCCGAAGACCCTGCAGAGGTAGGCGGTCCACCGATAGCAGCCGCTCAACTTCATGGCCTTCAGGCACTCCCTCATGCGGGCGGGGGTGAGCGACTCGGTGTTTATGTTGTGGAGCCGGATGTGCTCCCGGACGCGCGCGACGACCTCGGCGGGGGGGTCCTGTCGGTTGCACCCGGTGATCTGCTCGAGGTTGGCCTGCAGGTGGTTGCTCCGGCGGTACTGGCTAGGGTGGCTGAGACTGCTCTGCCCCATCTCCTGCAGGCTCGTGGCGTAGGTCGGCCCGTTCACCGTGCCACAGCCCCGGCAGACGAGCTGGCCCTCGCACACCTCGCAGTCCTCCCCGCAGTCGTAGCACGCCTCTGCCCCCATGGCCGCCGAGGCGCGGTACTTGGCCCCGAACCGCTCCTCGCGCGTCATCCCTGCAGCAGCCGGAGGGTGGCCAGCAGGGCCGTCGAGGAGACGAGAGCGCTGACCGCCGTGTTCCAGGCGCTGAGCTTCCGGTAGTTGCCGTTCACGACAGTGGTCAGATGGGGCAGCAGGAGGTCCGCGAGCATGGTGGTCAGGGCCGCGTTCACGGCCGCGAGGAGCCAGACGGGGGGGAGCATGGTTCCTTTCTGCCTCTCGGCGAGAATATTCCGCGAGTCCGGGTCCGGGTCCGGGTCCGGGGGCTTATTCGGGCAGTTATCGGGCAGTTATTCTCCGGGTCTATGGGGGGTCCGGGGGGGGGCATCCTCACGGGCGTTCCGGGGGGCGAGCATCGAGTCGAAACCCTTGTGGAGATCGAAGTCGCGCACGAACTGCTCGAGAAAGCCGCGCTTCCGGGCCTGGAAGTCCCTGTGTCCAACGGCTTCGACGCGGGCGAGCCACGTAAAGACGTCGAAATAGTACATCGCCTTCATCCCCTCGTCTTGGATCCCTGCCATCGTCGCCTTGTACACCTCCTCGAGCTTGGAGCCGCGGATGATGTCGAAGCGCTCCGTCGGGACCGCGAACGGGGCCATTTTTTTCTGCCTCTCCATTACTCCCCAATGGCCGAGGACGCGCGGGCTCTCCTCGATACCGTCTCAAGCCACCTGTCCGTGCCCCGTTACCGGAATTTGTCGTCGAGCTCGGAGCCGGACGAGGGGGGGAGCTGCGACGGCGCGCCCGGGCTCGTCTCGGCGGACGCGCGAGAGGACTCCCTCGGGACCAAAGGCCCCTTAGCACCCGGAGGCCCGGTGCGCGGGGGCAGCGCGGAGCCGTCCCCCGCAGACGCCGCGGATGTCGCGGCCCCCGGTGCTCCCGTGGGGCCTCGAATGAGCCCGATCGTCCCCGGTATGACGATCGGGGAGGTCAGGCGGTGCTTGAACCAAATCCGGCGCTGTTCCGCGACCTGCAGATCCGACCACCTTCTTCAGAACGGCATGTGCGCCGGCGCGTTCGCCCTCAGGTATGTCATCGGCGCGGCGGCCAACAGGAAGACGCGGGGCGGCGGGGCGCGCGGGGCTCGGGGGGGGGGGGCCTCGGGTGTGTCAGACGGCCCAGGGCAGAGCTGACCCCGCCCGCCCGGAGCTGCGCGCTTGAATGCGAGTGCGCGAAGACGGCCCTTTCAAAGCGGTCAAACCAGTTCGGAACATCTACCAGCCTCCATAGACGCGAGAGAAAGACTACCGATACAAGTTCGTCGCTCGCTCGTGCCTCGTGACCATGCCGCCCGCCAAGCCCGTGCTGTACTCGAAGTTCGACGCCTCTGCGCTCGAATTCAAGGCGCCCGTGCGCGACAACACGGGAATCTCCGTGCCGGTCCACAGCGGCGGCGCCAAGGTCCAGATTCAGCTCCCGAAGCTCAAGTGAGTGGCCGTCCCCCCCCTCCCCAGCCTTGCCGGATTTCGGTAGCCTCGGGCGGCTCGCACGGGTCGCGAACGCGGCTCCTTCGCCGCGTCGCAGGCAGATCTACGTCAACAGGTGGCAGCAGGGGGCCCCGAGTCTCCGCGCGCTTCTCACGAACGCGTCGGAGGACGGCCCCCACAAGACCCTGCACGCCATGGTGCGGGCCCTCGACGCTGCTGTGCTGGCCGCGGCCAAGAAGAACCTCGCGTCCTGGTTCGCCGGGAAGAAGGGGATCACCGAGGAGTACCTCGACGGCGCGTACAACCCCCTCCTCAAGGAGGGGAAGGAGAACGACACCACGGGTCTCAAGGGCGCGGATTCGGTCAAGCTGACCGTGCCGTGCAAGGGCAAGAGAGGCTCCCCGGAGGGCGAGAAGATCTTCGTCCGCGTCTGCGACCCCGCGGGGAAGGAGATCGAGTGGGACGCCTATGAGGCCAACCACAAAGCGTTCCTCTCCACGTGCATCGTCGAGCTCAGCGACGGTACGTGTACCTGCCCCTGCCCCTGGGCGTGTCCATGCCCCTGCCCCTGCCCCTGCCCCTGCCCCTGCCCCACCGCCCCCGCCCCGCCCCC
>Ga0255780_10005244_pt1 | contig 10970 bp, 5 predicted proteins | sample 071ome_32_FD_179978 | JGI IMG/M metagenome (GOLD analysis project Ga0255780, IMG submission 179978) | Coastal salt marsh microbial communities from the Groves Creek Marsh, Skidaway Island, Georgia - 071405AT metaG (version 2) | ecosystem: Environmental > Aquatic > Marine > Intertidal zone > Salt...
GCCCTCGACCTCCCGGAGGTCTCTTATCTCCTGGCGTCCTCCGAGGGGGCGGTTCAGCTGTCTTTCATGGAGTCGCTCGACAAAGCCTCGACGGAGGCGCTCCGTGCCTTCGCGGCCGCATGGGGGGAACTCACTGTTCTGACCCTCGAGACTGCGTCCCTCGCTTCCTACCTCCTCGTCGTCGGGATCAATCAATCGCCCGCGCAGGATGCGAGCGCAGAGAATGGCAGGGGCAGGCCGAAAGAGCGCAGGGCGGCGGGGCAGCCCGGGCGCGTGCGCGGGCTCAACACGTCCGCGGTCCAGGTTTCCGACAGGCCGATTTCCGACACGGAAAGGTCGCACGACGTCGGCCACTCCCCCGCTCCGACCGGAAACCCCTCCCAGTCGACCCACGGGGCCATCGATCTCGCACAGTCCCTGGCGACGGAGCTCACCGGGGCGCTTTCCAAGGTCCTCGGGCGCCGGATCCGCGCCCGCACCGTTGTCATCACGGCGCCCGCCATAGTTACCGCGGGCGGCGGCTCCCGCCCGGCCCTCCGCGTCCTGGGCCCCATCCAGAAGGCCCAGAACCTGGTGGCGTCCACGACCCTCGGCTGCCTCATGACGGATGAGGGCACCTTCGCCCTCATCGACGGCCCCACCCGCGGCCAGTTCCAGGAACAGGCCATCTTCAACAAGGCCACCAAGAGTAGCCTCCCCCACTACTTCTGCGAGATCGACAAGCTCGGTGGCCAAACGCACCTCTCGAGTCCCTCCGCCGCTGCCGGGGCCACTGCGTGATAGGTGACCTGAATATGTACGCAGCTTTTCTGTACTCTCCATATTTTTAACGCGAAGCAACCTCTGGTGGGTGGCGAGGGTGCCAGTGTCGCGGTCCTTAGCCAGCCCCCCCCAGCCTCTGGTCGGCGGCCAGCCCAACGCATGTGTACCAGCTGACGAGCTGACGAGCGGTGGTGCAAGCGCCGTGACATGGATCCCTCCCCTCGGGATTCCCCCCCGCCCTCCCACGGAATCCCCATATGACACTCCTCTAGCCCTGGGGCCGTTATATCTCCCATCAGATTTCAGGGCCACGCGACGGTCCTCGAGGTGCCCATCCCCACCAACCCCACGTCCCCCGCGCCGGTGCGCCCCAACAGAAGCGATAACCCTCAGAAAAAATCGTATCACGAGATTGAATGCATTAATGTACACCTAGAGGAGGGAGCATATGTCCGATGACATGACCTTCCCGGCCGGAATCGGCCCCTTATCATCCAGGGGCGACCCGCACGTTTCTGATCGACTCCCCGTGTCCCATCGACGATGCGCAGATCCACTTGGCGTGACGGATGGCCATTCGTGCGATTTCGCTCATCCGCCCCGCGGTTGCACTCGGAGCTCTTCGCAACACCACTAAGGCCTCCCTTTCCCAGGCTCTGGCCCTCACCAACCTCACACGCCCCCAGCGCGCTTCCCAGACTCGCCGCCTCACCCAGGTGTCCGCCGAGGCCAACGACGACGTCAAGATGCTCACTGCCCTCCCCGCCATGAACACTAAGGTACGTGCTCGCCTCTCCCCCGCCCTTTCCTCCGCGCCTCCCTCCCCACCACCCTTTTCCACCGCCCCTTCCTCCCGATCGACCCCCTCCCCCTCCCGTCTCGATCGTAACATGGCGAAGCATCGATTCGTCCTTCCTTCAGCCCCCGCCCATGCGCCGTCTCAACTCCGCCCCCTTCGCGAGCCTTCCTCGGCTTCCTCCGACCCCTTCGATCCCCCCCGACTCCCCGCGCAGGACGTGCCTAAGCTCCCCGAGAAGATGGTGTCCGTGTCCTCCGCCGCCGACGTGTCCCAGACGGACCTGCTCGTGATCGCGTGCTACGAGTCCCAGCTCGACGCCGTCAAAGCCCTCGACGCGCAGTACGGCGGCGCCCTCACTGACATGATCGAGAGCAACGAGTTCAAGGGCAAGGCCGGCTCCTCCCTCTGCTTCCGCGCCGGCGGCGACGCAAAGTACGTGGCCGTGGTGGGCCTGGGCGCCGAGGACAAGGCCCTCGCGCCCGCGACGGCCTACGGCGGGCCCAACGCCTTCGCCACCCTCGGGTCCGCGGTCGCCTCGCTCGCAAAGGCCAACAAGTGCAAGACGGCGGGCGTGAGCCTCGTGGCCGGGGAGCTGTCGGCCGAGCAGGTGCAGGGGGTGACCCTGGGCGTGCATCTCGGCGCCTACGAGGCCACGCGCTTCAAGTCGAAGCCCAACCTCTCAAAGCTCGAGTCCGTCACCCTCCAGGCCTCGGGTGACACGGCCGCCGCCATCGCCGCCGCCACCGCGCACGCCACCGGCACCTTCATGACCCGGTACCTCGTCGAGGCCCCCCCCAATGTCTGCACCCCGACCCACCTCGCCGAGACGGCCCAGGCCATCGCCGCCGCCTCCCCCGACTGCATGAGCGTCAAGATCCTCGAGAAGGAGGACTGTGAGAAGCTCAAGATGGGGTCTTTCCTTGGCGTGGCGGCGTGCTCTGAGGAGCCGCTCAAATTTATCCACATTACGTACAAGCCCAAGGGCCCCGTGAAGAAGAAGGTGGCCGTCATCGGCAAGGGCCTCACCTTCGACAGCGGCGGGTACAACCTCAAGGTCGCTGGCTCCATGATCGAAATGATGAAGTTCGACATGGGCGGGTCGGGTGCGACGCTCGGGGCCGCCAAAATCGTGTCCATGACGCAGCCCGAGGGTGTCGAGGCTCACTTCATCGTGGCTTCGTGCGAGAACATGATTGACGGCCGCGGCATGCGCCCTGGCGACGTTCTCACGGCTGCCAACGGCAAGTCCATCGAGGTCAACAACACGGACGCTGAGGGCCGCCTCACCCTTGCCGACGCCCTCATCTACGCCGAGCGGGTAAGTCGTCGCCGAGCAGGCGCCGCGGGGGCGCGCCGACGCCCTCACTTCCGGCCGGCGACCCGCGCACTGCACGGTCTGTGACGACACTATGCACACGACGCCCGGCCGTGAGTGGCGGCGGCGGGGCGCGGAGTCCCTCCGCTTTGCACTCCCCGCCGCCTCTGCGCGCCGAGCCCGGCACCCGCGAGGCCCTGCGGTCGGCACAGTGTTGTCAGTGCCGCGGGGCCGCCCCCGCCACAGCGGCCGCGGGGCCCCCTCCACGTTTACGGGGGGGGTGCCGTGGCTGTGGGGCGCGGGGCCCGGTCCCGGCAGCGGCGTGTGGGCGACCAAGATGTAAACTGGAGTACTGAGACCTGGCTGGTGAACGCCGCGCGTCGCCGATGGCCCAGCCGTAGGTCGCCCCTTCCCCCCCCCCCTGGGGTCACCCCCGCGCGCGCAGGAGTGCAAGGTTGACGCCGTGGTGGACATCGCCACCCTCACCGGGGCATGCATGGTCGGCCTGGGGACCGGGATCGCCGGGTTCTACACATACCGCGAGAACGTGGCCGAGGATATCGTGGCCTGCGCCAAGGCGGCGGGGGAGAAGGTGTGGCAGATGCCGCTCGAGGAGTCGTACGCTGACGGCCTCAAGTCGCACATCGCCGACATGAAGAACACGGCCTCGCGGTGGGGCGGGTCCATCACGGCGGCCCTCTTCCTCAAGGAGTTCATCTCCACCGACTCGATCGAGTGGGCCCACATCGACATGGCGGGACCCGTGTGGGACGACGCCCAGGGCGGCGCCACCGGCTGGGGTGCCCGCACCCTTGCCCACTGGGTCGCCAAGCAGGGCCAGTGACCACGCCCCCCCCCTCCAGGACGAGACCCGGACAGTTTCAACCGACGGCATGTGTCACTCCTCGCCGGCGTCCGCGGGCGCTGGCTTGTCGAAGAACGCGGCGATGTTGCCCCCCTCTTGCGCCACCTTGGCCTTCTTCTTCCTCGTCTCCTCGACCGCCCCGCCCTCCTCGTCCCCGCGCCCCCCGGCCCTGTTGGCGAGAGCCTCGGTCCTCTTGGCCTCCCGCTCGGCGATGACCTGACGCATCTCGTCGGCGATCATGTCCTGGAGGAAGAAGAACGGCCCGTCGCCCCTGAAGTGCTCCTCGACCACCCGGGCGATGTCGTCGGGCTTGATCGTCGCCCGCTTGCCCCGAACCGCCACCTCGCGGGACCGGCCGAGGAGGTCGGCCAGGAAGAGGTCGACGGCGGCCAGGACGACGCTGTAGGCCGCGGGCTGCACGCGCTTGACCTCGTCGTCCTCCGCCACAATCTTCTTTAGGACGGACAGCGGCAGCGCGTGCTGCTCCTTGTCCTTCCGCGGCCGCTTCTCTCCCTTGCCCGCGTCGTCGCCCCCTGCCTCCTTGAGCTGCGCTGCCCGGGCTTTCCACTCGGCCTTCTCCTCCTCTGGGAGGGCCGCCCACCGGGCCCCGACCTCCTTGCCCAGCGTCCCTAGCGTCACCTTGACTGCGGGGACGGGCGCTACCGGGCGTGCGGGTCAGATTGATCGCGGGAGAGCGGGGGGGGTGGGGTTGCAGCGCTCAAAGCTTGCACGGTTTCGTTTGGATGTGCGCGACGACGGCACGCACCATCCGGATTCGCCGCCTGCAGTTCTTCCTTAACCTTGTCCCTGATGGACCCCTGAAACAGGAAGTACGCGGTCGGCGGCATCGCGAGGACCACGCAATAGCTTCTTGCCGTTCTTCAGCCTTTGGAGGGAAAGGTCTCGCGAGCGGAGTTTACGGCATCATTACCCGTGATGAGGGCCGGGGGAGCTCATATGCGCGCACAGGCCGCCCGTGCGACTCCGGAAACGGCGGGCGAGTCGCCACGCTCGCGGTCCGAAGCCGGTGTCGCCATGACGGGCAAGATTTCCGCCACTCTCCGGGAGTCCCTCTTCGCTCCCGTGCGCGATAGATACGGCGCCCATGCCGACGCAGTCCGCTATTTGTACCTTTGCGACTGCACTTTCAGCACCCGGGCAACGGAAGACCAGCCCCCCGCTCGCCGAAGTCCAGCCGACCACACAGCCGACAGAAGCCCCCACCGCAGGGACTCACTCTCGCGCGGGCGCGATGGCGAAGGGGGGTAAGAAGGGGAGTCCTGAGCTGGACGAAGAACAGCTGGACAAAGCCATCACGGCCCTGCTGAAGTGGCTGGGGAAGAGGAAGGTGCGTATCCGGGAGGTGGCCCGCCCCACCCTAGCGCCCGCCCGAACCCGGCCGCTCCGGGAGCGCCGCCGCAGAGGGACCCCGCGGCAAGAAACCTGAATCATCGGCGCGAGCACCCAGAATAATCGACCGTGGCCGACCCCCGCTCCTAGGGTTCCCGCCGCTGCAGGACGAGGGGGCGGACCTGCTGCAGGACGAGGACGATGTCATTTACCTGCAGATATCGCTCAAGGCCGTCCCCACGGGGCCCCGGAAGGACAAGCCGCACCTACTGGTGAGCTGACGGGCCAGAGATTTCGAGCTCCGGCCGCCCCAGAGCCCCGCCTCCCCCCCCTCCAATCCCTCCCCGGGCCGTGCCGCCTGGGGGCCTCTGCGCCCCCCGCCCGCCGGGCGCCCCCCGACCGACTCCCCCCCACTCCCTCCCGCAGCCCCTGGCGCACCCGATCTACGAGAAGGGTAAGGCGCAGGTGTGCCTGTTCGTCAAGGACCACAAGGGGGAGGGTCACGAGGAGGCAAAGAGGCGGCACGCGCAGATGGCCAACACAGGCATCCACAAGGTGATCGGCATCTCGCAGCTGCGGAAGAAGTACGAGTCGTTCGAGTCGAAGCGGAACCTGTGCAACAGCTACGACATCTTCCTCGCGGACGAGCGGATCGTGCCGAGCCTGCCCCGGCTCATCGGGAAGAAGTTCTTCAAGTCGAAGAAGCAGCCCGTGCCAGTCAACGTCGCGGGGAGCAACTGGGGGGCCAAGGTGGACAAGGCGCTGGCGGGGACCTTCATGGTGAACCCGCAGGGATCTTGCTTCAGCTTCAAGGTGGCCGTGTCCAACCAGACGCGCGCACAGATCGCCGAGAACGTCACCGTCGCCCTCAAGGCCGCCTGTGACCTCGTGCCCAAGAAGTTCGACAACGTTTCGGCCGTCTACCTCAAGACGGCCGAGTCCGCCGCGCTTCCCGTCTACCAGGCGCTCCCGCAGCCCCTGCAGAAGATCTGACGGGGGGCGGGGAGGGACCCCGTGCCGGCCCGGCCGGTTGAAGGTTGCCGGGGCTCTAGGCAGCACCGTGCTGGTTGAGGAGCTCCTCGCACTGCACGAGCTGGTAGATGTGCTTGAGGTAGTACAGATTATCTGTGCCTAGGATCCCGTGCACCTCGTCCAGCCCCCCGCGCTCGTCCGCCTCGTCGGCCCTGGACTGCTCCTCCAACAAACGATACGCTGTGTAGAAGCGCTCCACCCCGAGCGTCTCCTCGAGGAAGATGCGGAGCGCCTCGACCTTGGCGGCGAGGCCCTCGCCCTCCTCGGCGTGGCGCTCGATGCGCGCCATCTCGTCCCCCTCCCCGCCCGCCGGGCTCGGGGTCTCGGGGGGGAAGGCGTCGTCGTCGTCGTCGTCCCCGTACCCGTCGTCCAGGTCGAGCCCCATCCCGGGGCCTGACTCGGGGTGCGCGTACACCTCCTCCATGATCTTGGCCATGGCCGCGAAGTCGTTGGCGTCCCGGTCCGACACGTTGGACTCGGCGGCCCCGGCCACCTGCGGGATGCCCCCCTGCGCTGGGTCCAGACTCAGCACGTGCCCCTCCCCGGCGCCCGCCCCGTCCCCCGCAGCCCCGTCCCCGCCCCCCCCGCCCTTGGGCTCGTCCCCGAGGATCTTGAGCCGGTTCCGCTCCGCCTCCCGCTTCATGTGCAGCGCGTTCTCCCGCTGGAAGGCCACCAGCTCCTGCTCCCGCTTGATCCGCTCCGCCTCGAGGCGGTACTTGCGCCGCTCCATGGGCTCGAGGAGCTCCCAGGTGCGGTTGTCGCGCTTGAGGAGCTGGACGACCTCCTCGGGGGCGTCGGCGGGGACGCCGCGGCGGGAGCCCTGGCGGCGCGGCTCGACGCCCGCGGCCGGGCGCCGCGCCGGGGCGGCGGCGGGCGCCGGGGACGGCGACCGGCTGCGGCCCTGCATCATCTCGCGCACGCGGTTCTCGTCCTCCTTGGCCCGCTGCCGGTTCCTCAGGGCCGCCTCGCGCTGCTCCCGGTACAGCCGCGCGCGGTCGTCGGCCGAGATCCCCGACCCGCTGCGCGAGCCCGACCCCGAGCCTGGCGAGCCGCGGCCGTCGGGGTCTCCGCGGGGGGCGTCGACGCCGCGGGGCGGGTCGTCCGAGCGGGGCCCGTACAGCTCCTCCATGTGCCGCTGCCGGTTGCGCTGGGCCTCGGACCGCGCGTCCAGGTGGGCCTTCTTGGCCTCCTCCTCGTCCAGGGGCCCCCGCCACTCGGGCTTGGGGCGGGCTGCCGAGGCCTGGCGGCGCGGGGCCGCCCGCAGCTCGGGGCTCGGGGACCGCGGGGACCGGCGCCGCGGCCCCGCGCCAGGGCTCGGAGACCGGCTCCGCCCGGCCGGAGCGCCCCTGGCAGGCACGGCCACCTGCACGTCCCCCCACATCTCGTTCTGGTGCCGGGCCTTGTTGGCCTGGGCGGCCCGGCGGCGGTCCTCCCACTCGCGCTTCCGGGCCTCCTCCAGCTGGCGCTTGGCCTCCTTCTCGGCGGCCGCGGCCTGGCGCCTGCGCTCGGCGGCCTCGGCCTCGGCCCGGGCGCGCTCGGCCTCGAGAAGGCGCCGCTTCTCCTCCTCCACACGCCGCCGCCGCTTGTCCTCGAGGGCACGGCGCTGCCCCTCGAGCTCCATGCGCTGCGCCTCCAGCTTGGCGACCTCCTCCAGCCGGCGCTGCTTCATCGCGTCGATCTCCGCCGCCTTCTTCCGCGCCTCGGCCTCCCGCACCTCCCGCTCCGCGCGCTCCCGCTGCTGCTGCCGCTGCACCTCGTACGCCTCGCGGGCGGCGCGCTCGCGCTCCTGCTGGATGAGGCGGCGCTTCTCCTCGAGCTCCCGCGCGCGCTGGGCCTTGATCTCCTCGATGCGCCGCAGCTCGGCCTGCTTGGCGGCCAGGGCAGCGGCCGAGGGGCCGGGGGAGCCGTCGGCGGCGGCGGACAGCGCGGTCCCGCCCACGCGACGCTCCCCCCCCCGGGCCGAGGGCGGCGTGCGAGCCCGCGTGGGGGTGGCCGCGGAGGGGGTACGGCTGGCGACCACGGGAACCCCGTGGCGCGGAGGCGTGGGGTTGCGGGACCGGGCCCCGGCCCCGGGGGAGGGCTGGTAGCCCAGACGGGCGCCGCCCGGGGGCGTCGAGGCTCGCGAGGCAGCGCGGGACGGCATGCCCGACGCCGGGCGGGAGCTGGCCGGGGTGGAGAGCCCCGAGCGGGAGACGGCCGAGGGGGTCCGGGAGGGCGTCCGCGACGGGCCGCCGCCGCCGACGTTGAGGTTCTTGAGGGTCGGGACGAGCTGGCCCGGGGCCGGGCGGGCGTGGATGACCGTGTGGGAGAACTCGCGCCCCATGACGGTGGCGCTGAGGAAGGACTGGATGCGGCCCCGCAGGATGGGCTCCTGGAGCACCTCGTTGATGTTGGGCCGCTTCCGCGGGTCCGTCTGGATCATCTTGTTGATGAGCTGGGACAGGTCGCGAGAGTACTTGGACGGGGGCGGGGGGAAGTTGCCCTTGATGATCTTGTGGATCAGGAGCTGCAGGCTGTTGGCGTCGAAGGCGTGCTTCATGGTGGTCATCTCGTACAGCACACAACCGAGGGACCAGATGTCCGACTTGGCGTTGTACCGCTTGTTCTGGCAGATCTCGGGGGACAGGTAGTACGGGGTCCCCACGGCCGTCGCGGCCAGGGCGTCTGTCCCGGCCAGGACCTTGGCCACCCCGAAGTCGCCGAGCTTGAGCACCCCGCTCGATGCGACGAAGATGTTCTGCGTCTTGAGGTCCCGGTGCAGGATCTTACGGTCGTGCGTGTGCTTGACGGCCAGGCAGATCTGCACGAACCAGTCGAGAATCTGCTCCTCCGGGAGGAGCTGCCCCCGGCGCTTTTTCAGGGCCCCGTACAGGTCGCCGTTCTCGCAGTAGTCCATCACGATGCACAGCTGCGAGCGGGTGGACGGGAGGGGGCGGGTGTCCGGCCTAGGTCTGGGGACCGCGAGAGCTGCCGCCGGCGGTCCCCCAATTGCGGGGGGGGGGGGCTCGTGTGCGGGGGGCGGTATCGGCTGCCTGGTCCCGGGAGTTACGCGCCGCACGGGCCCGTCGGCAGATCAATCGGTGTTTCGCCCCCACTCACCTTTCCCTGGTGAGTGAACGACTCCACGCAAGACACGATATTCGGGTGGCCGAGCGACAGCAGCACCTGCGGGCGGGAGAAAGGCGGTGGGGTGGCCCACGGTTGAGCGTCGCATTCGGGGCATTTCCTGGCGCGCAGACGAGCCCCCGAGATGAAATCCCGCAACGATCGGGTTATAAATGGCGCAGTCATCCCGCGAGAAAAAGGAGGTTGCATCCAAGAGCCAGATCGGGGCGCAGTCACAAGAGAGGGATGGCGAGGAACGCGGCCCCTCGGGGGGGAGCGATGGAGGCTCACCTTGGCCTCCAGCTCCGCCGCCTGGCGCTCGCCCCTCGGCATGCGCGAGATATCGATCTCCTTGATCACATAGTCCTTCCCATCGTGCACATTCCGGACCTTGATGGCCTTGCCAAACGAGCCCTGCCCGAGGACCTGTCCTTTTCTATACTTCTCCATAGCGCCCACTCTTTGCCTGGGAAGAGAGGGGGCGTCGCGATGATTTGGACGCAGCCATGAAGAGCGGAGGAAATTGGCCCCCGAGGCCCCCGGAGGGAACCGTCCCGGTGACGCGTCCCCAGAACTCTCCCTGCCCGACTTGGCCATGCAGCCCGGGATGTGCCCCCGGCCCCTCCCATATGGCCCCCTGGGTCCTCGATGTCGGGAACTCTTCTCCCTCTAGCCCCGGGATTCCATCGCGGGACTGTGGGACCACCCCGTTTCGGCTTTTTGGTGTGGGGGGGGTGACCCCAGCTGTTCGTTTTTGGCGAGACACCGAGTGGCACTCTTGCCCAGGACACGGGAAAACATAACAGCGGCACCTCGCCATCGCGCTATCGAATCTTAATCATGGTGGACGAGCGCATCATGTACGTCGCGCAGGTCCTCTGCGACCTTGCGACGCCCAGGTGAGTTGGGGCCCGGTGCCCCGGGGCCCCCCCCCAAAAATGCACCCGTGTTCGCCGCGCATCCCCCCCCGCCCCGCGACCGGCCTCGCACGGCGCGAATTGTGACCGTAAGAAGAGGTTGGGCCCGTCTACTCCCCCGATTCAATCCACGTCCTCGTTTCCTCGTTTCGAATCCGTGGGGGAGGACATGTGGCACCCGCCCTCCCCCCTCCTCCCCGGCCGCGCAGCGAGGAGGGCCGACAGACGCTCAAGCAGCAGCTCCTAGCGGACCCCTCGGTTACATCCGAGATCTCGCGGTTCCTGGATGACTCGTCCGCCGCCGCACTCTTCGCGAGCGTCACGGCGCAGCAGATCCAGGTCTCGGTCAACCAGCCGGCCGGCGGGGCCCGGGCCGCCGAGGCCCCCTCCCCGCGGGTGGTCCTGACCAAGCTCGTCACGGGCCCTCTGGACTCGTCCCAGCTCCCCGGCGGCATCGGCGTCGCCCTCGTCCAGCCAGGCGACGCCCTCGCCTCCCTCAAGTCCGCCCTGCGCGCCGTGTACCAGCCCCTCCTCGCCCAGGACGCCCCCGCGACGCGGCTGCTGGAGGAGTTCCGCGCCGCCCTCGCGCAGTCGGGCAAGGACCGGCAGGGCCAGTCGCTCGACCCGAACGCGACGGCCACGCACCTCGTCGGCAGCGTCGACGACGAGTTCCAGCGCTGGGCGACCCTCATGGAGCGCGACACGGGCGACGCCTCGGCTGTGGTCGACGCCCTGGGGCCGCTCCGCTCCGCCGTGCAGCGGACCGCGGGACCCGGGCCGCCCACGCACGACGAGGTCCTCGAGGTCGTGGAGACCGCGGACCAG
>Ga0255780_10005262_pt1 | contig 10950 bp, 8 predicted proteins | sample 071ome_32_FD_179978 | JGI IMG/M metagenome (GOLD analysis project Ga0255780, IMG submission 179978) | Coastal salt marsh microbial communities from the Groves Creek Marsh, Skidaway Island, Georgia - 071405AT metaG (version 2) | ecosystem: Environmental > Aquatic > Marine > Intertidal zone > Salt...
TGTCTTCGCATGTCGACCCCGGTATCATCGTTCCGGTTACCGACCACAGCCACCTTTCGAACTCCACCACACGCATCCCGACGTGCATCATGTCGAGGTATGTATACTGCCGGAAGCGTGGCCGCCGCGAGCTTGCCGGCCCCCGTGAGACTGTCGAGGCTGTCGAGTGCCAACGCCACGGCGGACAGCACGGTATGATACTCCTCGCTCGTAAGAATTCGCCGCGAGTAGCTCTCTGGCTCCAACACGATACAGTCTTCAGGAAGAAACCAGTCGTGGTACTTGAACTCGTGCGAGACCATGTCGACCACCGTCGGCCCGTCCGGCTGGCTCGACTGGCTCGACCGACCCGACCGGCTGGACGGGTTACCTACGCAGGGAATCCATGTCAGTGTGTACGCATCCCTCCGGAACGGGAGAGCGTGGGTCACGGAGACGGACCGGGGAGTCCCTCTCCCGTCGGTGAGCTCCTTTATTGCGCGTTCCAAGCCATCGACGAAGCGCTCGAGCGCCGACGACTGCGTGTAATCCTGGAATCCTTGGAACCCGTGCGACATATGGTCGCCATCGGTGGACATACGCTCCGATCGCGCCGATAGAGGAAATTTTCGGATGATGCAGATTGGTGGGGCTTCCACCCAACGCTCGAACAATGTCGCGTCCGAACCACGCCAACTCACACACACGCACACGCACACGCACAGACGCACACTAACGCACACGTCCCCGTCAGAGTCGTCAGATCGTACCTCCCGACGACGACGGCCGGCCGCGTCTGTCGTCGTCGTGTCACGCCGTCGCGTCGCGTCGCGCCGCGTCTTTCACCTGCGCATCCGACGCATCACACGCCTGTACGAAGGACGCCGCACGCCGTAGCACGGACACTGGATCCCACCGCCCCCCGCCCGCCTGCAGCCCCGGATACCACGACGCTGAAGGGAACGGCTCGGTCAGTCGCTGATCACGCCTCGTCGTCGCTTCCTCCTGAACGAACACCGCACATCCAACATCCACCGAATCCAGGACAATAAATATTGTGAGTTACATTACAACCACGCTCTGAACGCAAGCAGGCAGCACACCACGCCCTGTCTCACGAATCCGTTCTCGATCATTCTTCCACCCGACGTTTGGTCGTTTCTCACTCTTCCCGACACACCACGTCCAGCCGTTTAGCAACACACGCCATACCATAATGCCGTCGACAACCAGACAGATACTCGTCCAGTCCCACACCGGCGCGTCGTTTTTCGTCGACGCCTCGTCTTCCCTGGCGAACTTGAAATCGACGTTGGGGGCCTCTGGTCATTCCGGTGACGACTTCCTCCTCCACGCCTCGGGACACGGCCTCATCCACGCTGCCGACGAGTCTGCCTCCCTTGCCTCGATCATGTCGCTCTCTGCCGGCTCGGTGGACTCGAGCACCCTGCCGCGCATCACGGCCTCCCGTCGCGTCCGAGGAGGGAAGCTCGTCAAGGTCAAGATGATGACCGACCATCTCCCGTGCGGATCTGAGGTGACTATTGATATCGACGGGCAGTCTAGCAAGGACGAGATCAAGATGAAGCTGAGTGAGGCGACGGGGGTGCCGTTCGAGCACGTCAAGGTCATGTTGAGCGGGATCAACCAGATCGTCATGGGAGACAAGAGGACGAACATCGGGTTCTCCTCCTGTGGCTACGCCAACTCTGTCGAGCTGGCCGTCGAGAAGGCCGAGTAGTCGTTGATGTCGTTGATGTCGTTGTTGGCTGATGTAATGTTGCAACATTGCCCAATTGGGCAGCCCATTTCAAAAACGATCGCACGCACGTTCGCACGCACCATGAGCCACGTGTCGTCGCTCAGATCGGGAATCTCGGGCTACGCTGCCGCGTCGAGGCTGCTTTCGAGCATCCGCTCGCTGCTCGCCAGCGAGAGAGATGCAAACGAGAAATTGCTTTTCGCTCTCTCCACGACGACGAGGTCGACGAAGACGTGCACGAAGCGGCTCCGTGTGGAGCTGACGGAGAATGTCGACGGCCTGGGAGCGGCCGGGGAATCGGTGCTCGTGCCGAGCGGATACGCCCGAAATTTCCTCGTGCCAAACCGACTCGCTCGGATACAGGTCGGCAGCGTCGCGGCGGAGGACGGGAAGCGGCGGCGGGGACTGTCGTTCGCGGCGACGAAGTATAGCGAGCTCCTGGGAAAGGGGACGGGAGCGGGTGCACGGCAGCAGCCGCATCAGGCGTCGACGGACGAAGCGTCCACCTTGAAGGAGCAGCTGGTCGAGCAACAGAAGAAGGAGGCGAAAAAGCTGGGAAATATCGTGCGGAAACTGACGGAGAATCCGGTCGTGTTCAAGGGCGTGAAGGCCGTCAACGGGGCGCTGGAGACGGCCATCGGGCCGTCGGATATACGGCTGGCAACGGCCAAGCAGCTCGGAATCGAGATCGTTGACGAGCTGATCGACATGGAGGGCGACGTCCTGGACAGCGCGGGAGACTTTTTGATTCCTCTGAAGCTGGTGATGGCCGATGGTGCCAAGGCCAAGCTGTCGGTCAAGGTCGAGCTTGCCGCTGGCTGATTGATGAAGAACATGATGATGAGAGCAGCAACGCTGCTCCCTGTGGATAAACAAACAGGTTGACATTTAAATTGCGTACACCATCTCTGGACGACGACGGAGCTCCTGGGTCGTACCGGCGCTGGACCATTTTTCAAAAATTCGACCTGCTCAGGATCGTTCCCGGACGCGCAAATCAGAGCACTCATGACGATGGACGCCGCGACAGACGCCGAGATAGCGCGTATTCTGGTACGTACTGGCCGCGAACGCGAACGACTCGCAACCACGGCGCTCTCACGAATCATCACCGCGCAGGCCGAGGAAGAGCGGTACGGCTACGGGTACGAGGCGATGCCGGCGGACGACAGCGACGACGATCCCGACTACGGGAAGGCGCCTCGCAAGAAGAAGGCTCAGAGGCGTCAAAAGTTGGAGAAGGCGGTCGCAGACGTGAAAGCGGCAAAGGAGGGCAAGGCCAAGGGCGCGCCGTCCCCGGCGGCAGGGGACACCAAGGCGCAGAAGGTGGCGAGCGCATCCAACCTGAAGCAGCTTGGCGCCGCACAGGCGGCCGGTGCCGGCGCCGGGGCGGGCGCGGCAGCTGCAGCGGCGGGAGCGGGCACGGCCTCGCCCGCCGTCGACGGCACCGCCCCCGCTGCTGCCAGGGCCGCGACCGGTTCGGAGGGAGGCGCAGCGGCCCAGTCTGGCGAGCAGAAGAAGGCGTCGAAGATGACGAGCGCGCAATCGGAGGGAGACCTTGGGCTGTCTGCGACGGGACGGAGGAAGCGCAAGGACACGGGCGCGACGAGGACAGCGTCGAGGGCGTGGAGCGACGAGGAAGAGAACAAGTTCGTCGAGTCGCTGGGGCTGTTTGGAAGGGATTGGAAGAAGTGCGCCGAGCACATCGGGACGAGGGACGCGAGGGCCGTCGCGAGTCACACGCAGAAATTCCTCATCAAGGCCCTGCTGCGAGGCGAGGAGCTGCCGCCAGAGATGGCCAAGAGCGGGAGGGGGTATACGCTGTCCGGCAAGCCTCTGGATCCCAACTCGAGTGCTGCACGCGCGTACGGCTTGCGTGTTGCCGAGTTTGAGAAGATCGTCGAGCTCGGGTTCCTGGTCGAGGGCGTGCACGTGACGACGCTCAAGATGGACGCGGAGCCGCTGTCGTCGCCCAAGTCGGGCTCTATCAAGCCCCCCAAGCAGAGGAAAGAACAGGCGCCGGCTGCGAAGAAGAAGCGTCCCAGCGCTGACGAGGATGAGGACTACGTTGCCGCCAAAGCCGTCCAGCCGACCGAGTACTCGATGAACCGGCCCAGACGAACGCTCGGCACGGGACCATCGCACATGGGTGACACAAGCGAGTCGCTCGATCTCACAGAGGTGCAGGAGTTCATGGGTCCGATCGGTGCGGAGGGTGGTCGCTGCCAGCCGTTTGCCGTCAGCATCTCGGAGGACGCCGCGTTGGTGATGGACTTTCACGCTCACCTGAGCGCCTACGAGGTGATCGGGCTCCTGGGAGGCACCGTCGACACGGATTCCAAGGAGATTGTCATCAAGGGTGCATTTCCGTGTCAGCGGTCGGCGGGATCCGAGTCGCTCACGTCCGTCGAGCTGGACCCCGTCTCGCAGTCCGAGGCGACCGAGCAGATGGCCAAGGAGGGGCTCGTTGCGGTGGGATGGTACCATTCACACCCGAAGTTCGAAGCAAGGCCCAGCAACAAGGACAACGAGAACCAGCGCAACCACCAGGCGCACGTCGGCAGCGGGCACAAGCCGGGCTTCGAGCCGTGGATCGGCGTCATTGTCGGCCCGTACGACGAGCAGCTACCGACGCCGGCAAGCCAGATCCGCGCGTGGGTCGTCCGCACGCAGAACAAGTCGTCGGTACCGTACAACATCAAGTACAAGCGCCAGCCCGAGAAGGCCACCGTCACGCCCGAGCTCATGGGGCGGATCGAGTCGTGCTTTGAGTGCCTGGTGGGGGATCCCGGGAGACTCGACTTGCAGGAGCTCTGGAGGCCTTTCACGTTCATCAAGCAGGGTCTTCCCGACGGAGAGGCGATGAAGCGGTCCGACAAGCTGCGGGCGGCCCTCGTCCATCACTTGGACGTACAGAACGAGGAGGCGGTGGCCAAGTTCCACGATGCCGTCAACGGCTTGTTCGAGAAGCACTGGGGGACCAAGATTTACGCGGAATAGCACGTCTTTTTGTTACGGACCCCAGATCAGAAGAAGAACCTTGAACTCACTCCCGTCTTCCACAGGTGCGTCGACGTGATCCAGTTGAACAGCACGAACCCTGCCCCCAGCAGGGCATAGCACGTCTTCCGCCGCCTCAGCGGGTCTTCAATCGTCGGGACAATAAACAGGAAGTGGGCGATCAGCATGCCAAACGTCACCGCACTCGTCCCCATGATGAAGCCCTCGGCCCCGACTTGCCCTTGGCCGGGCGTGAAGATGATCGGTTGGCCGGAGCGTCGATCGACGCCCACAAAAGGTGTCCCACGAATGATATTGTACATGCCTCCCGACAGGCTAAACCAGTAGACACAGAGGGACCCGCAGATGTAGAGCGGCATGTAGTGAACCAGCGAAGACGTCGCAAACTTGTACCCGAACAGGCCTGGAGAACAAACGGGCGAACGAGCGATCAAACGAACCAACGAGTGAGACAGTCAGAGCGTGCGCCCGCATGGCGGTCGAGTTCAATACCCACCGAGGTTGCCCAGGAAAAACAACACCATCAGCGGCAACCACGGCGACCGCGGCTCCACCAGGTGCTCTCCCACGTCAATCCCTGTGCTCACGTGAATGAAGTCGAGGATCTCGTTCGTCGACCACTCTTCGACGGGCGCCGGGGTCATCAAGAGGCGCCCCGGCAGGTCGATGTCCTTTCCAGGCGTCACCGAGAACGACGACGGAATGCACGAAAAGTACGGCAGACCCTGGGCGCCAACTCGTCCGAAGAGCACCTTGCTGTCCTCCAACACGATGCGCACGACGATGAACGTGTCCTCCGGGCCTTCACCGGCGTTCTGATGCCTCAGGATGGCCTTGCTGGCGTCTCCAATTTGCGCGAGGCGCTTCCCGAGCTCCAGCTTCGGCGAGTCGCGATACTGGGTCGAGTCAGCGAACACGCACACCGCGTAGGGTCGGCTGTCGCCGTCCACCAGCGAGCTGAACTCGTCCAGCTTGACGGTGACGTAGCCCGGACTCGACCTCGCCTTGAACTCGGCGAGCAGCTTTGCAGCCGTGCTATCGCCGGCAGCACACGATACACCACTCAACAGGCAGCATATCACGGCCGCGAAAAGCCAACAGACGCGACGCATCGTCGGTGGTTGTCGTCAGAAGATGCGATCGCAAAAATTCAGTCGGTCACCTCCTCGCTTGGCAAATCCGCGCGCTGGTCTCGAGTCCAGAGTGTCCAGTGTTTCAGCAGCGTCGAGTACGCGGGTCGAGGTCTGGGCACTACTGTCGATTTAGAACAAGAGCGGCAAAAAGATCGCCCGGTCGCTTCCTCCTCCTTCGGCAACGGCAACGGCCTCTCCGAAAACGCCGCGAGCACCAAACGCCTCGTCGATCAGCTCGAGGACCTCGTCGATCATCCCCCACCTGTCGACGCTCGCGTCTACCCGCAGCGTGCACGACAGGACCTCAATCTGCGTCACGCTTCCGTCAGCGTCGATATGCAGCTTGGCAATCACCGCGCCCGTCGCGGGTGGCAAGTTCTGCAGCTCGCCAAAGAGCCTTTCCAGCACGAGGTTCAAGATCTTCGTCGCGACGAGCTCATCGATGTCGCCCTCAAAGTGCGGCGTCGGCTCTGTGTACCAACCATGCACGACAACCCGGGCATGCAGCGGGTCTTGCACACCCTTGACTTGCACGACGCCATGCGGTATCCGTCCGTCGAAGCACAATAGTTGGCCGAGTCTTGGCGGGATTGTATCGAAGAGGTCGTGCATCTCTTTCGCATCCTGGGGCGTGCCAGACGACGCGCTCGCCGAATCTTTCAGTATCATCGTCTCACCGCCGTTGAACGTGCGTTCGTCCTCGGTCAAACTGAAAACGAACGCAAAAGGACCGTGTGGGGCGTCAGTGTGCAGGCGCTGCTCCATTCCCGAGACGTAGTAGCTGATCCACGGCTGCGATATCGCCCTGCACCCCACCCGGTGCGCTGCTTCCAACATCGCTTGCTCGAGGCGTTCGTACGTGTCGGGACTGAAGAACCGCTCGGCGGTCGTCCTCATCAGCGCGTACTGCCCCGGCACGTACCAGTAGTCCCAAATGAACCGGTCGGGATTGATGACCAGCGGGTCGGAAAACCTCGACTCCCACTCGTCCCGGCACGTGCGGACGAGCTCCCGGTCGATGTCGTCGACGATCCAACCCCTGTCTGCCAACACCTCGGCGTGTTCCGTGAGCACAAGCCTCGAGGACGAGGGTTCGGGTTGGGAAGAAGACGCCCGGCATCGTTCACGAGCACCACCGTGGTGGGATGCGCCTTGGGGTTGCAGCCACCGGCGTTGCGGATGTGCGCGATATACCAGTGACGGTATCATAGAAGCGTTGCCCGCGTCTAGAAGGGTCTCTCTCTCGCTCCTGGGCGCTTCAAACCAGCGAAAACTTTGGCTGGCATGCATATCATACACGCGGATTGGAGAACTTTGACACTATTCGACACCCCTGGTAGTTGGCATACATTCAGAACACCCATATACGCGGAAGCCAAGTCGTCCGAATGCCGAAGCCCAAGCCGAAGCGAGGCAAGCCCGACGCGCCCATCAAGATGAGCTCGGTGGACGAGGCGGACCCCCGCTTCAAGTCCATCAGCTTCGATCCGCGCTTCGCCCGTTTCCCTCGGCGAGACAAGGCCAAGGTCAAGGTCGACGCGCGCTTCGCCTCGATGCTCGATGGCTCGAACGACGACTTCAAGGTGGGTGCGTCGAAAGACAAGCGGGGCCGTAAACACACGAAGAAGAAGGACGACGTGAGTCGGCTGTTTCGCCTGGATGACGACAAAGAGAGTGACAAAGGCGGAAATCAGCGCGGGGCAGGCGCCGTCTCGAGCTCCAGCTCGGACGAAGACGAGCCCATCCTCAACGAGAACGAGCGTCGTGCACTGCGCATGCGCGGTCTGGCGTCTGACGAGTCGTCTTCGGAACCTTCCGACTCGGACGAGAGCGACGTTGACAATGAACTGGCCGAGGGCGTGCTCGACGAGGACCTGGAACGGCTGGTGGAGGACTGGGGCGTGGGTGCGTACGCTGCCAACCCCAACGAGGCGGTGCCGATGCTGGAAGACTCGACGGCGCGGCTAGCGTGCATGGATATGGACTGGGAGAATGTCAAGGCGGTTGATATCTTGGCCGTATTACGGTCATTTGTGCCGGAAGGGGGTCGAATCGAGTCTGTCAGTGTGTACCCCTCGGACTACGGGCTGGAGCGGATGGAGGAGGAGAAGTTGGCCGGGCCCAAGCAGATTTACAAGAAGAAGTCGAGCGGGGGAGACAACGATGGCGCCGAGAAGGGCGACGAAGACAACGACGACGACGACGACGATGACGACGACGAGTCGGACGGCGCCGTGGACGAGTCGCGCCTGCGGTACTACGAGCGCTCCAAGCTGCGGTGGTACTACGCCATCGTGGTGTGCAGCAATGTGAGAACCGCTGAGGCAATATACACCGAGTGCGACGGGATGGAGTACATGAAAACGGCCAACGTGTTTGACCTGCGGTTTGTTCCCGAGGGCCAGAGCTTTGAGGATCGCAAGGTGCGCGACGCAGCGACCGAGCTGCCCGACGATTACGTGGCTCCGGTGTTCCAAACGAAGGCGCTGCAGCACACGAACGTGGAGCTCACGTGGGACAAGGTCGACGGCGACAGGAAGAAGACGCTGTCTCGCAAGCTCAACGCGGATGACTTGAAGGACGAAGACTTCAAGACGTACCTGGCGAGCGCTTCGGAAGACGAGGCAGAGGATGATGACATGGCTCCGGAAGAGGACCAAGACGCCGTGCGCGAGCGGTACCAGCGGCTGCTGGCGGCCGGGGGCGCGGCAGATCAGCGAAAGGGCAAGCGCGATTGGGGCGCTGGCGCGGGCGGGAGCGATGGGGAGGGCGGGGACGCCGGCGACGACAACGACGGAGATGAAGGCAAGAATGGCGAAAATGGCGCGTTTGGATGCGTAGCGGATAAAGACATGGAGCTCCAAGTGACGTTCGAGCAGGATTTGGAGGCACTGGGCGAGAAGCTGTCGACCAAGGCCAAGGAGAAGAAGCGAGGCAGGGGCGCGGAGACTGTCTGGGAGGCGTACGAGCGGAGGCGGAAGGAAAAGCGAGAGGAGGCCAAACGGAAGGGCAGGGTCAACTATCACTCGTCTGACGACGACTATGAGGACGACTTTGACTCGGACATTGAGCAGGAGGCCCAAGAGCCCGTCTCGCCAAAGACCACCAAGGGTGGCAAGGCCGTGGATCCCTTTGACGACCCCTTCTTTTCGTCCAACGATACCTTCAAGGACCCGGCCACGTTAGATGCGGCTGGAAAGAAGAAGAAGAAGAAGAGGGGATGGGACGAGGACGGCGGCGGGGGTGAAGAGGATGCCCGAAAACGGCAGAACCGCCAGGCCGAGCTGGAGATGCTGCTCATGGACGATGCGGTCACTGGAAAGCGTGGCAAGCAGAGCGTAGACCCCACCAGCAATCAAACCAAGAAGATCAGCAAGAGGGAGCGGATGAAGCTGGCCAAGCTGAAGAAGCGGGCTGAGCGCGAGGACGGCTCGGACAACGAAGACCTGGAGGCCGCCGACCGGGAGTACCTGGACATGAAAGACCCCCGGTTCCAAGAGGTATTTGACAATCCGGTGTTCGCACTGGATCCCACCGACCCTCGCTACGCGAAGGCCGGCAAGGGCGCCTCCAAGCTCGCGACCGAGGCGGCACGCAGGCGCTCAAAGACCAAGAGCGGCTCGTCAAAGGCCATACCAACCGAGCCCATCGGACTCTCCGGATCGACAGTACCGGCCGTACCGGCCGATCCGAACCGGCTCGCAGGCGCAAACGGCAAGGAGCTAAAGGCGATGGTGGCCAATTTGAAACGGAAATCCGCGGCAGCTGCTGGGCGCAAAGGAGGCATCTCCGGTAAACGCAAGTTTTGACCATTTTACCTTCTTTCGCCGCGTAAGTGTGCACTTTCGAAACGTACACGAACGAATCCACGCCCGAATCCACGCCTGCGCCCCGCCCACTTCGAGGTCTGTCCAAAGATCTGGACAAAAATGAGCGCTTCGAAGCCGGCCCTGCAAGATCAGTACGTTGCTTTCACGACACGCAGACGTCGCCTTTTGATGATTCATGTCACGAGACGTGCATTACCCGATGAACGCACGACCACAACAGGCTGGACATCGTCATCCCGACGATCCGCAACTTGGACTTCCTCGAGCAGTGGCGGGACTTCTTCCAGCCGTACCACCTGATCGTGATCCAGGACGGCGATCCATCCAGGAAGGTGGAAATTCCCGAGGGCTTCGACTACGAGCTGTACAACAGGAACGACATCGAGCGTATCCTTGGCGACAAGGCGTGGTGCATCAGCTTCAAGGACAGCGCGTGTCGCTGCTTTGGGTACATGGTGAGCAAGAAAAAGTACGTCTACACAATCGATGACGACTGTTTCGTGGCCAATACGCCTTCGGGGGAAAGGATCAACGCGCTCGAACAGCACATCAAGAACCTGCTGTCGCCGTCGACGCCCGACTTTTTCAATACACTCTACGACCCGTACGCCGAGGGATGCGACTTTGTTCGCGGGTACCCGTTCGGAATGAGGGAAGGAAAGCCAACGGCGGTGTCGCATGGGCTCTGGCTCAACATTCCCGACTACGACGCGCCGACGCAGCTCGTCAAGCCGGCAGAGCGGAACACGAGATACGTCAACGCCGTCCTGACGATCCCCAAGGGAAGTCTCTTCCCGATGTGTGGAATGAATCTGGCGTTTGATAGGGACCTGATCGGGCCGGCCATGTATTTCGGGCTGATGGGCGAGGGCCAGCCGTGGGGGCGCTACGACGACATGTGGGCCGGCTGGTGCGTCAAGGTGATCTGCGACCACCTGGACGTCGGCGTCAAGACCGGGCTGCCGTACATCTGGCACTCGAAGGCAAGCAATCCGTTCGTGAACCTCAAGAAGGAGTACAAGGTGGGTATTGACCTCGCTCGAACTCTGACACGCTCACTCTGACTGACGTTGACTCGCGCTACGCGCTCCTTCGTTCGCCCCCCCCCCCCAGGGAATCTTCTGGCAGGAGGAGATCATTCCGTTTTTCGCCGGCTTGACGTTCTCCGACAAGGCGACCGACGTTTTTACGTGCATGGAGGAGATCGCGGCCAAGGTGCGGGTGG
>Ga0255780_10005269_pt1 | contig 10935 bp, 6 predicted proteins | sample 071ome_32_FD_179978 | JGI IMG/M metagenome (GOLD analysis project Ga0255780, IMG submission 179978) | Coastal salt marsh microbial communities from the Groves Creek Marsh, Skidaway Island, Georgia - 071405AT metaG (version 2) | ecosystem: Environmental > Aquatic > Marine > Intertidal zone > Salt...
GGGGGGGGGCGCGCGGCCCCGCGCGGGGCTGTCGCAGCCGAGCGCGGCTCCCGGGTCCCGAGGCGTCGGTGCCCGGGGCGCCAAGGGCTGCCCCGCTGAGGGGGCGGGCCGGCATGATGCTTGCAGCGGGCGAAGGCCTCGGACGGTGGTGACAGTGCGGCCGGAGGGAGGGTGTACGGCCGGGAACTCACCCCCACGGCACATGTTGCCGAAGGCAGCCTGCCCAGCGCGGTGGGTACCGCCACCGGGGACACGGGGGATACGGGACACGGCGCTGCAGGGAGGAAAGGAAGGGTAAGGGGTTCAGGAACGGACTGAGGAACCATCAGAGCGACGGTCGACAAAAAACGACACGCATTCGTTAGCGGAAGCACCGAAGCAAGTCGCGCGGCAGCAGAGTCAGCAAAACACGACGCAAATGGCCATGGATGGCAAATGCGGGCGAGCGTCGAGAGGCGGAAGCCCCCCCGGGACGCTCTCCGGGGCGCGCATCGCGGCTCTACGCAGTCGGGCGCGCATATTATACGTGTTGTTCCCGTAAACGGCATGCCCCGTCAATTTTTTCCCCATCCCGCGCGACGCAAAGCGAAACCCAAGGCGACTGGCGCCGAATCCCGCCGCGCGAATGCTGCGAGATCCGACCGCGCGACACGCGGTTCGCTCCGAAAACTCGAAAAACGCCGAAGGAAAAGGAGACACGGGCATGTATTACCGCGAAGCGCCAATCCAGCCCGGACTCCACCTCCTGGCGTCCGCACCGCATTCCACCGCGCCAGCAGTCCTACCCACCCTCCGCGTCGCAACACCGTGCCCATGTATACGCAAGAGCCCATAAACGGAAGAAGAAAACGCCAATCCTGTAGGAAATACTCACCGGCCGGTACCCCAGGACTCGGCGGAGGTCTGGTGACCCGCCTTGGCCGAGACAGCGTAGGGCTGGCGGTGGTTCTTCGCCATGTTGGTGTGCACGATCGACACGATGTCGGCACGGATGGGGGCCGTGAAGACGGCAGGCAGGGCAGCCTGGCCGGCCTGCGGAGGGAGTGGGGGGGGCGACATGGGTCCAGTCGGGAGGCCCGGTGGCACGGAAATCGCTCCATGCGGGTAATTATACATATATTCTTCCGCTCGCGACACTTCCGTCGCCCCGACCGCACCTTCTTGCCCTCAGTGTCGAAGACGGTAACGGTGGGACGCGCAGCCATGATGCTTGCTGTTGAAGGCGTCGTGTATTCCGTACCGATGCCTAAAAGGACCGGGGTGCGGCGCGCGCGGCCGCACTTGTGGGGGCAACCGTGGTGAGCGTGAAAATGCCGTGGAGAGAACGAACGTCTGACACGAAGTCAGACGTGGCTCGAACCTCCGCATCTCTTCAGAGGGAGCCAGTTTGGCTCGCGAGACCCGTGACGAGACACTTCTGGCCCCTTCCCCTCCCCGAAGTTGGCAACTTCGCGACGCGCGGTCCCACTTCCCGCAACACGCTCGCAGGAAGCCACCCCCCCGTACAGGGAACTCGGGAGGGTCGAAGGGGCACCCCATGGTGTGCCTCGCTGCATCCATCGTGTCCAAGGGGGGCAGGGGTGAGATTCGCCGCTCCCGATACACCCCCCTGTCGCTGCTGGTAGCGCTACCCCGTCGCCTCACGGGGGTCGGGCCTTGCTCGTCTTGTGTTTTTGGATCTTCAGTCGGTCCCGGCTCAGCGCATGGCTACTCCGTGGAGCCGATTATCCCGAGTTGTGGAGTTTTACGCGCCTTAAGGAGTGGACAACGTGACCAATCGCCAGGATCTTCGATGGGGGAGAGCACCCGGCGGGATCTTCCCCGTCCCAGCCCCCCCCCCCCGTCTTTTGCTTGATTTGCGAGTCGTGTAGACCGAGATCTCCCCGAGACGGCGTTCTAGCGCCGTGTTTCGGCATTTTTAGTCTTCGTGAAGGACTCTTGGGCACCTTTTTGCACCACGCTGGCACGGACCTCCCCCTTCACGCACAGTTCCACTGTTCGTTGATCCCCCTAGCCCGCCCCTAGAGCTCTGCATCCTCTCACCCCTTGCCCTGCCCCTCCCCGTCGCAGCCCTCGTTTCCCGGCAGTATCATGACATGAGCCGCATCCGGATCGAAGGGCTCCTCGCTGCCTTCCCTAAGCTCGTTGGATCCGGCGGGAGGCAGCACACCTACGTGGAGACGGAGGTGACTACGCCGCTCATGCCGCGCGCCCATGCCACGAGCCTCGCTTGCGCTCATCCGCACCCACGAGGGGAGTGGGAGCGGAGTGACTGGTCGGGGCAAAGATCCTCGACCCTGCCTGTCTGAGGAGGGGCGGGGATCCTGGCACATCGCCCGGCGTTTCGCCCAGTGGGCCGCCCTGTGTGTGGCCTCACCCTCAGCCTCCCCCCCCCCCCCCCCCCCCGCCCCCCCCCCCCCCTCCTGCTGCCTCACATGCGCAGAACGTGCGGTACGTGTACCAGCCTGTCGAGGGGATGTACCTGGTCCTCGTTACCAACCGGCAGTCCAACATCCTCGAGGACCTGGAGACCCTCCGCCTGCTGGCCAAGCTCATCCCCGAGTATGCCCCGTCCCTGGACGAGGCCGGGGTCGTGGCGGGGGCGTTCGACCTTATATTCGCCTTCGACGAGGTCATTGCTATGGGGCACAAGGAGAATATCACCCTGGCGCAGATCCGGGAGAACGTGGAGATGGAGTCGCACGAGGAGCGCTTGCATAAGATGATCATGCAGTCCAAGATGGACGACGCCAAGGCCAACATGCGGAAGAAGGCGCTGGAGATCGAGAAGGCCAAGCTTGAGCGCCGGGCCATGGGGGCCATCGGCGCCGGGCCGAGGGGGGGGGGCGGCGCGGGGCCCGCGGACCCCTCGGCGGTGCCCATGGCGCTGAAGGTGGAGGACCGCATGCAGGTGCAGCCGACTGTGGGGATCGCCGCGCAGGTTGCCGCGGCGCACGCGGCGCGGTCGTCCGGCGTTCAGGATCGCAAGGGGGCGTCGCTGCAGCTGGGCGCCCAGAAGGGCGCCCAGAAGGGCAGGGACCTCGGGGGCATTGGCGTGGGGCGCCTGGCCGGGGGGTCGATGCTCGACCAGCTGCGGGCCGAGGGCGAGTCCGTGGACGTGGCCCCCGCGCGCGTCGCCGGGCACAGCGCGGCGCAGCAGGAGGCCATCGCGGCCTCCCACGTCGCATCGGACCCCGTCTCGATCCTGGTGGAGGAGCGGGTGTCCGCCACACTGCTGAAGGACGGCGGGTGTGAGGGGCTCGAGGTGCAGGGTCAGATGGCGCTCACCGTGCACGACGCCGCCGCCGCACAGCTGGCCGTGCAGCTCGCGGGCGCCTCCGGCGGGTTCCAGTTCAAGACGCACCCGAACATCGACAAGGCCGCCTACTCGGGCTCGGGGGTGCTGCAGCTGAGGGATCCGAGCCGGCCCTTCCCGCTCGGGACCCCCTTGACGGTGCTCAAGTGGCGCATGGCTGGCACGGACGAGTCCATGCTCCCGCTCACCGTCACCGCGTGGCCGAACCCTGGCGCCGGGGAGACGTCCATGACGCTCGAGTATGAGTGCCCCGAGGGGTTCCTGCTCGAGGGCGTAGCGCTCTCCGTGCCCCTGCCGGCGCTGGAGCGCCCCCCCTCCATCCTGGCCTGCGACGGGGAGACCAAGTGGGTGTCCAAGTCCAACGCGCTCCTCTGGGAGGTCCCTTTCATCGACGACGACAACCGCTCGGGGTCCATGGAGTTCAGCGTCCCGGGGCAGGTGGACACGGAACTCTTCTTCCCGGTCATTGTGTCCTTCTCGGCAAAGCGGACCATGTGCACCGTCCAGGTGGCGTCCGTGGTGGGGGCGTCCACGCAGGAGCCGGTCAAGCACGCCCTCAGGACTGTTCTTTCCACGGACAACTACGTTATCCAGTAGACGGTCTCCCGTTGAAGCTGCAGCGTGCACGTGCTGCAGGCCCGCCAGTCAGCCGACCTCAGTCGACCGACCGGACGGCCCGTCCTGAATCAGAACTTCTGATCCGGCCAAATGATTTCGGGTGGATTCCGCGCCCGCATATACAGGCGCGATTCGCTGGACGGCGAGCGGCACGTGGCCAGGCGCGCCCGGGGCGTCTCTAACGCCCCGCACGGAACTTTTGTTACAAACTCGCCACACGACAGCCCAAGAAGGAGAATCGATCCGAGGACGGAAGGATGGCGCGGGGGGCAGGATGGGAGGGTCTGCTGAGCGATGCGGTGGCAGGCTCGGGATCGCGCGCGTGCGATGCTCTCCGAGCGGCTCTGGTGGGGTCAGGGACGGCGCGGGAGGTCCTGGCCCTCGCAAAGGCTCTTCTCGACTCCCTCGCGGCCCCCACGTGGACGGAGGAGGATGTCCGCGGGATTTGCAGGGCATTCAATGCGTGTCTTCACGCGCTTGGGGGCAAGAGCGATAGCAAGAGACTCCGGTGAGCGCGGCTTGTGGGAATGGATTCCCCCCCGGCCGTGGACCCCTTCCGCTTGAGCCGGCGTCACCTCCACGCCTTGGTCGAGGACGCAATGCTTGCACCCGGCCCCGTTCTTCGCAGGGCGCATGAGGCGCCGGTGCAGCGCTACCTCCTAGTCCGCAAGCTCGCCGCCCGGGGCTCCCTGGAAATGGCCCGGGCAGAGTGCTTGGAGCTCTCCCGATCGCTGACGAAAGGCGCCACCAGGTGATTCGGCGCTCCGTATCTCACCCTCCCCGCGATACTCGTGGATCAAGTGTCTGCGCATGACGCGCCCCCCAATGTCGTCCCGCTGCCCCCGCGAGTAGGCCGCTACGACGCATCTGCGTTCAAAGCCCTCGCCCCCCCCCGCTCGAAGGGACAGAGGGCCCGTTACGCGCGCGGTGCCCTTCCATGCGGGACACGCGGTGGAGATGTCATCTACTTAGCCGTGCCTTTCTCTCGGACCTGTCGCGCAGCCCTTCAGAGGCCCAGCCGGCGAAGGGTAAGCGGCCGAAGGGCAAGGGCGGGGCAGTCAACAACGCCGCCCCTGGGGGGGACCCCCCCCTCCCCACGCCGGAGGAGTGCGCGTTTCCCGCGGGGGACGCTGCCCCGCTAGCGGTGGGCGTCGCCGTGAACCTGGCGCTGTGTTGCAGTGAGGCGCTGGGGCGCGGGGGGGCCGCCGACGCGGCGCGGATGTGCGCCTGCGCCGGCCCCGCCCTCACCGTGGTCCGGGCGGGGTGGCTGGCACACCTGTCCCCCGCCGAGGAGACGTCCCGATGCGTGGACCAGCTCTTCCGCCTACTCTTCAAGGGCACGTGTACGGTGGCCGGCCACGGGCCCAAGCTCGCCCCCACCGACGCCGAGCTCGGCGCCCTCGCCACGGCCACCCTCGAGTGCTGCTGGGCCTCTCCACACCGGGCCCGCACCATGCAGGTGGCCGCGCGGGTGGCCTCGTCGCTGGCCGCGGCCCGTCCCGCCGCCGCCCTCTCGGCGCTGCGCTGCGCCCTGGACCTCGCCGGCGGCGCCGACCCCGCCGTCCCCCCCGAGGGTGTCGCGGGGGTCGCGGAGGACCTCCTCAGGCTCCTCTGCCAGGCGGGGGGCGGGGGCGCCCCCCCGGCCGTCGACCGGTCCGACATGCCGCGCGTGGCCGCCCTCTCGGCGTCCGTAGGGGGCCCGGTCGCGAACGTCCTCTCGGCGGCCGTGCACCTGGCCTGCGAGGCGCCAGCCGGGGCCCCTCGGCGTCCGGGGGTAGTTGCCAGGCTCCTGCAGCCCGCCGTCGCCAAGTCCGGCGCGCGCCTCGCGTCCCCCGCGGGCCTCAAGGCGCTGTCGGCCCTGCGCCGGGCCACGATCCTCGTCTCCGCCCAGCGCGGAGAGCACGAGCTCCTGCCCTCCAGCGAGGAGGCCGTCGGGGTGGCGCTGGCGCTGGAGCTCCACGCCGTTCTGGCGTCCAGGCTGGTCGAGGAGGCCGTGGGGGCGGGCGCGGGGGGGGACGCCGCGGGGCGAATGGCCACCGCGCTCGCCCACGTGCCGCCCGCCGTGTCAAGCGCGGTCACAGCGGCCCAGGTGCTGGCCCGGCACCGCCCGGGGGAGGAGCCGGTGGGACCCAGCGCGGAGGGCGCCCTGGCGTCGCTCTGCGCGTCCTTGTGCACCGCCGCCGCCGCCGAGGCCTGGGGCCCAAGTGGCGGGCCAGGCAAGGATGTCACCGGGGCCCTCGCGTGGGCTTCCTCGGAGCTGGTTGAGGTCGGCGGGAGGGGCGCCGCGCGGGCGGCAGCTGCCTGCGGCGTGGCCCTTTTGCGCTTTACCGGGGGCGGGGCAGAGAGCACGCGGAAGCGGCAGCGCTCCGGCGCCCTGGCCATCGGGTCTGCGGTCCGTGCCCTCTCCCGCGACCCTCCCGGACCCGTCATGCGGCCCGCAGTCGGGGGCGCCGGCGATGCGCCCTCGTCCCCCGGGGCGTCCACCTCCGCCCCCGCCCCGGCCGTCGGTGCCACGGCGGCGCGTCCCGGCGCCCCCGCCAAGAAGCGGGGGTGCTCGAAGAGCTCCGCGGTGCCTCCGGGAGGCGAGATGGAGGTGGACGGGGGGGGCGCTGCCGACGGCGCCGGCTGCACGGGAGGGGACGGCACGGAGGTCCGGCAGGTGCTCCTCAGCGCAGTGGAGGGGGCGCTGCGGGTGCACGGGAGCGGGATGGACGGCCAGGCCGCGGTCACGCTGCTGTCTGCGCACCTCGACGCCGGCGGGGGGGCGGGACTGGCGGCAGAGCTGCGGGGCGTGGACCCGGGGGCGGCGATGGACTTCTGGGCGCTGGAGGAGAGCGAGCGGCAGCGGAACGGACTCCCGGCGAGCCCGCTCCCCGCGGCCAGCGGCGGCGACTCTCACCCCCTGCGGAGCGCGATGTGCCGCTTGCTGGCGGCCTCCGCTATCGGGGGTGGGGGCCACGACGCGGCCGCTCTCGCGGAGACGACCCTGGCCGCGGTGCAAGGGATGCGGTCCCCCGCTGACAGCTTGGCCAGCAGCGGGGACGAGGACCTCTCGCCGAGGTTGGCATGCGCGACGGTGTGGTGCTGCGCGATGGGCGCTGCCGCCGCGGTGGGGGCGGGAATGGCGGGGCCCTCCCCGGTCGCGGAGCCGCCCAGGGCGAGAGGGGGCCGCTCCAAGGCGAAGAAGCCTGCCCCCCGCGGGTGGGCTGAGGGCGGGGGAGTGGGCGCCCAGGGGTGGGCCGAGCTCACGGCTGGCGCCGCGGAGGAGCTGGCCGCCGACTGGGAGGGGGCGGGGGGCACGGGTGAGCAGCAGTGGGGTGTCCGCCCCGCCGCGCTGACGCCCGCCGGGGTCCTCGCGGCGCTCGTGTCCGCCCGGGACGCGGCTGCCGCTGCCGGCCACGCCCCGGCCCTCTCCCTCCTGACGGCGTCCCTGGGGAAGGTGGCCGCCGCCGCGAGTGCCTCGGCGGACCCTGCTGCGTCGCGTGCCGGGATGCAGGCGCTCTCCGGGCTGCTCGTGGGCCCCCTGCTCGGACCCTGGGGGCTCGCCGGCGAGGGACTGCTGGGAGTCGCTGCCGACTGCCTCCTCGACGCTGCGCGCTGGGGTCTCCCCTCGGCGGCCCTCGAGAGAACTGCTGACCGCTACCCTGCTTCGGTACTGGCGGTGGCCTTGCGCGAGGGCGGGACCACGGGAGCCCCGTTGTCTCGCCTAGCCAGCCTCGCGGGCACCGACCAGGGGGGCGGGGACGAGACCGGGGCCAGCGCGGGCTCCTCCGCATCCTCTTACGTCCACCGGGCGTGCCTTCTGACGGCCTCCGCCCGCGCCGCTCTCGCGCTCGGCCGCGTGGCCGAGGCATCTGCCGCGGCCACGCGGGCCTGCGGCCTGCTCGCTGCGATCGCCGGCGCCGCGGCAGGCAGTGGCCCAGGCAGGGCGAGTGGAGGTCTCTCCGCCCGGGGCTGCGTCCTGGCCTACTGCCAGGCGCTTGTCTGCCTCGGGGACGCCATGGAGGCGTGCGGCGAGGCCGACGACGCGGGAGCTGCGTTCGAGGAGGCTGCGCGGGCGGCAGAAGGGGTCCCCGGGCCGATCACGGAGTTGTGCAGGGGTCGCCTCGATGCCCTGCGGGGTCGCCGGCTGGATGGGGCGCCGGACACGGGCGACGTGTCGGCGCGGGGGCACGGGGCTTGGGCGAGCCTTGGCCTCTCCGTGCGCCTGGCTGCACTCGCGGAGACAGCCTGCCTCTCCGGGCAGTGGAACGCCGCGACGCCGCTCATCGACAGGTGCCTGGAGGAGCTCCTGTCTGTCGACACGACCGCAAGCGATGCCGAGGGTGCCGTCCTCTCCTGGACGCGCGCGGCGGAGGACGCCGCCTGCCGGGCTCTCCGGACGAGGGCCCTGCTCCTCCGGGCCGAGGCTGCAGCTGCCGCGGGATCCGGCGCGTCGGCCTCCCTGTGCGAGGCCCGGGCGGCCATCCGGGGCGGTCGACTCGAGGGGGCATACCCAGCCCTGGTGGCGCGGGTCCTACGCGCGCGCGCGCACGCGTCCCTGCCTGCGAAGAGCGCGCCCGGGAGCCCGACGGGGGACCTGCTCGCGGCATTCGTCGCCTCCGAGGGCAGCAGCACGGAGCGCCGTGCGTCAGGGGCGCTGCTAGCGTCCGCCCTCGCCCAGCGGGGCCTGCCGCGCGCGGCCGGCTGGGTGATGACGCAGTCCGCCGGGTGCGGCGCGGGCTGGAGCTTCGCGGCGACGGCGCTGCTGCGCAGGGGGGGCAAGGCTGCGGCCGGGCTCGCCAGGCGCATCCTGGGCGACGACGACGAGGGGGACGGGGCTGCCTCGGGCCCACTCCCAGAGATCCTCGCCAGGGCCCGGGCTGAAGCCGATGCGCTGTCCGAGAGGGGCGCCCTCGAGATATGCGACGCCCTGGACGAGTGGGCGTCGCGCGAGGGCCTCGAGTCGGCGATGAAGGGGGGGCTCGGCGAGGCCGCGGATGTGGTCGTGGCCATGGTGCTGCCCCGCCTGCCGGGCACCACGCCTCTCGAGGCGGTGCTGGGGGGCGGTTCCCAGGAGGCCGACGGCGGACCCGCCGCGGCCCCTCGGTCCTCGGCTGCCGGCGACGACCGGGACGACTCTGTCATCCTGGCCAGGCTGGCTAGGGGGGCCGACGGGTGGGACGTGGCGGTGGCCGTGAGCGGGGGCGGGCCCGCCCTGGCCCGGGCGCTTGGGGAGCTGGCCTCGGTGCTCGAGGACAGCTCGGCCAGCATGAGGGGGGCCGCGGACCTCGAGTCCAGCGAGGAGAAGGTCGCCTGGTGGGAGTCGCGGGTCGCCCTGGACAGGCGCGTGAGGGCCCTCCTGGGCTCCATGAGGCTGGCCCTGGGGGAGCGGGCCCTCCTCGCGCTCGGCGCCGACAGCGGCGGCGGGGACGAGGGGGCGGCGGGGGAGCTGACCCCCCTGATGGAGGGGCTCCGCGTCTCCGGGACCCCCGGGGGGCCCGTCCGACCGGCGGTCCTGGTGCTCGACCACCCGCTCCAGGCACTCCCGTGGGAGGGCGTCCCAGGGCTCCGGGACGGGCACGGGGTGTACCGGTGCCCGTCCGTCGCGGTGGCCAGCACGCTGGCCGGGGGCGGCGGGGGCCTCCCGCGCGAGATCGACGCGGGGTCCGGGACGTGCGTGGTGAACCCCGCGGGCGACCTGCCCTCGACCCAGGAGGCGTTCCAGGAGTGGCTGTCCGGCCTGGGCGAGGGGTGGTGGTCGAGCTTCGGCGCCCCAGGCCCCGACGCCGACGCGCTCCTGGCGCAGCTGCAGGGGGGCGGGCTGTACGTCTACATGGGCCACGGCGCGGGGGACCAGCTCCTGCCCCCGCGGGCGCTGCGGCGGGCGACCGGGGTGGCGCCCGCCCTCCTGGTCGGGTGCAGCTCGGGCCGCCTGCGGCCCCGCGGCTGCTACGAGGCGCAGGGCCCCGTGCTACGGTACCTGTCGGCGGGCGCCCCGGCGGTCGTGGGCACGCTGTGGGACGTGACCGACAAGGACATCGACCGGTTCGCCGGCAAGGTGCTCGAGGCGTGGGTCGGGGGGAGGGGCGTGTGCCGGCAGGGGGGCGACTGGGGCGGGGCGCCAGAGGTGGAGGCCGGGCGAGACGCGGGGGCCCGGGCCGCCAGGGGGGGCGGAGTCTTGGGGACGCCCGCGGCCACCCCCGCGAAGGCCACTACGGTGCGCAAGGCGAGGGGAGGCTCCCGGCTGGCCATGATGACGCCCGGGGGGGTGGCCACCCCGGCCGCCACCCCGGCGCCCCGGAGAAGGCTGGGGGCCCTTATGGAGGCCGCCGCCACGGGGGGGGGCGAGGGAGGCGCGCCTCCCCCCGCGGGGGGCTGGGAGGGCGGGTGCGTGACGAGGGCCGTGAGCGAGGCGCGGAGGGCGTGCCGCCTGCCGTTCCTGATCGGGGCAGCGCCAGTCTGCTACGGGGTGCCGAGCGTGGTGGTGCGGAAATAGCTCTCGGGCAAGTACCTCGACGGCGCCTCGGACCCCTCCTGGCGCCAGGAGATCTGGCCCGACCGCTACCAGCGCTTCCGCAACCCGCGCGCCCGCCAGGCCACCGCCAGGTACGCCGCCCTGGCCCGCGACCTCGGCGTCACCCCCGCCCAGCTCGCCTACGCCTTCTGCCGCACCCGCGAGTTCATCCCCAGCACCATCATCGGGGCCACCAGCATGGCGCAGCTGGAGGAGAACCTCGGCGCCTTTGCCGTCGAGCTGTCAGACGAGGCGCTCGAGCGGATCGAGGAGATCCACCTCGACGCCCGGAACCCCTCCCAGCTGGACTGAACCCGGGGCGGGGCTGTTGAACGGGGCGCTCCGCGTCGACGGAAGGCGCAGGGGAACCCCTCAGGCCTCGCCCCCGAGGGCGGCGGAGAGCGACGCCGCGTCCGTGGACCACGCCATCGGCCGGCCGGACACGAGCCCCCACGCCCCCAGCGACGGCGCGGGCGCGCCCCCCGCCGCCAGCCACGCCCCGTAC
>Ga0255780_10005270_pt1 | contig 10934 bp, 7 predicted proteins | sample 071ome_32_FD_179978 | JGI IMG/M metagenome (GOLD analysis project Ga0255780, IMG submission 179978) | Coastal salt marsh microbial communities from the Groves Creek Marsh, Skidaway Island, Georgia - 071405AT metaG (version 2) | ecosystem: Environmental > Aquatic > Marine > Intertidal zone > Salt...
CCTTCTCCCTCTCCCCTCTCTGAGGCCGCATCGCCCCAACTGCACGCCACCGCGCCATTCCTCCCAGTTACAATTCATCTGATACTTGTCACTCGCAAATAGGTATGTTGCACCCTCGTCCGACCAGGAAAACGGGAGGAATCGCCGCGCAGCCAGCCGAAATTCCGTGCAGCTGGGCATTCCGGCGTCTCGTCGTGCTTCCATATCCAGCCGTGCTTTCGCCCGCTCGCGTTGTCACTGGGATCAATATCGTACTTGGGGCCGTTGTGCGGGGAGAATAGCCCCGGGAACGTCCCGACCGCCCCGGAACAATCGCTCACTTGAAATCGCCTTCCCAAAATCCTCTGTAGCTAGCAATCATGGCTGTCGGAAAGAATAAACGCTTGTCCAAGGGGAAGAAGGGAGGAAAGAAGAAGCAGTACGTCGATGATCGATCGATTGCGGCCGTGGAGGTCGTCGAACCGAGGCCGTGGGGAATGGCGTCTGGAAACAGAGCGCAGTGCCCGCCCACCGACTGATGATTGCCATCGGAGAGAGGATACCACGCACCATCTCTGTCTCTCTGTCTCACTCTCACACCACGCCCACGCCCGCTTTCAACCCGCAGGCAGGACCCGTTCGCGAAGAAGGACTGGTACGACATCAAGGCGCCGACCATGTTCAACATCAAGAACGTCGGCAAGACCCTGGTGACCCGTACGCAGGGAACCAAGATCGCTTCTGATGGCCTGAAGGGACGTGTGATCAACGTGTCCCTTGCCGACCTCCAGAAGAACGAGTCGGACGCCCACCGTAACATCAAGCTCCGCGTGGAGGATGTGCAGGGCCGCAACTGTCTGACCAACTTCTACGGCATGGACCTGACGACGGACAAGCTGCGCTCTCTGGTCCGTAAGTGGCAGACGCTGATTGAGGCGCACGTCGACGTCAAGACGACCGACGGGTACTACCTGCGCATGTTCTGCATCGCGTTTACGAAAAAGCGCCAGGGGCAGGTGAAGAAGACCGCCTACGCGCGCTCTTCGCAGATTCGCCAGATTCGCGCCAAGATGGTGGAGATTATGACAAGGGAGGCGACGAGCTGCGACCTGAAGGAGCTGGTCGGAAAGTTCATCCCCGAGGCAATCGGGAAGGAGATTGAGAAGGCGTGCCAGGGCATCTACCCGCTGCAGAACACGTTTGTGAGGAAGGTGAAGCTGCTCAGGGCGCCGAAGTTTGACGTGCAGAAGCTGATGGAGGTGCACGGAGACTACTCCCAGGACGCCATTGTGAGTGAGGTGATCGAGAGGCCGGCTGAGGACGTCGTTGGGATGGAGGAGACTGCGGCCGCCGAGTAAGGTTGGGGTGTGATTTATTTATGAGCAAAGTAAATATACTGAAAAGTTTTCGTTCGTTCGTTCGTTCGTTCGTTCGTGTACTGCGAGAGGGTGGCGGGTGAGCGACGAGGAGGCGAGATGGGCGGCAAGGGTATTGGCGGCGACGAGGCTGCGTTCAGAGTGGTGCATGAATCAACGATTTCAGCATGTAGTGCTCAGAACAGGTCTGTGGTGATTGGATCTCATCACAACGCAGCCAGTCGTCGCCGTCCACAAGACACACGACGTACCGTTTGTTTGTTTGTTTGTTCGTCCGTTCGTCCACAGACCTCTGGCGTCTCGTCGTGTCGATACCACGGTGACCTGCGGTGTGGGTGGCTAAAAGAGGGGGGACGTCAGTGCATGAGTAAGCCCCATTCAGTTCACGACGGGCGCCGAAAGCGCCCGTCGCTGGCCACATAACTGTATTCACGGCAAACTGCCGCAGCGCCGAATCTTGCGAAACGGCAGCTGCGGGTCTTCTCCTCGCGGAGTGGCACTCTCTGCCTGATCGCCCGGGGACTTTCTCTCAGCAATCTCACCGGGGCGCGAGCGCCCCAGATACGCCGAAGTGGCCCTACGCACTGCGTCCTTACCTTTCTCTGCTGTTGTTGTCATCGTCACGGTGCATGATTCACGGTACATGATTCACGATAAACGCGCTCGGCCGCTCGCCTCGGCCTCCCCGCCGACGTCAACGACAAACCGACGAGCCATCAGATAGTGGTGCATGTTCCAGATTCATCCCGGGTCAGTGATTCTAAAATATGGATTGGTTATCTTCACCGACCGTGGTTTGGTTGCGATCGAGGGGGAGGAGGCCTTCTCACACACAACACATACCTGCGACGACGACAACGACGACCAAACGGCAGCATCGAGTGAGCGACGACCCGAACGAATTCCCGCGTCTCCTCTCCTCTCCTCGCTCCTTCGTTCCCTCAGTTCAGGTCTCCAAATTGTTCTTCCACAGCAGCATTCGCTTTCAGAAGAACGAAAGTTAATTTTTTCCTCATCATCGGGACCGAGAAGGACACGCGGATCGGATCAAACACGGCGACAATCGCAAAACAACACAGGCGTGGCATCAGGATAGAGTGTCGTCTCATAGGCCTATAATAGAGACCTCTGAAGGTGTCCTAAGATTTATTGCTATGTGATTTCCTCCTCATTCGCCGACGCAACAAGCAACACGACCGTGCAAACAAACAAGGGTCTGAAAGAACGCAGCGATTATGTTCTCGTCACGGAATATCAGCTACTATCTAGCGAGATACAAACCAATCATCATCCCCTCGGTACATCCCACATACTACATACGACCACGCACACGCACGCACCTGATACATACACCCAAGACCACGAAGAGCACCGTCGCCGCCAGCACCTGCAGTCGACAGCCGACAGCAAAGAGTCAGCTAAGAGTCGGCAATGAGTCGGCAACACACGTATATATCAGCCTGGCAACCCGAGATGAACAACGACCATCCACCACAGAACAGTGAACCAGACCGACCAGCTCGCTCTCGTCAGCGTTACAGGGACGTTCCTACCCCGACGGTCTCACGGGGCGACGCACGGAGAAATAACTGACTTGCTTCCACGCGGTAGAAACGCGTGGAGGCGTGGAGGCTGGATGGAGGCTGGATGGAGGCTGGATGGAGGCTGGATGGAGGCTGGATGGACTGGATGGAGGCTGGATGGAGGCGTGGAGGCGTACTAGTGGTGGTCTGGCGAAGCGTTCGTGGCCCTGGAAGACGCGTGGACTTCGGGTCTCCCCGCCCAAAAACGCCAGTCCCTCAGGAATCATGCTATGGTGTCGTTCAGAGTAGACTCAGTTCTCAAAGATTAATTGATACCATCCTCGGGAGCGGCGTCTCTGGGCGTCTCTGGGCTTTTTTGCCGCAATGTCTGTGTCTTCCGGCACTCATGCACGGACGCGCGCGAATGAAGAAGCGGTTTGGCGTTCTCCTCGTGTGGACGCGTTGAATACACGGAAACGTACCTCTCTGATGATGCGACGGCGAGAGCGAGACCGGTGACGATCGGTCAATTCACAAAGAACTCCGTCGAGCTGACATCAGCTCGCGAGCTGAAAGCCCACTCAAAAACTCTAAAACTGCGGCGTGAACAGTGATATCCGGGAGTGAATCCATCCCTGGTATACGCTACTGTATCTCAGGGTCCCTGGAGACGTACGGCGGAGAAATACCGGCCTGTTTCCTTCCTTTTCTCGCGTGAATCAAGGGAAAGAATGCCCCTCGGTGCTTCGTCGTCCTCGGTGGCCACGACGGTGGCGTCGACGGTGGCGTCGACGAACAAGACCCTGCAGTTCTATCGGGAGGTGGCCCGATGTCTCCCGTCGATCGTCACGCAGTATAAGTTGCAGGAGCTGACGTCGTTGAGCGAGCTCCGCCGGGTGCTGTCCGACCGTATTCGGGCGAATGCGGGGGTGAAGGAGGCCGGGGCGAGGGATGTGTTGATCTATAAGGGGAGGGAGGAGTTGGAGATGATTCTGATGAATCATAAGCAGCGGCATCACCTGGTGAGGGACTACGTGAGGAACCCGGCGGAGGATACAATGGAAAAGCCGATGCGTGGGAGTCCGTTCCTGGAAAAGTTTCTGAGGGGGTGAACCTGGACGTGAACCTGGACGGACCATTGGCTACGTATTACATGGTGTAAACACGCGCCGTATGTGCGGTACAAATACAAACCCACCCACCTCCTGCGAGCTCGCCCACCCAACAATGGATACGTATCCACCCTCCTTGTTCCTCATGCAAACAGACCGTTCGTAAAATTCAGAGGCGATGCTTCGGGTGTCTCGAAGGGATCCAAGACGACCGTATGGTTGCTTGACGTGACCGGAACAACTATGAAGGTCACGACATACACGATCGTGACGGCCGCCCAACACATGTGGTCTATGGAGTCCATCAGTGCGTGTCTGAATTTTTTGTCGTACTGCAGACGTGTTTTGAAAGTCCACGACTCTGGGCTCTCCTCACCTTTGCAGGCGTTGCAGTACGCATCCTTCTCTTCCTCGAGCGCACATATCCTGTCCGCGCAAAGGATATCTGCATGAACGCGCTTGAGCAACATTTCTCTGTCATTTCGCAATGCATATGCCCCTGAACGATACTCTCGCGCTGAGTTCAGCACCTGGCGAGCGAGCGAAGCGCGTAGCGCGAGTGAGAGAGTCAGGGCGAGCGCGCGGCGGCCGAGGCCAGTACATACCATCGAGCTCAAAACAGTGAAGGACAGGCAGCAGAACACGACGATGCTCAACGTTTGCAGTGCGTTGAGCTGATTGTTCGACCCGCCCAGATCGAGAGAGCCTAAAATCATGACTGCTGTGAAGAACATGATGACGGAGAGTTCAAACCGGTGGAAAGCCTCGTGCAGGGGGAGGAAATACACCAGCATGTTGAACAGCGCCAACACAGCGAGGGGGAGCGTCATGACAAACAGCTCGACACTTCCAAGCTCCATTTTGAACGATATCGAGATATCGCCCCCTGTATAACCTAGAAGCGCGTCCAAATTGGCACCCCGCTCCCCCGCTTGAATCAAGTCCTCGTTCGTTACGTCAACGCCCAGAAGATTGGCAACCCCTACCTTTGCCTGTCCGTAGTTGAACTCGCCGGTGAGGTTTTGAAACTGCAGCGTCCGCCTAAAAAACTGTCGGTTTGTTTTTAGGACAGGATTTGATATGTACCATCTGACGAAGGGACGACCGAAAAGCTCGAGTGAGGGGCGAAGTGGCGAAGTGGCGAAGAGGCGAAGTGGCGAAGAGGCGAAGAGGCGAAGAGGGAGATGACAGCAACAACAACGCACCCCTCACTGCCAGAGCCCAAGGCCCTATTCTGCAAATTTATAGCGTAAGGAACCGGGAGAACAGCAGCCAGATTCGGTCCGGAATACTGTGCCGCGTTCAGTTGCAACCCGATGACGACTTGAAATCTCGAATATGGGTAGTACGCCAGGTTGAAAGATTGGTAGAACGTCCCTGTCACCTGTGAGATCTGCGAGAGTGTCCCATCTTCGCCGAAGAGAACTTTGTTGTTCACTGTCGGCACACCCACTGCGTTGGCGAAATGAATCGCCGGCGTGAAGATGTCCTCACAACAGAGCTGTGAGTTATCGATCGTGTCACATGGCTTGACACATACACGTGGGCCAGTGTTCAAGTTCAGCAGTCTCGACGTGTTAATCGTCGTCTCTTTTGCTGACTTGTCCTCCCAGCTCGTGATCACTTGAAACGCCAGTTGCACTTGCCCGAGCCGCGGATCGACGGACAATAATCGGTCGCTGGCGCATGAGGCGGTGCGAGGGGCTCGGGATGAGATTATTAGAATCGTAAAGGCGAGCATCGGAGTTGAAACACGTACATGCTGACGGAAACGTAGACGGGAAAGAACCGTTGGCCGAGCGAATTTTCCAGAACCGTGGTCTCGTTGGCCGTAACGTTATAGACTGTGCGAAACGCATAGGACGGAGTAGGAGCAAAACAAGCTGTCAACAGGAGAACGGCAACAGCCATGGGCCACCCGAAGAAGAAGAGCGGCGAGGAGGGATGATACGCCATTGCGCTTGTCAGATTTTGGGGTCCTCCTCCTCGGTTACTCGCTCTTCAGTCTCAAGGATCTAGCTTGTAGGTTCTACGATGATTCCAGCCTCGAATCCGGATCGGAGAGAGAGAATACATTGATATTTATCAACTTGAAATCCCACGCGATTTTACGTACCGCGTACGCGCGTACGCGGTACGTAAACTTTAACGAACCCCTACCCCCCACGCTCAGCCTCTGCCTGCTGCGAGCTCACCCACCCAACGAACTCGCAGAAATCGATCCGCCCGTCCCCGTTCGCGTCCACCCCACCCAACGCAACCTCGACTTCCAGATCGTTCATGACTATCCCCCGCTTCCGTATCAACCGCTTGAACTCAACCGCATCAATCACCCCGTCGTCATTGCTGTCGACCATGGCAAACTCCCCCGCTGCCTGAAACAACAGCTCAGGATCCACCGCCTCCATCCACGACGACCCGTCTTTCTTCGACGACGCAGTGACCAGAACAAGATACGCGCCGAGATCCCTCAAAAAGTCCTCGCTCCCCTCCACGCCCCGTCCTCCCTCCTTTGCCGCCTTGACCTTTCCGAAGATATCCGCCTTGAGCAGCCCCAGCACCTCATCCAGCTCCCGCAGCACCTTGGCCGTGTCGATCGCCGCACGCAATTTATCAATCAGACCCACCCCGCTCTCGTCCACCAGCTCCTCGACCGCCCTCAGGATCAGCTCGCTCTGATTCGCGTACAACCGAGTGATCGTACCGATCTGCACGAGCAGAGCCAGGTCGGCGAGCGCGTTGGACGACTGGTAGATGGCCAGGGTGAACAACAGAAACTGGGCAGGAATCTCTGAGCGCGTGGAAAACAAGATGATGGCCGAGTACCACGAGATTGACGCAGACAGCACGTCGATGGCCAGTCGCCGTGCGACAATGCCGCTCTGTCGCGCTCCATTCTCCTTGAACAACCGCTTGACGTCCTTCGGATCCAGGTTGGCGTCAGGTTCTGGCGAACGAACGTCTGGCGCCTTGCCATCGGCAGTACCGGATCGCGATCTCAGCTCCGCCTTCCAGGATTTGAGAAGCGCTTGCGCGGTCGGCTTGTCAAGCTGCGACTTGATCTTCTTCAGCTGCTGACGCCTCTCGTCGTCCTGCGGTGATGTGGCTTGGCAGTGGAGACGACGGAGACGACGTTTGTTGTCCGCACCGAGTTTCCCCCGCCGGCCTGACGACGACGACGCACGCATGGTCATCGTCATCGTCATCGTCATCGTCATCGTCATCGTCATTCCGGTTCGTTCGTGCCGAGTTTGACCAGTCTCTGCGCAGAAAATTTCCCGAGTCCCCACTGGCCGGTCTCAAAAGTCCTTCATTTCATTCTCTCCATCACCGAGCTCCCGTACCAGACGGTCAAGTCGAATCTCGTCGAGCAGATTGAAAACCTGGTGGACGTACCATGGCTCCCCGGAGCCTGCTCAAAGTGATCATCCTCGGCGACAGCGGCGTGGGCAAGACTTCGCTGCTCAGGGTCTATGTTCAAAACCGCTTCAGTGCAACCTACAAGGCGACGATCGGGGCGGACTTTATGACCAAGGACATCGTGACGGAGGGTGGCAGGACGTTGACGCTGCAGATATGGGACACGGCCGGGCAGGAGCGGTTTCAGAGTCTGGGCGTGGCGTTCTACCGGGGCTCGGACGTCTGTGTCATCGTGTTTGACGTCAACTCGGTCAAGTCGTTCGAGAACGTCGGTAACTGGATGGAGGAGTTCTTGGCGCAGGCGTCGCCGAAAGATCGGAGGGGGTTTCCGTTCATTGTCGTCGGGAATAAGACAGATGCGGGGGACCGGCAGGTGACTGAGGAGGAGGCGAGGGAATGGTGTAGGGCGCGGCGTGTGGCGTATTTTGAGACGAGCGCGAAGGATGATGTGAATGTTGAGGGGGTGTTCGAGGCCGTGGGGCGGCTGGGGGTGGCGGCGGTCGAGGACGACGACGTGTACGCGCCAGAGACGGTAGATATGAGCCGACGGGCGGGGGCAGGGGCGGGGGCGGGGGCTTCGGCGTGTTGTTAGTTGCTCGTTGCCGGGGTGTTTGTCGTGTCTTGTACACGAATGTCAATACAATAAGGATACAATGTGAATACTTCACGAATGAAACGTCAAAATTCTCTTCCCTTCTCGTCAAACAATTTCGTCAGCCTGCTGTCGTCCCGCACGTAGACTGGCAGGTGGTCCAGCGGGCTGGCGACGTCTTTGATCCACCGTCCGCCCTCGATGACCGCCCCGTGGACGTCCATGATGTCCCGCCACGTGCCCGCCGTCAGGTACACGTCTCGGCGCACGGCGCCACGGCGCACGACGGGCGCCACGATAATGTCGTTGCCGAGCGCAAACTGGTCTTGGATCTCGTAGGTGTCTGCCTCCTCTGGCGCAATCATCCACAGCGGCCTGCAGATGGGCGTGAGGTTCTCGGCGGCCTCCTCCGCCAGGGCGACGAGGTGGTCCTCGAGCTTCCGGCGGATGGAGATGGCCTTGGTCACGAGCACCTCGGTCTCCCTGCCGAGATCCCACGGGGCCAGCGAAAACTGCATGGCCGGCATCAGGGCGTTGACCTGGGTCCAGCGCACCATCAGCTCCTTGTCCGGGTGGGTGTTGAAGTAGGCGTTGCCGCCAATCATATCCGGCAGACAGAACGGGTAGCCCAGCACACCAGACGTGAGCAGGGTCGGGATCAGCGAGCGCAGGCCGTTGGCCGAGTCCCACGTGGAGAACCTGTCGCCCATCCTGTACATGATGGCCACGTCGTGGTTGCGGTGCGCGGTCCGCACCTCCGACACCCCGCCGGCAAACTGCCCCGCCACGCGCTCCACATACAGCTGCGTGTACTCCGCCGGCGTTGACAGCGGCTGATGCGTCCGCGGAAAGCGCGGCAAGAAGCACGGCTCGCCGGCGTCAAACTTGAACCCGTCCACCCCCGTCTCGGCCTGCAGCTTCCGCAGCCTCGCCACGAACCACTCCACCGCTTCCGGGTTCGTCACGTCCAACGCCGCCACCGGCGGCGTGTTCCACCACCGGAAAAACCCGACCTTGGACCCGCCCGGCGCGGTGGAAAAGCTGTTGTACTTGATCGCCTCGGACGACCCCGTCGACGTCCCAAACAACCAATCCCACCGGAAAAAGTGCGACCAAAACTGGCTCCACATCGTCCCCTCCTCCATCCCCGCCATATCACACCCCACGAAGTATCCCCGCTCCGCTCCCTCCAAGTACGCCTCCGACTCTTTCTGCACAAACGGATGCACCCACGTCGTCACCTTGAACCCCATCGAGTGCAGCTCCTCCACCATCCCCACCGGATCCGGGAACTTCTTCGGGTCAAACCGCAAGTCCCCATAGCTCACCTGCCAGCGGTCGTCGATCTCCATCACCGACCTCGGCAGGCACCGATCTGAAATCTCCCTCGCGTACTTCAACACCTTCTCCTGGTTCACCCGCGCCTTGTACCTCGCCCACGTCGTCCAGATGGGATACTTGAACACGCTCGCAGCCGGTATCTGCTTCGGCGGCGTCATGCTCCCCAACGCCATCCGGCACGCCTCGGCCGCGTTTGCCGCCCGACTCATGCTCACCCGCACCGAGAGCATATCGTCGTCATTCACGTTGTACTCGTGCTGCCAGTGCTTCAGCGGATGCTCCATACTCGCATCCACGTAATTACTCCGCGCCTGGATCCGCAAAAGCCCGTCTTGCCCGGCACGAGCAATCTTCCCGTGCAACTTTGTCAACGGCAGCAGCTCTCGCGTGGCATTCTGGATCCCCACCCCCCACTTCCGCTTGAACTTCTTCAAATGGCGGCTCAGCTTCTTAATCTGGTCGATCGGCGGGATAATCGGCGCGTTCATGCCGATATGCAGGTACTGCTGCGAGGGATCCACCGAGACCAGGAGCCCCCGGCTCGTCATCCAGTGGGCGCCCAGGAGGTTATTCACGCCGTTGGGACCGTTATCAAACGCATACCACGGACCAACCTCCAACGACGCGTCATTCAACGGCCAAATCTGACGAATGAAATGACCACCCCCGAACCAATGCCCACTCGTCGCCAACCGCACGCAAATCTCCGCCCCTTCCACCCCCTCCACAGCCCCACTCGCCACCTCAAACTCCACTGCAAAGCCCAGATCCATGTTCTTCGTCCACTCCTCGCGACCATCCCCGCCGACCATCCCATGCGGCACCACATGCAGCAACGCCAACGGACGCTCCTTCGGCCCCCACCGCACCAGCACCTCCTCCCGGTCCCGCCCGCCGACCATCTCCCGCTTCTCCACAGCCACCTCGACGTCGTTTCCCTCCACACACACCCGCGGAAGCGTCAACAACGCCTCACTCACGACCTCATTCCGATCCCCCGTAGAGTCCACAAACGTCAGGTTCCCGTTGGCCTGCACGAACAGCGTCCGAGGACCGTCCCCCACCGCAGCCAGCACCGGAGACCCCGACAGGATGTTCGCCAGCGTATGCAGCTCCGGATCGTCCCCGTCCGAAGACTGAAGGATGTCCGAAAGCAACCGGTCCAACTGGTCCCAGAGCGTCGACGCGTTGCCGCCACCGCCGCTGCTCGTCTCTCTCTCGAGTGTCGTCGTCGTCGTTTCGAGCGTTTCGGCCGAATCGAACTCCTCGAACGAATCTCCGTCTGAGAGATTCTTCCCGACAATACTCGCGACATGCACCGCACTCGATCTCTGCGTACTTGAAGCAGTACAAATCACGGTGGGAACGCGAACGCGAGCATTCGGGGAAACCGGGCGGTGGTTTCGCACTCGGAACGTGTTCCGGCATGTGGAGGGCCCAAATGTCGGTGTCCCAGTGGGTAGTAGGGCCTTCCGGACTTTCATTGTATAGATATGATGTACAGGTCGTCGTATGAAATGGTTGAACTGGTATCAAGGAAGAAATCGTCGTCTCGACGCTTTGTGGCCGGGGGGGAAATGGACCCAATCCG
>Ga0255780_10005272_pt1 | contig 10932 bp, 8 predicted proteins | sample 071ome_32_FD_179978 | JGI IMG/M metagenome (GOLD analysis project Ga0255780, IMG submission 179978) | Coastal salt marsh microbial communities from the Groves Creek Marsh, Skidaway Island, Georgia - 071405AT metaG (version 2) | ecosystem: Environmental > Aquatic > Marine > Intertidal zone > Salt...
CTGAAATAATCCTCATGGATGGTGTGGGTGGGTAAATATAGGTATTTCGAACCATAAACTCTTTCAGAATATCGTTTTGTATGGTGCCAGCGAGCTTTTCAGGCGGCACGCCTTGTTCCTCGCCTGCAACAATATAGAGAGCCATTATCGGCAAAACTGCTCCATTCATTGTCATAGAAACAGTCATCTCATCCAACGGGATTCCATCAAACAGTATTTGCATATCGGCGATTGAGTCTATCGCCACCCCTGCCATGCCGACATCACCTGTAACCCTCGGGTGATCGCTGTCATAGCCACGGTGTGTTGCAAGATCAAAGGCAATTGATAAGCCTTTTTGTCCTGCTGCTAAATTACGTCGATAAAATGCATTTGAGTCTTCAGCTGTAGAAAAGCCAGCGTACTGACGAACCGTCCAGGGCCGCTGAACATACATAGTGGAGTATGGTCCACGTAAATAAGGCGCCACTCCCGGCACGCCATCCAAAAAATCAAGCTGAGCAGTATCATCAGGCCCATAAGATGATTTCACACTAATACCTTCTGGGGTTTCCCAGCTGGATTTGTCCTGAGGATGAGTTGAACTGGAACCTTCAAAATTAAAGGAAATATCTGAAAAGTCTGGGATTTGAGACATAAAATCAGACTCCTATTGCCGCTTGTGCCAACTTCAGGGCATTTGGTATATCCGCCCCTACATAAATATATCCATCGATACCGGAACCCGCATAAGCTTCCTCATTACCCCCTGCACGACCTGCAAGCCATATCTGCGAGGCCCCTTCCGTCTTTAGGGCTTGAGCAAAATCTATAGCCTTCTCTCCATAACCACTTTCAGAGCCACAAATGCATGCAATCTTAGCTCCACTAGCCTTGAAAGCATCTGCAGCAGAAGCGCCAGTGTCATAGCCATCATCTGAATTACCTGCGATACCAATACCCCCCGCAGCGAAAGCATTCGCAGCAAAGGTTGCTCGAGCATTAAAATCTTGAAGATTTCCAATGTTCGCTAGAAATACCTTCGGACGCCCACCAGTCTTGGCATAATAGGCATCACTTGCATCCCTTAATGCCTCGAAGACGGAAGCAATAGGCTTCGGATTGAATTGACCCAACCCCGAACCAATTACATCGGACAATAATGCTTTGTTTGCGGCAAGGTCTGCTTTGATAGACTCCCGAAGAGACGTAAGGTCCAAATTACTTGTAGGCTGGTCGTCGAGATTAGCGAATTCGGAAACTCCTGTGATAGCGTCTTTACGGGAAGCTATATTAGCCTTTCGAGTTTCATTAGATTGATCAATGTTGCTCGCCAAAGTTCTATTTGAAATTGCGGCAACTATCCCACCTGCTTTTTCAATAGCCTTAAACTCAGCAAAACTGGCATCCGCCAAATCATTGGTTAATCTTTCGACATAAAATGATCCACCAGCGGGGTCCGCGACACGGTAAAGGTTGCTCTCCTCGGCCAAAATGACCTGCAAGTTGCGAGCAACCCGACGAGCAAGTGCTTGAGATCCTCCCATCCTGGTGTCAAATGGCAGTACCGTTATGCTGTCAAGCCCCCCTACAGCGCCTGCAAAACCAGCAATCGTAGCGCGAAGTACATTCACATGAGGGTCATGCCGGGTGAACATCCTAGATGAAGTAACACCGTCCAGACGCATTGCCGAACCACTTACTCCTGAGCTTTTTAGAATTACAGACCACAAAGCACGTGCAGCTCTCACCTTGGCAATTGTCGTAAATTGATCCTGAGAAAGCCCTACAACAAAATTCATCCTTTGAGCAGCTAACTCGACTGAAAGGCCCCTCGCTTCCAGTGCCCGAAGATATGCAACCCCTGTTGCTATCAAAATTCCCAATTCCTGGGCTTCAGTAGCACCCGCATCGTAATAGGGTATCGAGGAGACAGTTAGAGGCGTCACTCCTTCGGGCATCTCATTTGCGGCAAACTGGAACCACTCATCATGAGATGATGGATCTAATCCTGCGGTAGCGGTTACGCCCATTGGATCAAGTCCAAAGCTAGAACCCTTAACCCAGTTTCGATGTGGTAAAGATCTCATTACCTCAAGACCAGCAGCACCTGCATCAAATGCAACTGGCGTCTCTTCTGGTAATTCTTGGAGCACTTTGTTGAGTGCCGTGACGCTGTGAAGTGCAGCACCGTCAATACCAACAGATTCAGGATTGGAGAAAACAGTCCGCCCCATCCGCAATCCAGCATCAAGTCTTAATAATACTGAAGACGCCCCCCCTGCTAATTCCTCTTTAATTTGTCTAATGACATTATCGCTACTAGGGCCTGTTAGAGCTTGACGTATGTCCCATAATTCAGCTTTTGCACTTCGGCCCGTGTCTGGACGCAGCGGCACCGACGGAAGATCATCACGCATGTAAAGAGGATTTATCTGAAGGCCATCGTAAGTCTTGAAGCTCAAAAGGCTTTCAAAATCTCCACCCTTCAAAGTCTTTTCGACTGTGTTTTTCCAAGTTTGGTAGCTTTGAGGTTCAAAACCCTCAGCCAATCTCATTTCGTCATCAGCAGTCATTTGATATCAATCTTAAGTAACTTCAATTTCAGATATGAGCTAAACCTTCCTTAGCTCAGGTGCAATAACGTAGGTTGTTCCCGAATAAAGTGAAGCGGGCATCGATGGCATAAGAGGCAACCTTTCCTAGTTTAATCAGATCGTATGCAAGGGCTGTATCTCCTTCGTCCAACACCCCACTATTCTCTGCAATTAATGCACGGACCATATTTGAAACGTCAGAGAGAACTGCCCGTGCTGCAAGGAGCCCCTCAGCAGTACAATCATGGTCAAGACAAAGCGCAATTGCGCGCAAACGGGCCGCTATCTTCCCAGCAATACTTAGCTCCTTAGCGTATCTTGCGAGTGAGTTGGCAATTCTTTCATAGGCTCCAAGCTGAGCCCTAACGCTAGCTGCATCTTCATGATCGCGCAGCGGTTTAACGATATTTGGATAAACATCTTCTAGATTAGTCAAACACGCTGAGTCTGGCACATAAAGGTTTTTAAAAGATAATGACGAATGGCCAGATGGCTTTAGATACTTAACCTCCTCACTTTCAAAAATCTCTAGGCCAGAAGATTCACGCGGCACCAAGAACGCTTGAAATTTACTACGAACATCAGTCTTTTCAGCGACTGCCACAATACAAAATACAGAGGCTATTGGCCCATTTGTTACATACGCTTTTTGTCCATTTAGCCTCCAGCCATCCCCTTCTCTGACAGCCGTGGAAGATAGTTTCTTAGGGTGAGCTCCCGCGCCCTTCTCCGAGACAGCGAATGCAATCGTCGCTTCACCTTTTGCAATCTTTGGCCATAAAGCATTTTGTTGTTGAGGACTTCCAAATTTACCTAGGATCCAATCCGCCATAAGGTTGTGGCTCTGAACCGCCATAATTAAACCTTGTACTCCAAGAGAACGGGCAAAAACTCTGGAAACGTGAGCGATGTCTTCCACCGACATCCCCTGACCACCAAATGATTGAGGAGCGGATAGACCTAAGAACCCTAATCTTCCCAACTCCTGCCACAGAGAGATTGGTATACTCTCTGCAACCCACAGTCTCGGCCATCGTATTTGGCATGACTTACCAAAGTCCAAAGCCACACCGGAAAAGTAGTCCACTTTCTCTGACAAGCTTTCCCCTCCCACCTTCGTTAATATCCAGGTTAGAATACCGCCAGACCTCTAAATTTCGGAGATATAAGTCCCTATGACTGCTGACCTTGTTTTGACCGAAGTCGACCGCCGTGGCGTCGCCACGGTTACCATTAATCGTGCGGACGTAAACAACGCCTATAATGGTGACATGATCCAAGGGTTTTTAACAGCCTTCGACCAAATTGCTAAAGATCCTCAAGCAAGAGTAGTAGTTCTGCGTGGTAAAGGTAAGCATTTCCAAGCAGGAGCTGACCTCAAATGGATTATGTCTCTAAAGGCCAGCGATTGGGACGCCAATTTAGCTGTTTCCAAAGCTACAACAGACGCAGTCCGAGGTTTAAATGAGTTTCCAAAACCAACCATTGCTCTCATCCATGGTGGATGCTTTGGTGGAGGCGTAGGTGTTGCTTCCAGCTGCGATATTGTTATCGCCTCTGAAGATGCGTTTTTTGCTATAACCGAAGCAAAATGGGGGCTTATGGCGGCCCCAATATATCCCCAACTGATTGCTCGATTAGGGGTTGCTCACACTCGTCGCTTTTCTCTGACCTGCGAAAGGTTTGACGCTCATAAGGCTAAAGAAATTGGTCTCGTGGATGAGGTATGTGCTTCCGGAAAATTAGATGAGACAGCAGCCCCATTGATAGATCAACTGCTTGATTGCCCGCCAAATGCTCTTGCAGAGAGCAAAGCTAGCATCCTTGATTGCGCGGCTCTTATAATTGATGACGCTAAAGCAGCAGCTCTAGCTGAACCACACGCCCGGAAACGTCTAACGGAAGAAGCTACAGAAGGGCTTAACAGCTTTATCGAAAAACGTGCTCCAAACTGGCGTCCGTAATTATGTCAAAGCCCCATCTTTTTCAGCCAATGCCACTTCGAGGAATTGTGCTCCCAAACCGTATTGTTTTAGCTCCCATGTGCCAATATTCCGCAGAAAATGGGTACGCCAATGACTGGCACCTTGTCCATCTTGGTCGCTATGCAATGGGAGGCTTTGGGTGTGTCATGGCAGAGGCAACGGCCGTAGAACCAGAGGGCCGTATTACTCATGGTGACTTAGGGCTTTGGGATGACACGCATATTGCCCGTTTGCAGCAAGTCACAAATTTTATCCGTGGTCTGGGTTCTATTCCTGCCATCCAAATTGCCCACGCAGGACGCAAAGCAAGCATGCAAAGGCCTTGGAACGGTAATGGCCCTCTTGATAAAGCTGATTTTTCAAGAGGCGACAAACCTTGGTCAATAAAAGCACCCTCTGCAATTGCGGTAGATGAGGGCTACATAAAACCAGCTGAACTATCTCAGTCAGATATTAGAGATCTTGTGAACAAATTTTCGGAGGCTACTTCAAGAGCCGATGCTGCCGGATTTGACGCAGTAGAAATTCATGGAGCCCACGGTTATTTGATTGCTAGCTTTCTTTCTCCAATCACAAATAAACGAAATGACCTTTATGGTGGGGATCGCAAAGGTCGAATGCGTTTTGCATTGGAAATTGCGCGCTCAATGCGGGAGAAACTTCCATCTCACAAACCTTTATTCTTCCGTGTCTCTTCAGTTGATGGAGCTGAGGATGGATGGGATATGTCCGACACGGTAGTGTTGGCAGCTGAGTTAAAAGCTGTTGGTGTAGATGTTATTGATTGTTCTTCTGGGGGACTCACAGGATCAAGCACTACTCAAAACACCAAGAGAGGCCCAGGCTATCAAGCTCCATTTGCAAAGGAGACGCGTGAAGCCGCATGTATTCCAACAATGGCCGTAGGGTTAATACTTGACGGCATTCAGGCTGAAAAACTTTTGGCGGATGGGTATTCCGATCTTATAGCGATTGGTCGCGAAGCTCTAAAAAACCCCCACTGGGCCCATGACGCTGCGCGTGCTTTGGGACAAGATCCTGATTTTGAATTGTGGCCGAAACAATCTGGCTGGTGGCTGGACAAACGCTCCAAAGCAATGGCTCGGCAATAAGAGCAGTAAGAAGAGGATAAATCATGAGAGTATTAGTCACTGGCGCAAGTGCAGGAATTGGCGGAGCCATATGTAAGCGCTTAGCACGAAATGCAAAAAGAGACGGCAAAACTCTTCAGATTGCAGCCTCTGAATATGCCCAGACCCCAGATAACGACGCTATTCGCAACGAGCTGGAAGATATGGGTACAAAAGTTATCACTCCTTATGCTGATTTAAGTGATCCAAATGGCCCAACGTCACTGGTGGAGATTGCAGCAGAAGAATTTGGCGGTCTGGATGCAGTGGTCTCTAATGCAGGTCTGGTCATACCTGGCTTGATGAAGGATCTAAAAGTAGAAGATTGGGATCGGGTAATGAATGTGAATACTCGAGCAGGTTGGCTACTTGGGAAGGCTGCATACCCCTATCTAAAAGCCAGCAAAGGAGCTTACCTGGCGATAGCGTCGATGTCAGGCCTAGGCCCACACCCAGACCTTGGAGCTTACAGCCCCTCCAAGGCAGCATGTATTAACGTTACCGCGATGATGGCAATAGAATGGGCGTCAGATGGAATTCGATGCAATTCAATTGCACCAGGGATGATCCGCACTCCATTCACAGCAAACGTGTACTCTAACAACGAGTTAGCAAACGCCCGAAATGATGTTGTGCCCTTAGGACGTGTCGGACTGCCAGAAGATATAGCCGACGTGGCTGCTTTTTTACTTTCAGATGATGCTCGATACGTAACTGGCCAAAATATAGTCGTTGATGGCGGTTTTGCTTCTTCCATCCTCGGGCACATACCTGGCCGACCTAGTAAAAAAGAATAGAATATTAGCCCTCTTTTTTTAGGCCCTTACTAAAACGCTTCCAGTTGTTCTGATAACTAACAGCATTCCTGAGCATCATTTGCGCCTCCTCAGGCGTAAATGTGCGAACAACCTTTCCTGGTGCCCCCATAACCAAAGAATAATCTGGTATTTCCTTATTTTCAGCGATCAGGGATTTAGCTCCAATTAAGCAGCCCTTACCTATTTTTGCGCCATTTAAAATTACCGCACCGATGCCAATCAGTGACCCTTCACCGATAGTGCATCCGTGTAGCATTACCATATGGCCAATAGTTACATTTTTATTCAGCGTGAGCGGATACCCAGGATCAGCGTGAAGCACCGACCCATCTTGAACGTTCGATCCTTCTCCAATAATGATTTTATCATTATCTCCACGAACGACTGCTCCGTACCAAATACTTGCATCCTTCTCGAGGACAACGTCACCAATAACCACCGCGTTTTCTGCGATCCAACTTTCGGGATGAGCATTTACCCCAACACCATCAAGTGAATAGCGCATTTCTTAACTCCATGTTTCGATTATCGTCGAGCGCTGGCTTTTTTCTTTTCTTCAGCACGCAATTTCAATTTTAAGGCCACAATTTCATGCATCGAAAGCTGGGTTATTCCAGCAATTTCGGCGAGTGGCAGGGTAGTTTCCTGAATGAGCGTACGAGCGTGAATCAGCGGGTTCATTCTACGTTTGCTCTTTGGCTGACTGAAGTTACGCTTTGGCTTTGACTGTGGTTGCGGTTCACCCTCATCCAAACCCCGCCTACGAGCCGCGTCATAAGCGGCGCGCCACCGTCGTTTTTCTGCTTCGGCCCCAGCCGTTGTGTAGGCTTCAGTACTTCTCTTGGTTTGCCCCCAACGTTCTTCAAATCCAGGGGGCGGCTCATAGCCAGGCGTATCCCAATTATTCGCCCCCGAACCACCTGTTGAAGAGGTCACATTTTCTTCTGGATCTGGCTCTGGTTCACTTTGGGCAGCCGCATCTCTGAGATCCATATTATGCTTTGCTGCCAATCGCTTTGCTGCCGCGAGCGCGGCTTCGCGCTCACCTTCAAACGGGCTCTCAGCTGCAAGCTTCAGAAGGTTGTGAAACCTTTTGCGCTCAGATTTGTCAAAACCGTTCGAGATCGGACTACTCCCAACTTCTCTTAGGAACCTTATGAGGCATAATTCACTTTAACGCGGCACCTCAATAATTCGATGCTTACTACAACCCCAAAATTTTCTACACCATTAGGGTAAAGGATGGATAGCGCCATTAAATCTGAGGTCAAGTTAAAGACAGAAACCAAAACCATATTTCAGAAGCATGTCTCCTTCTTAACAACCTCATCTTCCGACATCTTGGAACTAGATATTTTGGGTACTTCTACTTTTGGTTTATGCAAATTTCTTAGAATGATGCGACTAGAAGCCAATAATTTTGGGAAAATTTCAAGATCACTGTTACACGTTACAACCTGTGATTGACCGCCCAGGATAGCTTTTCTATTTTGCTGCGTCGCAAAAAGAGAACTCCATTCAAATGTCAGCGCCTATATCATTCCAAGAATTAATCCTACGCCTTTCTAATTTTTGGTCCAAACAAGGCTGCGCCGTGTTGCAGCCTTATGACATGAGTGTTGGTGCTGGAACATTCCATCCAGCAACAACACTTCGTGCCCTGGGGCCTGAGCCATGGCAAGCTGCATATGTTCAGCCATCAAGAAGACCGACGGATGGCAGATATGGTGAAAACCCCAACAGGCTTCAGCACTACTATCAATATCAGGTAATACTTAAGCCAAACCCTCCAGACATTTTAGATAAGTATTTTCAGTCTCTTGAAGCGATTGGAATTGATACTCGCGCTCATGACATTCGCCTTGTAGAAGATGATTGGGAAAGCCCCACTCTTGGAGCTTGGGGACTTGGATGGGAGGTCTGGTGTGATGGAATGGAGGTAACCCAATTTACATATTTTCAGCAGGTGGGTGGTTATGACTGCTCTCCAGTATCAGGCGAAATCACATATGGCTTAGAACGACTGGCTATGTACGTTCAGGGCGTCGATAATGTGTACAATCTTGATTTCAACGGCGCAGGGATGACGTATGGGGATGTCTTCCATCAAGCCGAACGAGAATTCTCAGCCTATAATTTTGAATATGCTGATACAGAGACTTTGTTTCGTCACTTCACCGACGCCGAAAATGAATGTCAAAAATTAGCGCATGCCGGACTGGCCCTCCCCGCCTACGATCAATGCATTCAAGCCAGTCACACGTTTAATCTCTTAGACGCCCGTGGGGTAATAAGCGTCACCGAAAGGGCTGCTTATATTGCCCGTGTTCGGGCTCTGGCGCGGGCATCTGCAACGGTCTGGTTAAAATCCCGCGGCCATCTTGACGAAAAGATGGGAGTCTGAGCCATGGCAGAGCTTATAATCGAAATTCTATCCGAGGAAATCCCTGCCCGTATGCAAACTCGGGCTGGAGAAGACTTTTCACGTATTCTGTCAGAAAAGCTGTCAGAGGCTGCCCTAGCGGCTCATTCAATTCGCTTTTTCACAACACCTAGACGGATCTCTGTTGTGATGGATGGAATACCACTCGTGCAACCAACCCGAGAGGATATCCGCAAAGGTCCACGGGTAGGTGCACCAGAAAAAGCACTAGAGGGCTTCCTTAACGCAAACAACTTATCCTCAGTTGACGAATGTGAAATCCGTGAAGTCAAAGGCTCTGAATTTTATTTTATTGCTCGCTCTATTGAAGGCCTACCAGCGACAAGTGTTCTTCCGCAACTTATTGCAGAAGCCATCCATGCTATCCCATGGCCAAAATCAATGCGTTGGGGCGATAGCGAACGTCGGTACGTTCGGCCCTTAGAGCAGGTTGCTGCAGTTTTTGATGGTGCTTTGCTCAATGGTTCTGTCGATTTTGGCGGATCCATGGGCTTAAAGCCTTTTGTGTCATTTACCCGCGGCCATCGATTTATGGATGAGGACGACATAATTCCGCTCTCAGACTTCACTTCATATGAGCAAAATCTTTTGCAATCCCACGTAATTTTAGATCCTGCGGCTAGAAAATTAAAAATCGAGCACGGGTTGAATACAGTCGCAAAAACTCATGGCCTAAAAGTCAAATCAGACCCAGGACTACTCGCCGAAGTTAATGGTCTCGTTGAATGGCCTGTAGTATTGTCAGGCTCTATTGACGAAGAATTTATGTCGGTACCCGCAGAAGTACTCACCACTTCAATGAGATCACACCAAAAGTATTTTGCTCTTGAAACTGCGGAGGGAAACCTCGCTCCAAAATTTGCAGTAGTAGCCAATATTGAGAGTAACGATGGTGGCAAACAAATTATTTCAGGAAATGAGAGAGTGTTACGCGCAAGGCTAGCAGATGCGCGTTTTTTCTGGGACCAAGACCGCAAATCCACGCTGGAAAGCCGATTAGATGGCCTTGATAAAGTAATATTTCACGCACAACTCGGCACTCTTGCAGATCGTGTGAAACGGATACGTGCCCTAAGCTGTTTACTAGCACCGGCTATTCAAGGCGCAGACCTAGAACTAGTTGATCAAGCCGCCATGCTTTCAAAATCTGATTTAATTTCTGGTATGGTCGGAGAATTTCCAGAACTTCAAGGCGTAATGGGACGATATTATGCAAATGAAGAGGGAATAAATTCTCAAGTTGCCGATGCCATAAGGGATCATTATGCCCCGCAGGGCCCCAGCGACCTCTGTCCTACAGCTCCAGTATCCGTAGCTGTCGCTCTTGCTGATAAAATTGATACCCTTGTTGGGTTCTTCGCAATTGATGAAAAGCCAACAGGAAGTCGAGACCCTTATGCTCTAAGGCGCGCCGCGCTTGGCGTCATCCGATTGGTAATCGACAATCGGATTCATCTACCTCTTCGAGACGTAATTCGTAATACTTATCAAGCCTACGTAAAGCTTCCCGCAGAGTGCATTTCCGCTGATGAAACAGCAGAGTCGCTTTTACAGTTTTTGATAGATCGACTTAATAATCATCTCCGTGCTGAAGGTATCAAATACGATCATATAGCTGCAGTGTTTGCCATTGGTGAGGAAGATGACATTCTTCGGCTAGTTGAAAGAACTGCTGCCCTAGGTGAATTCCTCGCGAGTGAAGACGGTGAAAATTTACTAATTGCTTTCACTCGAGCAGCAAACATTTCGTCTATCGAAGCTAAGAGGGAGAACGTAAATTATGACGGAACGGTAGACCCGTCTTTATTTACGCAAGACGAAGAGACCAAACTTTTCGATATACTACTTTCAACTAAGCCCCGCGTTGAGGAACATCTCGATCGAGGGCATTTCCAAGAAACCATGGGCGAGCTTGCAAAACTAAGAAATCCAGTCGATGCGTTTTTTGAAAAAGTAACTGTGAATTCTGAGGATCCTAGA
>Ga0255780_10005277_pt1 | contig 10930 bp, 18 predicted proteins | sample 071ome_32_FD_179978 | JGI IMG/M metagenome (GOLD analysis project Ga0255780, IMG submission 179978) | Coastal salt marsh microbial communities from the Groves Creek Marsh, Skidaway Island, Georgia - 071405AT metaG (version 2) | ecosystem: Environmental > Aquatic > Marine > Intertidal zone >...
CAAAAACACAAAATCAGGAAAAGTACATACTTGACCTATTAGACCCTAGAAAGGAAATTGTAGTAGGGTATGGGCCAGCGGGTACAGGTAAAACATATCTTGCGATGCAGGCCGCTGTTAAGGCTTTTCGAAATCATGAAGTTGAACGCATAATACTAACTAGACCAGCCGTAGGTGTAGAAGATGAAAAGCATGGCTTTCTACCAGGTACACTTGAACAGAAAATGGCTCCATGGGTTAGACCGTTGTTTGATGTGCTAAGAGAATATTATTCTGTTAAAGATATCACACACATGATGGAAGAACAGATAATTGAAATTAGTCCATTAGCATTTATGCGTGGACGTACATTTAAAAACAGTATTATCATCGCTGATGAGATGCAGAATGCGACTCCGGGTCAGATGAAAATGTTATTAACTAGAATAGGAGAAGGCAGTAAAATTGTGGTAACTGGCGATGTGGAACAAGCAGACAAATCAGGAAAAAATAATGGCTTGCTTGATTTACACCTAAGATTAACTCAGGGAGACGTTAATGGTATTAGTCTTTGTGAATTTACTGGCAAGGATATACAGAGACACCATATTATTACACACGTTCTAAATTTATACTCCGAGTCTTAACTAGACTCATTATCGGCGGAAGGGGATTCTGTGTTAGCAGAGTCCTCTTTTTTTGACCATCCTAATTCTAACTGTTCAATTACCTGTGGATACACTTGGTGGAAGTAGTTTCTTAATAAATCCCAATCTCTTGGAATACTTTCGTTAAGACGTGCTTTAACTACTGTGCGTTCTTTAAAATCTAATATCACATTGGCTGTAACATTAACTTTATTGGTTAAGTTTCGCTCAAGCACTTGTACTTGTTCGTCATATTGACCATCTGGTTTTTGAATATAAGTTACTACAAAATATCTCACATGAATACCCCATAAAGAACACACCAGAGCTCTAGTGCTAGTTTATATCCTACATATAGGGCTATACCCCATCCTGCTGTTTTTATAATTGTGTTAGTTCGCATAGTGTTGCTGACAAGTTAATCTCTGGATCTTCTACCATAGCATGATTAACCAGACCATTTCTAATTACAATAATTGCGGCATCACGTTGTTCATCTGTTGATCCCCACAAGTCTATGTTGTCATACATCCAACGAAACATATCTTCCATTTCTTCTGGACGTGCATTTTTACACAGCAGTTGTCTTGCTTCTTTAATTTTTCCTGCCTTAAACATACTTACCACTTCTAACTTATAATCTTCTGACCCGCCTTCGTCGCCGTGTGGCTTATCCAATGTACCTGATGTTGAATTCATTTGACATATATTTAAACATTTACGTAAGTCAGGATATGTTGCTTTGACATAGGTATCCAATACATCTAGTTCAAATTGTACACTTTCTTCAACTAACACAGTTGCCATACGTGCTGTAAACTCTGTTTGATCAATACGCTCAATATGAAAGCCTTGGCATCTTGAATGTAGTGCTGGAATAACTCTGTTTGGATAGTTACAAGTTAATATAAACCTTGCTGATGCGTGATAAGTTTCCATAACACCACGTAATGCGGCCTGACCATTTGGACTGATATAGTCTGCCTCATCTAATAGTACTACTTTAAAATCACCAAAGGGCATAGTCTGTACAAAGCCGGATATTTTATCACGAATAGTATCAACACTATTTTCACGAGATGCGTTAATTTCTAACACATCATATTCGTCTATGCCCAATTGATGAATTAATATTTTAGCTAGGGTAGTTTTACCCACACCTGGTGCACCACTGAATAGTAAGTGTGGAATAGTTTTTTCTTTGATCCAAGTTGCTACTTGTTCTTTTTGTGCTTGATCACGAAAAACATAACCATCTATATCGTTAGGTCTATACTTTTCTGTCCAAAGTTCTTTCATCAAATGCCTTTCATTAGTTTTGTATATTATAACTGATATTGGTTTTGATTACAACTATTTTTGAGCAACTCCGGTTAAACCCATAGTTTCGTCTAATGGTTTCTCATCTGCTATTAGTAGAATTTCAGATAAGTCAACTCTACGTATGGTTATTTCCTCGCCATCTATTTCAACTTTGGTACCGCGAGTCCATCGACCATGTGCTACTAAGATCCATTGTCCTGATTTGAATTGTGTTTGTTTTGGTCCTACAATATAGATTTGAGCCCAACGTGGTCTAATACCTTCTGACTTATAGTTGTCGTCTGCTAGTAAAATACCACTGGCTAATTGTCTTGTGTTGAATTCCATGTCACGAACAATCACTTCATCGTGTTTTGCTCGTATGGATTTGATTTGCCATGCGTCTCCGTATGCCATTATATACGCTTAACTCCTTCCTGCTCTTGTTTCATTTGTCTAAGCGTTTTTTCTTCTTCCTGTTCTACTGAACGTGCTTTAGCAATAGCACCTGCAAGTCCTGTCATTGGAACTTTTTGTGGTTCTGGTTCCTGTGCTTTAATTGGTTCTTGTGCTAGTGTAGGTGCCGGTTCTACAGTTTTTTCTACTACTGGTTGTTCTTGTACAGGTTGATTAGCCTGTGCTTCACGGGCCGCTTTAGCACTTTTATATACTGGTTCATCTTTAACATGCTTACTATATGTTTTTCTATAGTGTTGATCCATGCTTTCGTTGCGTGTTCTAACAGTTTTATTTTCGCTGTTAATTTTGTCGCCACGTGCATTAACACCCATATTACCTACAGCACGAGTATTTTCGTTTGATAATAGTAAGGCACCAATGTCTAAATTTTGACCTTTTGATGTTCTATATACTTTTGACATTTTTAGTCTCCTATTTGCACATATCAAGAAGTTCTTGTATAAGTGCTTCTTTTGATTTTCTACGATCTAATTCTCGACCATACTGTCTACCTAGGTCTTCTAATTCTTTTTTGTTTAGATCATTAAGTTCGTTATAATGCCAGTACGGTTTAAGTTGTACGTTAGTCTCTGCACCAAGCAGAATATTAACAAACTTTTTTAAATACTTTAACATATTTATATTCCTCTATTATATACGTACTTATCTAAGGAATTCGCCGACGTCTAAATTATAGTATAAACTGTTGATTCTGTGTACACCAATTAGATATAACACATAACTAGCAACGCTAGATCCTCTGCCTATGCCCCATACTATATTGTTCTCACGCATTGTGTCTACTAGATACTTTAAGTATCTTAATAAATCAAACAAGTCACGTTCCTGATATAGTAGTAGTTCTTCGCCTACACGTTGTAGTTCAAAGTCTTCCTTACATTGATCTAATACCCATTGTGCTATGTCTAGGTTCTGATACTCTTCAGGCATTAACCATTGACTCTGCATTACTGAATCAAACGTAGCAACATCAACTTCCAATGGTTTATACTCTACAAACTTGTGAATGTTGTCTATAAGTTCTTTTACTTTTGATAAGTCAACATCTTTTACTAATGCGTGTTTTATTTCACGCTCTGGATCAGTCATAAGGATATCTATTAAATCATCCTCTTCTAATACAATTTGACCAAGTTTATCTTTAATCATCTTTTTTAAATTTACCTACAACAACATTACCTTCTTCGATGTCATCTGCTGTCCAATGGAGGTTAACATCTTTCCAGTGTATAGTTGGATTCATTTTAAGTGTACCGTCTGCTTCTTTGTTACTGAGTATGTCTTTGTTCCACCAAATTGCTTCTGATTCATTCCACCAACCATCTTCTGTAAATACACCATAATCATCAGTGTCATCAAATATATAACGCATACCATCTGACAGCATTGATGTTACTTGTATGTCTGCTACAATAACTTTCTTTTCTGCTATTGCATTTAATTTAGAATATAGCATCATACCTATGATTTGATCTGTTGGTTGTTCTGGCAGTATAATCAAATTCATTTGAGCACCCCAGTACTGTTGCTGTTTTTCTGTTTCTTTGTTTTGTATGAATATACTGTTTTGTAAAACATTTGCACTAAACCAACGTAGTCTATCAACTGCAATAGTAACATCTTCTGCTTCAAGCGTATTAGTTATTAAGTTACAGTTAACCAAATATTGATTCATATAAAACTGATTATCGTACCAAACTCCTGCTGTAAAGTTTAAGTCAACGTTTAATCTAATATTCATTATTTTCCGATATCAATTTTGTTAGAATATTTGTCGTCATCGCCTTTGGGCATAATTTCATCCATTTTGGTTTGGTATGCTTGTTGATAACTGTTCATAATCAATTGTAGTTGTTGTATCATAGGTTGATTACCAGTTTGATACGCAAATGCCAATCTTTTGTTTAGTTCACTTACTTTACTTTGAATTTCTTCTAAAGTCAAGCCTTTAAGGTCTTCTAACAGTGGATGTTCCATTATAGGTCTCCTGATTTCCTGTTTTCTGAGTAGTGTACATCAAATTTACCGCCTGGATAACGTGATTCTAGTTTACGAACGTTTTCTTCTACTACATCATTTGGATCAAGACCTAATGCTCTACAAGCATTTACCCAATACCACATGATATCACCTAGTTCACGTTTCATATGAAATATAGTGTCTTCATCACAGGGTTTACCTTGAAACACTATCTTTTTTGGTAGTTCAGCAAATTCACCACCTTCAGCGGCCAAACCAATTGCGGCTGTGAGCAGTAGTGCTGGATTAATGTTGTCTAGTTCATTTAGCCTAGCAACCATATCGTCAGTGTTGTTACTAGCATCACTAGTTACTTGTTCTACAAACTCTTTGTATCTGTTTAAATCAATCATAAAAAAACTCCTAGTCACTAATATTATATAGCGTCTAGGAGTTTATGTCAAATATTTTGGTTTATGCTTCTGTTGCAATATTTACCCAGGCTGAACCTAGATAAACAACCATTTGTCTTTTACCAGTGCCTAGTGATCCTGGATCCCATGAAGTACCGTCTGCTACGGCTACAACGCCTTGGGCTGGTGTAGGTGCTGATGTTTGTACTTCAAGTTTTGCAAATTCACTTAATGTAGCACTTGGTGCTGTAACGCCATTTTGGAATACATTACGTGGACGGCTTAATTCACTGATATGAATTGTTGTTCCGCCATCACTTGTACTAAATTCAAAAATGTATGTACCAGCTGTCGCAAATGTAATAACATTTGCACTCCAACCTTGAATACCTGATGTACCTTGGCTAACAGCACTAGGTACTGTTAATGTGTGTGAAGTACTAGCAACGGTTACTGCTACTCTCCAACGACCGTGGTTACCAGTGGCTGGTAAATTACTAAATGCGAGACTTACACTACCTGATGTTGTAAGAGTGTGATAATGACCAGCGGCAAAGTTAATTGTTTGGCTACCTGTAACAGTACCAACTGTATTAACAGTTTCTCTAAAGTCTTGTACTTTAGCCGCTTTTAATACAGAACCATCAAAGTTATTATCTAAAGTACCACCGGTTAAGGCACTTTTTAAGACAACTTTGGTCTGTAAGTCATTGATCTCATCTTGTGCTTCGGTAAAGTTGTTTTTAATGTTCGTAAAGTTGTCGCGAAAGCCTTGCGAATCATTATCTTGACCGGCAACAGGATATGTAGTATCAATGTTGTTTGGGTTTATGTTTGAGCTCATAGTTTAATATAATCCTGATTTCCAATTATCGTATGTTGTGGATACAATACATATTTATCTAAACGATCATCTAATATCATTTTATCTCTCTTACTTATTAATCTTAGACTACCGCCATCAAATAAAGTTTGACTAATGTTAATATCAAATTCTGCTGTTAACCAACTTACATATTTTAAACCTGGAGCTGGTGAACGTGGAACATATAGTGCTGATGCTCCGTACTTGGTTCCATCTAATACATCAACATAGTCGCCTGCGTCTGTTTGTGTTTCTAATTCTAGTGTAATAATTTCCGTAATTGGATTAACAATCATTTTATAAACAGCCATACGTTCGTTATTTAGACTTGAATCGTCTCTAACTTGTTCAACACCAGGAATTAATTCTTTTGTATCTTCAGCATCACGTAGATATCTTGTAAATGCTTCGTCTACATCTGCAAAGTCTTCTTGATTAACAAATATTAATTTTTTATTGTTTAGTTGGTTAGCAAACTTACGTCCATCAACACCACCTAACTGTGCTACATAGTCAACAGTTCTGTTATGTATGTCGCTAAAGCCAAGCTCAGTTGCTAGATCAACTACGTCAACTCTGGTAAGTTCTCTTGATTTAATAAATTTATTAAATGTAGTTTCTCTGCCTGTTTGCCATTTATTGTTAACAAGATCCCAATTTTGTGTTGACTTACGATCAATAGTGTAACGATCTGTTTCAAAGTCAATTGAATTTAGTTTCTTATTGTATAATTCTTCAATGTAATAACGCACTTGGTCTGCTTTACCAGGTTTGGCATAAGCAATAACCCAGGCTGGAGTAAAGCCTAATACACGACCATTTGTTTGTTTTGATTTCATCCATAATGGTAATACTTCTGCGTATTGACCTAAACGATCAATAATTCGTTTACGCATGTTGTCTAATGAGTTTGGATACACACGATTTAAATAACTTAGGTCTTCAACAACATTTCTATAGTCTGTGTATTCTGTTGCATCTGCTGAGTAGTGTGTAGTATCAGCTTTAAGTGTTTCTAAGTCTGCTGTAAGTTTAACATTAACACCATCAACACCTTTGTCTGCACGAATATATGTGTTGTCTGCTTGTATTTCTGAAGAGTCTGCTGACTTAGTTACAATTTGTTCAACATCTGGATCTGCTGTAACGTCTGTACGGTCTGCTGTTACAGTTATTGAACTTGCTGTTTTACTTTGATCAACAGTTGATTCTGCTTGATAGTCTTCAAAGAAAGGTGTACGAGCAATTTCTAATGCCACTGACTCGCCATTATTTTTAAGTTTTTGTTGTACTTCACTGTAGATAACTTCATATACTACATTGCCATTGTCATCTAATGCTTGTGCAGTTTTAATATCGCCTAACACAAGATTCTTACGATAGTGATTAAGTTTCATTGCTTCTATATATTCGCTTAGGTCTTGTGGCTTAATACCATATGCGTGGTTGTATCTAATATCTTTTGCAATACCAAAGTTTGGATCATCACTTCTATAAATTAAACTGTCAACAAAGATATCTTTGTTATCTAACAATGATAGTAAATCGTCTCTGTCGCTGAGTTCAGGAGTGGCTGACATGTAAACAGTTTCATATGGCTCTAAATATTTAAGATCAACATATATTTCAAAATCTTTAAATACTGATATTTTTGCAGACTCGTTGAATGCTTCAACTGTAAAGTAATATGTTCTATCAAATACTGTTGGATCAACAATTAAACGTGTAGTAATTAGTTCGTCAAATGTTGTAGCACCACCATCAAGCATAAATGCCTGGAAACTTACTTGTCCTGTAATGTTACCACTTGGTTGCAGTTCTAAACCTTGTGGTAAACTTGAATCGGATCCTGCTTTTAATTTATACTGTAAAGCCGCACCTGAACTTGCAGTTGCTTTAACTGAATGATGACTAACGTCTCCGTTGCTAAATGTAGCAACTCTAGTTGGTGTAACCCATGTAATGTCTGTGTCAATGGCACCAATAATTCTCATTGTATAGAAATGGATTGGTGATGCTACATCAGGATTATTTTTCTTTTTAACTTGTACACCAAATGTATATGTTGTATCTGTTAAACCAACGTCTGGAATATATCCATATAAGAAGCCTGTGTCAATATCCATTGATAATCCAGGCGGTAAGCGAGTTTCAGCACGGTCAAATCCAATACCAGTTGCATCAAAACCTACGCCAGTTGCATCAAATGCCGCGGCATCGCCTGTAGTAAGTGCAAACTCCATTTGGTCACCGTCTACATCAACACCTTCAAATTGATAAGCAAAATAGTTATCGTGTCTGTATGTTCCTAGGTCACCTGCTGGTGTTGTTAAATATGGAACACGGCTGTTGTCAATATCTGCTGTGACATCACCGTTGTCTGTGGTCATGTCTGTAATGTCTGCTGTAATATTATCTTTTGAATATACAAATATTGAGAAACTTTGTATTGCGGATTGTCTTCCGTCATTTAACTCTACTGTAAAGTTGTAACGCTTACTTGATGATTGTGTTGAGTGATCAAACGGATATAAGTCCCAGTTACTTCCGTCAGCGTCATATCCTTTATAAGCATAGTTAGGTAAATCCTGTGCAGGTTGAACTACTCCACTGAGTAAGCCATCTTTAGTTAATGTTACACCTGGAGGTAAACTACCATTAATAACTCTAAATGTATGTTCTTCGTCGGGATCAGGATCTGTAAATTCAAATTGATATTCTATAAAGTCACCGTCATAACAGTCTTCAATATCGCTAGGTTGTGTTACCCAGGTTGGTGCATCAGCACCTGCTACTGTAATTGTAAATGTTCTGTCTGCTACACGATCAACTACTTCAACTGTGCCACCAGTTACTGGATCAATTTCATCATGTGCTGTGAACACACGCACTGTAAATTTTGAAGTAACGTTTTCTTTAACTTCTAATGGTACACCTTGTAAAGAAGTAACTGCTTTTGGAATACCTTCAACTAAACCATTTCTACGACATTGAATACCTTCAGGTAGTTCACCTGCGACCATAATGTAGTAAAGATGTTCAGATGTGTTGGTTATATCATCGTGAGCGTATAAGGTAAGTTGATAGAACTTACCTTCTTGAATTGTGCCAAGATCTCCTGCCGGAGTATCCCAGATTGGTTTACCTGTTATCACTGCCATACAACTATTTATCTAGTTTAGGGCAATAAAAAACCCACTGTAAAAGTGGGTTTTTGTCTAACTAAAGTTAATTACTCTTTAGTCCAGTATTGATATGCACCATAGATAATTGCCGCCCAGGCCGCAATACCTAATAATGGTTTAAATACCAAAGCAATAACGCCAATAGCTACAAGAGCTAGGCCGTTTTTACTTGTTCTTTCTTTCCAACGTGCTTTTAAATGATCTAACATATTTGAGATCTCCTATGTTATAGACAAGTATTTATTACTTATGTCTGTGTATTATACGACCTTTGTCCAGGTCATATGGTGACATTTCAACTTCTACTTTATCACCTAGTAATACTTTGATTTTAAACTGACGCATCTTGCCTGATAGATAACAAACAATTTCTTTATCCACATCATCTAACTTAACTCGAAAAGTGGTGCCAGGTAGTACATCTACTACCTCGCCCATTACATTGATTACATCTTCTTTTTGTTTAGCCATTCAATCCTTACATTGAATTCTTTTTGTCTTGGATCTCAGCACGTCTTGCTTTAGCAAGTTTGCCAATTTCACCAAGTGCTTTACGAGCACGAGCGGCCGCGGCTTTAACGCCTTTGCCATCCCAGGATTCTGCTTCTGTTAGATATGCTTCGTATTGTTCAATGATTTGTTCGTGTAATGTTGCCATGTCTATGACTCCTTATTAATGTAGTGTTTGAGTACCAATATCCTCACCCATATCTACACCATCTTTGTTAAGTATTAATTCACCTTGCTCATTTACTGTAAGCAAGACTTCATCCCATTTACTGGCTTCTTCTTCAGGTGTGCCTAGCAATCGCATAACATTACCTGCAGGAATAGGACCAATGCCATAGGTATTAAGTAACATGACTACGTCGGTCATCATCTGTATAACAACTTCACTTAATGCTTGATTATGATCGACGTAATCTTTACTCATTAACACTATTTAACCTATTCTGCTTCTTCAGGTGTATTTTCTACGCCTGTATTAACGGTTTCCCATGATGTTGTATCAATAGTTGGTCGTTGTGCAATTTCTTCAATAGAAACTGACACAGGTTTCTTAACTACATGATACTCGTCAAGTTTTGCGTTAACAGCATATTGTGCGTCTTCGCATAGTTTAGTAAAACATTCTTGATCCACTAACCATTCACATGCTTGTTGCTTGGTCATTGGCTCTGGTAAGTCAAACAGCTCAATGTCAGTGTGACCACCTTTGTGTAACATTTTAAAACGTGTTACCATATCAGTTGCCCAACGTACCTTATAAGTACCTCTGAACAACGTTGTACCTACTACTTTAAATAATTTATCTGTCATGATAATTTCCTTCCTTAAGTTATTGACTTACTACATCATCGGAATGTTCTTCGATGAATTCTTTACCATCTTTGACTAGTGTTTCAGCCTTGTTGATAGTATTCTGAACGCCATAGGTTGCAATTAAGAAACCTAAAGCAAAACCTATTATAAACTTCCACATACTGCTCTCCTTAAAAATAACCTACTAGGTAAAGTATACAAATTATACCGATAGTAGGTAACAGTAAAACTATGCCTATGTCTAAGAACTTTTTAGTGATGTATGCTAATATGTTAATAAACTTATTCACTAGTTCTCCTTAAATTAAGTTTTTGTTTGCTTGGTTACATACAAGTTTTTCTAACTTGTAAAGATTATCAACATCAATGCCTAGATCAAATAAATTGTTTTGTAGCACTAGGTCTGTTGATCTTTTTTGAAACTCACACGCTGAAGTATAGTCACCTACATCAATTGCGTGGTTACTCATAGTCTGCAAAATAATCAAATCGTCTAAGGTACCATTTACTTTTGCCAACACTTCTTCTGGTGTTGGTGTGTGTCTAACTGTCAGAAATGCTACAATGACACCTAATACAGCAACAACTAGTATTGCTTTATCCATTGTATCTGGCTTTGGTAATTTAAATTTCATAACATTTCCTTTCTAAAAATTAGTGCCTAGTTTAAGTTAGGGACGGTAAACTAGGTCTGTAAAGTCGTCCGCGGCTTCTTTGAGTAGATCTTATAAAGCGAAATCAACTAGTGACTCTACTCAGGACGCTGTGCCCTCTTCG
>Ga0255780_10005278_pt1 | contig 10929 bp, 13 predicted proteins | sample 071ome_32_FD_179978 | JGI IMG/M metagenome (GOLD analysis project Ga0255780, IMG submission 179978) | Coastal salt marsh microbial communities from the Groves Creek Marsh, Skidaway Island, Georgia - 071405AT metaG (version 2) | ecosystem: Environmental > Aquatic > Marine > Intertidal zone >...
ATTGGAATGACAGTCGCGACGTTTGGATGCATGAGGCGATTGCTTCTGCAGATGCGGTTTGCGAACCAGAGCACATGGATGCAGAAGATCCATTGTTCATTCTTTACACTTCAGGTTCTACCGGTAAGCCAAAAGGCGTACTACACACCACCGCAGGTTACTTGCTGCAAGCAGCAATGACGCACAAAACCGTATTTGATTACAAAGACGGCGAAGTTTATTGGTGTACCGCTGACATCGGCTGGGTAACCGGTCACAGCTACATTGTGTATGGCCCATTAACCAATGGTGCTATCTCAATGATGTTTGAAGGCGTACCAACCTACCCAGATGCAGGCCGTTTCTGGCAAGCGTGTGACAAGCACAATGTGGCTTCGTTCTACACAGCACCAACAGCGATCCGTGCATTGATGGCACAAGGTAATGATCTTGTCACCTCAACTAGCCGCAAGAGCTTACGCTTGCTCGGCACAGTAGGTGAGCCAATCAACCCAGAAGCATGGGAGTGGTATCACAAGGTGGTTGGCGACGAGCGCTGCCCTATCGTCGATACCTGGTGGCAGACCGAAACCGGCGCACACATGCTAACCCCGCTGCCAGGTGCAACCCCATTGAAGCCAGGCTCAGCGATGCAGCCATTCTTTGGTGTTCAGCCTGTATTGCTTGACGATCAAGGTAACGAGATCGAGGGCAATCCTGCAGAAGGCAACTTGGCGATTAAGCACCCATGGCCTTCACAGATGCGTACCGTATACGGTGATCACAAGCGTTTCTACGAAACCTACTTCGCCATGTACAAGGGCTACTACTTCACTGGTGACGGTGCACGTCGTGACGCCGATGGTCACTATTGGATTACCGGCCGTGTGGATGACGTACTCAACGTGTCAGGTCACCGTTTAGGTACCGCTGAAATCGAATCAGGCTTAGTACTCCACGAAAACGTCGCCGAAGCGGCTGTGGTTGGCTACCCACATGAAATCACCGGTCAAGGTATCTACGCTTACGTCACGCTGATGAATGGCGTTGAACCAAGCGACGAGCTCAAAGCCGAGTTGGTGGGATTGGTCCGTAAAGAAATCGGTCCGATCGCTAAGATCAACATCATCCAATGGGCACCTGGCCTACCAAAGACCCGTTCAGGCAAAATCATGCGTCGTATTCTGCGCAAAATCGCAGCAAACGAGATCGATGGATTGGGTGACACCTCAACCTTGGCTGACCCAAGTGTTGTGGATGATCTGATCGCGAATCGCGAAAACAAATAACCATCAATCGATGACACACACAGCGGGGCCAACAGGCCCCGTTTTTGATTCTAAGGAGCAAAACTATGCCGTACGTGAATATCAAAATTACCGACGAAGTTGTCACCAAAGAGCAAAAACATGCACTTATTAAAGGCGCCACTCAATTATTGGTCGATGTGTTGAATAAAAACCCAGCAACCACCGTTGTGGTCATAGACGAAGTGAATACTGACAACTGGGGCATTGGCTTCGATCAAGTAACCGAACTCCGTAAAAAGTAATGCTTAATTCAGAAAAAAGCCCGGTTAAACCGGGCTTTCATTCTTATTTTGCAACAGGTGCAGGAGCTTGCTGCGGCGCCTGGGGATAGTAATAGCGCGGCGGGTAATTATTATTCCACCCCGGCATCATATTCATTGACGGGCCATTACCCCAGCTAGGGCCCCAACCACTTCCAGTACGCGGGCTCCAACCATTACCCCAAGAAAAAGTTGAACGATCAAACTTCATGGTTTGATCACGATCGATATTCATACCTCGATTATCACGAGGTGCCGCAACCGGTGGCTGCTGCACTGGAGCGGCAGCTTGTGGTGCAGGAGCTGTTGGCGCTTGTTGTGAGCCCCACTGCATCGACGGCGTTGAACCATTCCAATTCGGTTGAGGGCCATTACCCCAGCTACGGTTGTTGCCCCAACCAAACGATGGACCATTGTTCCAACCATTATTGCCATTACCCCAGTTATTCGGACCGAATGAGGTACCTTGGTCACTCATACCAAAATTAAATGCCATCGCGGGTGCTGCAATCAGCGCCATGCTGGCCATCAATAATTTACGCATCCTTTGTCTCCATATCCAAGATCAGTGCAACTTACCTGGCGCAAACCCACGATTGTTCGCGCGCTGACGCCAGTAAGACGCTTCTGTTTGATTCGGCGCTAAACCACCCTCGCCCGACTCAAGCATTTCAGCCAATGCTAACTGAGCATCAACCTTGCCCTTTCCCGCTGCCAAGCGATACCACTTAGCCGCTTCTGTGGTGTTTTTCTCTACACCTTTACCGTTGCGATAAATACGACCTAAAGCACGTTGTGCAAAGGACATGTCATGTTTAACGGCTTGTAGATACCACTCTAGCGCAATCGCGTTATCCACGGGGATGCCGCCAATACCTAATTCATAAACCTGACCTAAACGTGCCTTGGCGCGCTTACAGTTATTACCTGCAGCACGTTCCAACCAGTTCAAGCCCTCAACAACATCTTGCTCAACACCTTCGCCTTTGAGCATCAAATTACCGACATAGTATTGCGAGACTTTGTGCTCACGCTCAGCAGCCAAGATATACCAAGAGAAGGCTTCACCCGGATCTTCGATCAAACCAAAACGGCCCTTGAGATGATTGGTACCCATACGATGCTGCGCTTCAGTAAAACCACCTCGCGCAGAACGCTCGTACCACATGATCGCCAAGTCATCACTTTGCGGAACACCACGACCATCGGCGTACATCCGCGCCAACACAAATTGCGCTTGCGGATCACCGAGGTCGGCATACTTGGTGACGATATCTTCGGCTTTAGGAATCTCGCGCTCGTTTGCCATGCTTAGCGACGACATCGCTAAGAGACATAAGATCATCAAAAATCGCATCCGCTCCCCCTCAGCGTTTTAAGCCTGATAGGTCTCAATAAAATGAGCCAACGACCCCACGCTTTCGAACATCTCTGTTGATATTTCATCATCAGCGATTGTTTTACCCACAATCGCTTCAAGACCGGCAATTACATTCACCACCGCCATCGAGTCAAACTCAGGCATGACACCCATGATCAAACTGTCTGCGGTTAGCGCTGAGGCAGCATCACCTAGATTAAGGCGCTCTTGCAGCAGCATTTTTACAACTTCTACGGTGTTGGACATACCACGATCCAAAAAAACTTCTCATAAGTATTGTACCGCTGCGAGCATGCGCAATACAGCCGTCTAGCAAATGGCCTTTATCGCCTCATACCAGGCGTTTTCACCTTGTGGCAGCGAGCCTTTGATCCATCTTTGGATATCCTCAGGCCGATCCACATCCCAGGTTTTAGCCAGCTCGGCATAACGCCAGTTGAGTGTTTGCATAGCATCAACCGTCTTTTGATAAACCTGAGCATTCCCAAAGGGGAACTGTGTAAAGAGTGCTGCAGACAGTTGGGTTAAACCGAGCGCAACATAACCCCCATCCTCAGCACCGATAATCGCCGCATCATTCTCTTCCAAGGCTTGATATAGCTGCGTTAGCCGGTCCGTCGTGAGGATTAGACAGTCGGTGCCGGTTAACACCACATGTCGCGCTTGGCTTAACTGCTCAGTCATCGCGTGCAACATTCGCTCACCCAAGCCAGCACCTTGCTGTTGAACAACATCAATCGACAGTCGCCGACACAGCTCGGTTAACCATACTGGCGCCTGACCTTTTATATACAGCACCACAGGTGACAGCTGCATTGCTGCGCGTTGCTCAAGAGCACAACGTATCGAGGCAACATGAAAATCCAAAGCTCCCTGCTCACCAAGCAAGGGTATCAAACGCGTTTTCACCTCGCCAAGCACGGGTGCTTTAGCAAAAACAAGTAATCGAGAATCCGGGAAACGCATTAGCGATACCACTGACGCAATCGCTCAGGCGAAACACCTAAGACATACGCCAAGCGTAGCCACCACATCAACAGGATTGTTTTCAACACGCCGCCCTTCTGCCAACGTCTGGCCGAGGTAATCAAAGGCAAAGCACTGCAATTCACTGGCATGACCTTGCGTAGGCGTTTTGAGAGCGCAACATCTTCCATCAAAGGAAGCTCGGGATAACCACCGAGCTCATCAAACAATCGACGATCAACAAACAGCCCTTGGTCTCCGGTTGCGACCGAGGTAACACATGAACGTACATTCATTAAGCGCTCAATCACACGAAACATCCATCGCGAGTCATCTAATCTAACTGCAAAGCGACCCCAAACCGATGGGCTTTGCGTGATCAGCGAGTAATAAGTCGACACAGGTTCTGTGAGTTGCGTGTCGGCATGTAAAAACCATAGCCAATCACCACTTGCCGCTGCAGCACCCGCATTCATTTGGATCGCTCGACCGGCTGAGCTATGAACGAGCTTGGCATGTACACTAACGCGCTGAACGGTTTGGTCATCGCTCCCGCCATCCACCACGATCAGCTCAATATCTTGACCCGATAGCTGTACGAGTAATGACTCGATGTTTGAGGCTTCATTTAAAGTGGGAATGATGATTGAAAGCGTCATCAATCACTCAGAGCGCCGCCGCAACTGCTGCCTTGACCGGCTGTACAGCCATAACAATGATCAGCGATTGCTATCGGCAAGTCCTTTAACTGATCTAACTGAAGGTCACGCAAGTGACGCTTGGCTTGCGCAGCCAGTGGTAGATCTAACATCTGATTGAAGTCGCAGTCATAAACATAACCTTGCCAATCAATACTGATCAAGCTGCGACACATGACCGCGTCCAAGTTCGCATCCTGATGCGCCATCTTAAGCGTATCGAGATAGCTATCGAACTCGCCTTTAGATGCCAACATACTGCCAAAGCGTTGAATCGGCATATTGGCAATCGTGAGCAATTGCGTGAACTCAATGGCATGCTCAGCGAGCTTTTCTCGGTAGTCCTTTTCAAGCGCAGCTTGCGGTGGCGGTAAATGTGCACCTACCGGGTTGTAGACCAAATTTAATGTCAGCTCACTGTTTGCTTTGCCATAACCGAGCGCATTAAGTTTTTGCAGCCCAATCATGCTGCCATCAAAGACGCCTTTACCACGTTGTGTATCAACGTTCTCTTGCAAGTAACACGGCAAAGAGGCAACCACCTGCACTTTTTGCTCCGCGAGGAACTCTGCCAAATCTTCGTAACCCGGCTCGCTCAAAATAGTCAGGTTGCAACGATCAAGCACCGTTACACCCAAGCCACGGGCATATCGCACAAGATCGCGAAAATGAGGATTCATCTCCGGCGCACCACCGGTAAGATCTAAGGTGTGAATACCTGGGTGATTGAGGGCTGCTTTCACAATATCAATCGTGTCAGCTGTCATCAGCTCAGTGCGTTTCGGCCCTGCGTTCACATGGCAGTGCTGACACTGTTGATTACACAAGTAGCCCAAGTTAACTTGCAAGGTCGTCAAATCACTACGCTGAATAGTAGGAAAGGTTCCTGGGAATAATCGGTCGCGGGTATCAAGCATCGATCTACAACTCAGTGACACATATCGAGGGATTCCACCTCAGATAATGAATTCACCCTTATGGTATGTGCAGCATAACCGCTGAGTTGGCGAACAAACTCAACCGCATAATTCGCATGATCGACACACAAGCGCCAACCCTTTTCATCCTTATAAAGAATCGCTTGCTCGTTTCGGGTGAGATAACACACATCATCCAGCACATCGCGCGCCACAACAGAACCATCGGTTAAGGTGTAAAGACCATTTTGATGACTCGCGATATTCACGCGATAGGCTTCTACTGATGTCTCAGCAGACACCTGGCTCAGTAGTGAAAGCAACAATGTGAAACAAGAAATACGCATAACAATAACTATACACACTCGTTACAACTCATAATCCCTTGGTCCCAGGTTCAAGTCCTGGTGGGGCGATAAATTAAATCAATCAATTAGGTCGTATAAATGCGTTAAAGCGCCCTGCTCTCCAGCTACTTTCCCCATTTTTTACCACTTTTTAAAATGCTCCAGTAGCCTAATAACAATACATCTTTGTTTATTTACTTTGCACGATAATATTTAACATATTGATATATAAATTATATTGTCTTAGTCTATTTAGTAAGATTGACTGATGAGAATAAACTTGACTGCCTTCGCCTCCCATACAGTAACTTGGAATTAGGAATGAGGCCTATTCCGAACTCAGAACAATGCACCCCCCTCCGAAATGCTCGCCTGCGGACATTCATTGAGAACCAATACGTTCAACACACCCTCGTCGCCCTGATACTGGCCAACGCAGCTATTCTCGGGCTGGAAACCTCTCCCAGTGTCATGCGAAACATCGGTCCGTTTCTGATAGCACTGGATCAGGTCATCCTGGCGATATTCGTGGTGGAGATAGCGATCCGTCTTCACGTCTATCGCTTAGGCTTTTGGCGTAATCCTTGGGGTGTTTTTGACTTCACTGTAGTCGCAATTGCGCTTATTCCCGCCAGCGGGCCGTTTGCGGTACTGCGTGCCTTGCGCGTATTAAGGGTTTTGCGCCTGCTAACGATGATTCCCTCAATGCGCAAAGTAGTCGGAGCGTTACTCGGTTCATTGCCAGGACTGGCTTCTATCTTTCTGATACTCGCTATTTTCTACTACGTGTTCGCCGTAATAGCTACTAACCTGTTTGCCGCAAATTACCCCGAATTCTTCGGCACATTGGGAGCTTCACTCTATACGCTGTTTCAAATAATGACACTGGAGAGCTGGTCGATGGAGGTCGTACGCCCAGTCATGGAGCAGCACCCCTATGCTTGGGTTTTCTTCATACCCTTTATCCTGATCACCACTTTCACCATACTCAATCTGTTCATCGCCATCATTGTGAGTGCGATGCAAACCGTTAGCGAACAAGAGCATCAGGAACCCATGCGCACCATAGAGGGCACACAAGACAATAATGAAAAGGACATGCATACAGAGTTGCGCCAATTACACATAGAAATCACAGAACTAAAGCAAATGCTTGAATCAAGCGACGCACGCCCCCGAACCTAATGAAATTCCGACAAGCTTGACCAATAAATTAAAGAGGAATAAACAATGAAAAATATTAAAATGATTACAATCGCCTTTTCCTTCTTGGCAACAACAGCACATGCCGCCAGCATTCAATGGTGTACTGCAGACCATAACGGTAAAGTTTTTAAATGCCATAGCAGCAAAGCTGCATGCGAACGTTATATCAAAGGTCGTTTTAACTGGCAGTGCGTTACAATTCAAAAATAATTTCTTATTTTGGAACTTCCCAAAGCCAGAAATCCATACGGTATCTTCTTTAAGGTCTTCGAATAGAATAGATACACCAATACAATAACGTATTGATTTTATTAGTCTTTAATAACGCCCTAGTAGCTCAGCTGGATAGAGCAGCCCCCTCCTAAGGGGCAGGTCGGACGTTCGAATCGTCTCTGGGGCACCATGTTTTTTGCTGAGTATTCAGCGGGTTGGGTGTCCCTGTCGCCTCGTTTAGCTATTGCCATTAGTTCCAAAGTTGCAGTTCAGTTGTAGTGAGGACACATGGCAAGCATTTACAGAGCACCCAATAAACGCTGGAAGCTAGTCATAAATGTTTTTCTGGCTTCAGATTGTGCCAGTGTTTTTGAGACGCATATAGATATGCATCAGACAAGGAGCCCATTGATACGTATGGCTTGAAGTGAGTTAGCACTGAGTCCCATATATCTCTAGAACCAATACCTAAAGCTAATGAAGAGCATGCATAAAAGAGATACTCCGCATCGAATTCGGACAACGTAGAAACAGGGCCCATATTTTCTAATTTTCCCAAAAGACTTTCTTCTGGATACTCACCGAACACACCTGTCTCTTTCAACTCATCAAAATCCATCATGGCTGAAAGATGGACCCTTGATAATAACTCTGCATCTTTCCTCGTTTTTTTATTCACATGATGAGCATCCATAAGGTCAAGGTAATCTCTAAATAAAAATGCAACCTCCATAGGATCAGAAAATTCAAACCTAATAAAGTCTTCGACTATTTTGTGTGCAGCCTGTAAATCATCAACATAAAAAAATGCTTTCAATAATGAAGCAAACTCCCATCGATAGTTCTCAGGATCTTGATAAACCATTTCACGGAAGGCATCAACAAGCTCTTTTAATTGGTGCGCATTACCTGATTTATTATGTATCTCAATCAGATATAACGATATTGATAATTTATGGAAGTTATTGAGATATGGCTTCGACTGTAATTCTTCCAGAAGATCGACACAAGAATGAACTTTGAGCGTTATTATTAGTGAATAAACGTAATTCAGAGGGTAAGGATGATCTTCAAAATGATCCCAATACTCATTACTTGCCTTTTTATCTTTAAGAAAGAAATCAAGATCTTCTAAAGCTTTGAATATAATTGTTCTTAAGCCAGCAGTTTCCTTAGTACGAGCGTAGTAGGTTAATACAGCATTTGCAGATTGCTCATGAAATCCCATGTCTTCAATCATTTTATGAGCTTTGGGTTTATCTTTAGAATAGATGGAAGACGCCAAAAGACTAATTAAGTCACAAATAACTTCATCTATTTGTTCCTGACTTATGATCTCATTACATCGAATTAGGACTTCTTGATATTGAGGATGCTCAGGGAAATGCTCGAGTACAAAACAAAGCAGGTTAAACTTTTCGTACTTATCATCAAACTGCTCTAGATTGCTAAGAAAAAAGAATGTATTGCCTTGAAGGATATACTCCCTGAAAATTCTTGAGCGTCGACTACACACCACCCAAGGATTAACTGAGTTAGCGCCTTCAGGCCACGAAAGCTCATCCTCATCGCTTGAAGCAATTTTTTTATTCTCTTTATCAGCTTTACTTGCAAAAATTAGCGAGTAGTCTAAATCAGTGATTCTTTTTTGATTAACAGTTGTCACTTTACGTTCTTTGTTTAGAGGCTATTTCAAATGCTCCTAAGTATGAACTCGTATCGCAATAACACTTGGTACAGTAGGAAGATTTATCAGTAATCTTATTTCCGCATTTAATACAGTCTATGATCATAATTTATACCTAAATGAGTTTATTCACTCCCACTCTTTGTTAATAGCCACAAATCTAATCTAGAATTTTAACTAATGTTATTGATGCTACGAACGTCAACAACAATGTGAAATCAAACAGCACATAGTGCCAAGATTGAATATGATTAACGTACAAATAAGATGTGTATAAAAGTCCGATAACTGGCATTGACAAGGATGACAAAATCATTAAGTTTTTAAAAAAAACATCGTTTAACCTAGAACGAAGAATAACGAAGTATCCGCCTAGAGCAGCACCAGCCAAACTAGATACAAGCAGTCCTGAAATAAGAAATCTAGCTAAATGCTCCCTTCTTAGATGAAATGCATATTCCGCATCTAAATAAACACTAGGGAATACAATCATCCCTAAAATTCTATCTCCATAAAGATACAAGCATACATAACCTAATAAGGCGGCATAACCAGTAAGCTTACTTAACATTACTTTTTCCTTTAGCATACTAAAACCCGATTCAGTTAACGCCCATGAAATTTGTTAAGGACGCTTACCCCAAGCTCTAAAAACTCGATTAGCAACACCTTCAATCACCTGACTTGGAAGCAGCTATATCATTTGCGATAGCCTGTTCGTCATACAAAGTTAATGAACCATTAATCATGTTTGTATTTATCGATCTCACAAGTTGAGTTCAATACATGTCTAACCCAACCTTTCTCACACCCCCACCAGCACTCACTCTCCCAGTAGCCATGCTCTGGCAGTACAAACTCTCCTCTGCATTGCTTTACTTTTGGAAATACGTTTTCGTGCAAATACCAATAATAAGAAAGAAGCCCAAATACGATTAGTACAAAGAATAAACCGACAGCTTTAACCCTGGTCACAATGAAACCCCCAAATCTTTAGGAATAGATTAACACTAAACTAAGAACTAAAGATGTAGGACTTTAAATGCAACAAACTATGCAACTTTGAATGGATTTTTACTAAAATTTATGAGTTGGTATTATTAAATTAAGTATATGATATATATATAAATTATTGATTTTTAATCTATCATTATTCAACTTCTCTCTGGGGCACCATTTTCAAAAGGCATTCACAATGGCTGAGCTTGAGAGCACCTTAACTTGCCCGGAATGCGGCAAGAGCAAAAAAACAGATGCCGACCGATGCGTGCATGTGGTTTTATGAGTGCACCTTTTGCGGAACCCTACTAAAACCTTTAAAGGGGGACTGCTGTGTTATCTGCTCTTATGGTGATGTGCCCTGTCCCCCGATTCAAGAAGACAACAATTGTTGCGGACAATAAAAAAGCGGCCAATGGCCGCTTTAATTTTTTGCCTTCCCCTAGGCCACATCCATCATCATGTCATCACCAAACTCTTTGGCCGCGAGCGTTGCATCAACATCGGCTTGCAGCTCCAGAATACGCTTATTCAAAACCGCGAGGATCGCGTCGCGCGTTTTGGTGTGACTAATATTCATTTCAGCCATCTCAATGCAATGCTTGGCTGCTTCTAGCTCTTCGAGCAATTCTTCTTTTAAAAACATAACCGGATCTCCTTAGGTGCACTTAAGTGGCGCTATTGCGTCGTTATCTAAAGCGTAGACCTTTAAACTAAGTCTGCTTTGTCAAAAACTAGGACAAAGATTTTCTCGTTTCACCACAAGAAAAAATATTTTCGTTGTGCACTGAAAATCTATTGACAGTTTTTCTCGCGCGGACGTATATTAGCTCCGCTTTTTTAGGAGTACCCTGTGCTCAAGCGTTATTCGGTTTATCTGCTGACTTTCGCGCTCTTCGTAAACATCCCTACGACGGCTCTGGCAACTATTGCCTCAGCTTTTCCATCTGAAATTTCTGAGCATTC